>OKWQ01000088.1_pt1 | contig 104052 bp, 86 predicted proteins | sample 1607071 | NCBI WGS metagenome assembly OKWQ01 (sample SAMN07501039, study PRJEB24779) | human gut metagenome
GAAAATGCCAGTTCTGCGGTAAGCCTTCCAAACCAATGTCCTGGTCCGCCCCCTTCTCTTTCCGTACACTACCTACATCTACAAAGCGTCCCCTTACTCAGCTAAACCCCAATATATATAAAAAATAAGCCCGGTGCCCCCGGGTTTTTTTATTTAAAAGAATTAGGAATCTATTTTACAAAACATCTTGAAAATTCACATTGCAAAAAACCTGTTTCAAATCCATATTTTAAGAAAAGAAACCGTTTTATATGCAATGATTTTAAGCTTAAAAATGAATATATTGCAAAAAGAAAGCAATATGTGGGTAGTGTTTGGCAAAAAATGCAATGCATTGAAAAATAATCTGCCCTATAATTAAGAAAAACCAAAGGAAAAATTGTACAATCTATCCAAAGTAAAACAGACATTGGATGTACGGAATATCAGAAAGGAGCTTGGAATGAGTTATGAAAATGCATGGCTGAATTACAGGATGAGGCAGGATTGCCGTGATAAAAAGTATTTTAGTAAGGTGTACGCCGGGGATAACTGCCTGTATACGCAGACAGCAGTCAGGGAGCTGGAAATAGCGGCACGTGAGATACTGGATATTAAGACAGAGCGTGTGGGGAATTGTGAGACAGCAGGTATCTGGCTGAAGCTGGATCAGAATTCAGAGGCTGGAGAAGAGGGATACCATATCCGGGAAAAGGATGGGAGGATTATCATCAGCTCTGCAGGAGGCAGGGGACTTTTATATGGGAGTTTCGCCCTGATCCGACGCTTGCAGCTGGAGCAGACGCTGGAAGGAATCTGCATTGAGCAGGTACCATCCAACCCTTACCGTATGTTAAACCATTGGGATAACATGGATGGCAGCATAGAAAGAGGATATTCCGGCAATTCGTTCTTTTTTCAGGACGAGATGGTTCTTGTAAATGAACGTACCCGTGCATATGCCAGGCTGGCAGCGTCGGCAGGGATCAATGCATCCGTAATCAACAACGTGAATGTAAGGGGAAATGCAACAAAACTTATAACGGATGTGTATGGGGAAGAACTCAGACAGATGTCGGAAATATTTGCACAATACGGTATACGCCTGTTTCTGAGCCTGAATTTTGCAGCCCCTATGGAACTTGGTAATCTTGATACGGCAGATCCTTTGGACGATAGGGTGAAAGCCTGGTGGAAAGAGGCTATGGCAGATATTTTTGGAAGAATCCCCAATCTGGGGGGATTTCTGGTAAAGGCAGATTCCGAAGGACGTCCGGGACCTTTTACCTATGGCAGAGACCATGCGGACGGAGCAAATACACTGGCGGAGGCAGCAGCGCCTCATGGAGGAGTGATTATCTGGAGGTGCTTTGTATATAACTGCCAGCAGGACTGGAGAGACAGGAAGACGGACAGGGCTAAGGCAGGATATGAAAATTTTATGCCGCTAGATGGAAAGTTTAAGGAAAATGTAATTCTGCAGATTAAGAACGGTCCTATGGATTTCCAGGTCAGAGAACCGTTATCCCCCCTATTGGACGGGCTGCAGGATACAAATCAGATACTGGAAGTTCAGATTGCACAGGAATATACCGGGCAGCAAAGGCATATCTGCTATCTGATCCCTATGTTTAAAGAAATTTCAGATGGATCCTTCCGGAAAAATAACTGGGGCATGGCTGCAATATCCAATACCGGAAATGACGAAAACTGGACGGGGCATGATCTGGCGGCAGCAAATCTATATGGCTTTGGAAGGCTGAGTTTTGATTCTGAGCTTACCGCAGAAGAGATAGCAGAGGAATGGGCAGTATGTACTTTTGGAAAGAATGAAAAAGTAACAAAAACAGTTGTGAAGATGCTGCTTATGTCCTGGCCTGCATACGAGAAGTATACATCCCCTCTGGGAATTGGGTGGATGGTAAATCCAAATCACCATTACGGTCCCAATGTAGACGGATATGAGTATGACCGATGGGGAACATACCACAGGGCTGATCATTTGGGAATCGGTGTGGACAGAAGCTCCCGGGGTACGGGATATGCCCGGCAGTACCGGGAACCGCTTGCATCCATCTATGAGAATATCCTGACGTGCCCGGAAGAACTGCTCTTATTTTTCCACCATGTTCCTTATACCTACCGTTTGAGATCGGGAAAGACGCTGATCCAGCACATCTACGATACGCATTTCGAAGGAGCGCAAGATGCGGCTGAACTGGCAGTCCTGTGGGATTCACTGGAGGGATGCATTTCAGAAAAGGTATTTGAGCGGGTAAAAAAACGACTGGAACATCAGAAGGAACATGCAGGAGAATGGAGGGATCAGATTAATACCTATTTTTTCAGAAAAAGTATGATCCCGGATGAAAAAGGACGGCATATTTATGAATAAGTTAGAAAGGAAATCGCCCAAGCCAGCTTGCGCTATTCAGAGGTATGAAAATGAAAGAAAGTAGTGGTGATATGTTAAAACCAAAAGTATCCGGGAAGACAGTGACGTTTGGTAAAAAAGAGTCTCTGCTTCGCCATATAAAAAAGGAATGGAAGCTGTATACTTTCCTTATACTTCCAATCCTGTACTACATATTATTTAAATATGTTCCGGTCATCGGAAATGTGATTGCTTTTCGCCGGTATAAAGGAGGACCAAACATTTTAGGCCAGGATTGGATTGGACTGCGCTATTTCAAACAGTTTCTGACCGATCCCTCGTTCTGGAATGCGTTCTTTAATACCCTGAGGCTTAGCATCGGTTATCTGCTGATCCGGTTTCCGGCGACGCTGATATTTGCCCTGCTAATCAATGAGATCCGGAAAAAAAGGTGGAAAAAGACGGTACAGACCATTTCCTACCTGCCACATTTTATCTCACTGGTTGTAGTATGCGGTATGGTTAAGGAATTACTGGCAACGAATGGTCCGGTTAACTCCCTGATTGCTTCTCTGGGATTAGACAAGATTCCGTTCCTCTCCGAACCGGGCTGGTTTGATGCTGTCTATATCGGTTCCGGTGTCTGGCAGGCATTGGGGTGGGGAACCATCCTCTATCTGACCGCCATGACAAACATAAATACAGAGCTGTATGAGGCGGCGGCAATAGACGGGGGCGGAAGGTTCAAACAGGCAATACACGTGACAATTCCCGGAATTCTGCCAACCATTATGACACTGTTGATTATGGATATCGGGGGTATCGTAACTTCCAGCAATATGCAGAAAATATTGCTGCTGTATAATCCATTGACCCAGGAACGCGCGGATATCATTGGAACACTGGTGTATCGAATGGGTATTGCAGGAGGAAATTTCAGCTATGCGGCGGCAGTCGGATTATTTGAGGCTTTGATTGGGCTGATCCTGGTAACCAGTGCAAACTTCCTCTCGAAGAAATTTACGGATACATCACTGTGGTAGAAAGGAGCAGAATTATGAATAGGAAGCCAACAAAAGGATATCTGGCATTTCAGGCGGTAAATACGGTTGTCATGGTGCTTGTGATCATCATCACCCTTTATCCGTTTATCTATCTGATTGCGCAGTCCTTAAGCAGCGACGCTGCAGTCAGCGCCGGACAGGTTACGCTGTTCCCCATTGATTTCAGCCTGGAGACATATAAGTATATATTAAGAGATGATTCATTTTTTAAATTTTACGGCAACACCATTTTCTATTCCATAGCCGGAACGGCAATTTCCGTATTCGGAACCGCTATCCTGGCATATCCCCTGTCAAAACCCAGGCTGCGTATGAATAAATTTTTTATTCCGTTTGTAGTGTTCACCATGTATTTTACAGGAGGCATGATCCCTAACTACATACTGGTAACACAGTGGCTGAAGCTGGGAGATTCCATATGGGCAATCGTACTTCCAGGAGCGATAAGTACCTTCAATCTGTTGTTGATGAAATCATTTTTTACAGGACTTCCGGAGGAACTGGAAGAAGCGGCGGCAATGGACGGCATGGGAGTCTACGGTGTATTCGCAAAAATTATTCTGCCTCTTTCCAAACCGATCCTGGCTACGATGACATTGTTTTATCTGGTAGGGATGTGGAATGAATGGTTTGGACCGTTCCTGTATCTGGAATCCAGGAACAAATGGCCTATCGCGTTATGGGTAAGACAACTGGTAGAGGGGGCGAATCAGGTGGACATCGGTTCCACCGCAGAGGCAAGCAGCGTGCAGGCAACATTAAAATCAGCAACAATGGTACTCACTTCATTACCCATTATCTGTGTATACCCATTTGTACAGAAATATTTCGTGCAGGGTATGACAATGGGAGCGGTGAAGGGATAGGTGCGTCCAGAAAAGGGCGATTGGTTTAATGGGTGGAAATCCCATACGGTAAGGCGTAGCGAGCCACCGTTAGCGAGTCTTGGGTGCTGACTGGTAAGATGAACCGCAGAAGTCAGAAGAAAAGCTACAACTGGGAGGGATTCAAGCAGATGTTGGATTATTATCCGATGGTATATCCCAAGAGATATATTAATCTCTATGCGTAGCTTGCAACTGTAAATGTTATTATGAAGAGCCGTATGCGGGAAAGCCGCACGTACGGTTCTGGAGAGGATTTCATATGGTGACATATGATTTTACTAAACCATCCGGAACTTAGTTGTGTAATAAAAATTATTATTCAAGGAGGAATTAATATGAAGAAGAGATGGACCGCACTAATGATGGCACTTGTTTTGGCAGGGACACTGACTGCATGCCTGGGAGGAGAAAAGGAATCAGCGTCAGGCAGCAAATCTGATCTGTCAGAATCTGCATCAGCCGGAGCACAGCAGGATTTGGATTACGAATTTGGAGAAGACGTAACCTTCCATTCCGATGAACCGGTTGAATATACCATGATGTATTCGGATCATGAAAACTACCCGGTTAAGGATGACTGGAGGCTGTGGAGTGCAATTAAGGAAAAGTCAAATACAACTTTTAAACTGACCTCGGTAGCCCGGTCAGACTACAATGATAAGGTGACTGCAGCCATAAACAGCGGGAGCGCGCCGTATATTGTTCCGAAAATCTATGATTCAAAGCCATTTGAGGACAGCGGACAGATCGTCGCTGTCAGTGACTGGGTGCAGTATATGCCCAACTTCCAGAAACAGGTAAAAGAATGGGGAATGGAAGAAGATTTAAAACAGATACTTGCGGCAGATGGCAAATATTACCGGCTTCCGGGCATGTGGGAATCAGTGGCAGGCGGATACTCCTTCATTATCCGTAAAGATATCTTCGAGGCTGCAGGAGTAGACATGAGTAAGGAAGCGCAGTGGACCTGGGAAGATTTCTATTCGGCGCTTATGAAGGTGAAAGAATATACCGGCAAAGACAATATCTGGTCTGATCAGTTTCAGCTGGGGTGTGCAATGAACATAGCAGCTAATGTGTATGGCGTTAAGGCCGGAAATTCTGCTGACGGCGGAGACTGGGGGCTGCAGGATGGAATGAAATTTGATTTTGACAAGAATGAATTTTATTTTGCAGATACTACGGAGGACTATAAGGAATTTCTGAGATACTTTAATAAGGTCTATCAGGAAAAAATTCTGGATCCTGAGACCTTCACTCAGGACAGCACCCAGGCACAGGCTAAATTCTTCCGAGGTGATTCTTACGTCCTGACAGCAAATTACCAGATATTATCTGATATTCAGGCGCAGAACAAAATGCAGGTGGATGGTGCAGAGCTGTATTTTATGACAACCCCGTCAGGTCCAAAAGGAAATCTGAAAGTATCCAGCGCTTCCGGTCGTTTTGAGAATGGAATTGTGATTACGAAAAATGCATTGGACGATCTGGGAGAAGATGGGTTTATCAAAATGCTCCGCTTTATTGACTGGCTATGGTATTCTGATGAAGGGCACGAACTGACTCAATGGGGTGTTGAGGGAGAGACCTATACAAAGGATGACCAGGGAAATATTACCCTGAATTCAGATATTTATTACAATGGTTTTAACCCGGATGCAAAAAAACAGTTGAATGTGGAATATGGTTTCGGGGGCGGTGTTTTTGCATACGGAGGTAATGTACAGATTCAGCTTTCCAAATTCACAGAATCCGAAAAAGAGTGGAATGAGAGGATTAACGCAAATAAAACAGATCAGAAACTGGCGCCGCCTGTACTTGCTTCGGAGATGCAGAAGGAGGAACTGAATCTGATTAAAGTACCACTGATGGATTATGTTAATACTGCGGCACTGGAATTTATCACCGGTAAGAGAGATATTGACAAAGACTGGGCTTCTTATGTAGCTGACTGTGAATCCAAAGGTAGTACGAAATATACGGAAGAGGTCAACCAGATATTTTTAGACACAAAGGATATTCTGGGAATGTAAATCGTAAATATGCACATTCATACCGTGTGCAGGAAAGAGGGCTGGCATACCGCACAGCCCTCTTATTTGGCAGAGCAGACGATACGGAGGAAAACTTATGAAGCAAAGGAATACACATATAATGAAACCCGAAGATGAACGCCAGTATATGCTGAATGATAAATTTGAAATCATGGAAAAGTATGGGGTGCCTACGGGTGCCCTGCAGATTCATTTTCACAATTTTTATGAGATATTGTATATAGTGGACGGAACTTTTAACTGCCTTATTGATAACACCACATATTACCTGAAGCGCGGAGACTTCCTCCTGATAGACAGAAATCATATGCATCATTACCAGTATGTGGAGAAACAGCATGAGGATTCCAAGCGGATACTGCTGTGGATTACAAAAGAATTTTTAAATGAGCTGTCGGGACCAGAAGTGGATCTGACCGGCTGTTTTACTATGGAAGGGGCACCGGCTTACCATTTTCCGGCACATCACGAAGATAAACTGGCAGATTACCTGTTTCAGATCCTGTTTGGTATTTCCACAGAAGAGGGGATAGACGCAGAACAGATGCTGATAGAAAAATCCTATCTGACTTTATTTTTTGTTTATTTAAACCGGCTGTGTGCCCGACAGAGGTTTCAGTTTACGGAAGAGGAAACCACAACCAGTGAAATGATGAAAAGAGTAATTGAATATATTGACCGGCATATCGCGGATGCCATAGCAATCGAGGATCTGGTAAACCTTACCAGCATGACAAGGTATCAGTTTCTGCGCACCTTTAAATCCATTACGAGTATGTCCATCCATGATTTTATTATAAAAAAGAGACTGCTTGCCGCCTGTGAGCAGATCTGGCAGGGGAGCCAGATCTCTGATGTGTACAAACGGTGCGGCTTTGCAGATTACTCCTCTTTTTTTCGGAATTTTAAAAAGGCATATGACATGTCACCCCGGGAGTTTAAAACCTATTTTGAACAGGCTGAGTAGCAGTTTAAAGTGTTTAGCGTTCCGGAATCGACCAATGCTCCAGATAGGCAGCCTCCGCCGACGGTGGATAATACATCTCAACCCCAAAGGCGGCTGTACGGATCTGCTGTTGTTTTAACCAGCGTTCCATGAACTTATCCGCTTTGAACACCGCATCTCCGTACAGCTGGGAGATGTTTTCCGCTTCAAAACCACAGACCAGATATTCACAGGCAGGCATTTCGAAGGTCTGATAGCCATGGACTGTTGTACCTGGAATGATTTCTGCACCGGCCATGTAGATGCAGTTCCCCTCTTTTGCATTCCCCAGATACAGGGCACCAAGTTCATTGCCCTCCGGCAGCAGATTGGGAATGAGAGGCTTGATTTTATGAAAATCCTCCCAGAGTTTCGCACCTGCGGCAACTCCGGTAGTTTCGCCGCCCATAAGCTGGGCAATTGGAATCTCACCTTCAATGCCGGCAAATGTTCTCGGCTGATCCAGCTTCCGGCGGAAGATTTCAAGTACCATTCCGTCTGTGATTAACGGAACATTCTCGTCTACCATTACATAGTTTAATATGAGATCCGGTTTGATAAAATGATTTAAAACCACTGGATCAGCGCGATACTGTTCCGGAGTGATGCCAAAGGTTTCTTTAAATGCCCTTGTAAAATTTGAGTGGCTGGAAAATCCGTACTCCATTGCAATATCTACAATGCGGCTGCTGCTGGATTTAAGAATTTCCGAGGCTTTTGACAGTTTACGCATTTTTATATAATCATAAACTGTTTTATTTACGAGGCGGCTAAAAAGCCTCTGGAAATAGAATGGAGATAAAGCTGCGGTTTTTGCCAGGGTTTCGATTTGTAGTTCTTCATTTAAGTGTTCTTCTATATAATCGATCGTGGATTGTATTGATTCCCATGCGTGCATTACCTGCACCTCCTTTATTATTGTTGGCAATGAGCCAAGGCAGACATGCTTGCATGTCCATTTGGCGGCTGCCGCGATGGCTGGAGCGAGCGTGTCTTAAAATTGTTTTCTGGTAGCTGAATAGAATATGCCATATCTCAAGTAAATTATGCTTATCAAAGAGTGCTCTTTTTTCCTTTCTTTTTTTCTTTCCTCAAATTTCTATCAATAATGTTAAGAAATATTAAGTAAATGTTACAATTGTGAGGGTATTACAAACTTATATCACAATATTTCGTTAAAATATTCCTATTCTGGAATGATTGGGGAGAAATAAATGGCGATCTTAATTAAAAATATTACAAAATCTTTTACAAAGAATGATGACACAAAAATGCTGGCAATTCTTGAGAACCTTTCCCTGAGTATTGAGAAGCAGGAGTTTGTTTCTTTTGTAGGGCCTTCCGGATGCGGAAAGTCCACGCTGCTGAGAATTATGGCAGGACTGCTGGATTCAGAAGAAGGTACAGTGGAGATTGGCGGAGAAGTAGTAAAAGGACCCAGCAAAGAAAGAATGATGGTATTTCAGGATTATGTACTTTTTCCGTGGATGACTGTTTACCATAATATAGCGATGGGTCTTAAAATTGGAAAAAATGATAAGGAAAGAATTCAGAAAAAAGTGGACTGGGCAATTGATCTGGTAGGGCTGAATGGATTTGAAAAATCCTATCCTAACCAGTTATCAGGAGGCATGAAGCAGAGAGTGGCAATTGCCAGGGCACTGGTTATGAATCCAAAGATATTGTTGATGGATGAACCCTTCGGGGCGCTGGATTCATTTACCCGTATGAAATTACAGGATGAGCTGGTCCGCCTTTGTGACAGAAAAGAGTTTACCACCTGTTTTGTAACCCACGATTGTGAAGAAGCTGTATACTTATCTGACAAGATAGTTGTATTTACAAACTCTCCTGCAGAAATTAAGGAAATCATCACGGTGGACCTGCCAAAGCCCAGAAACAGGACAAGTCCGGAATTCCAGGCGATCAGGAACAGGATTCTGGAACTGGGTATCGGTGCATGAAAGTATGGGGGATATTCCGGTACAGCGTGATGCGCAGCTGTCAGAAAGCAATTTTCAGACACGCTCAAGTACCTATTAATATAGGAGTATATAATTAAAATATTAACAATGAGGAGCACAGAAATGCAAACAGCAACGTTTAGAACATTGATTGGAGACATGGCGGAAAAATACCAGGATCGATGCTTTGTCACCTGCGCGAGAACACTTCGGTCCCTTACCTATATAGAATTGCGTGATAAGATTGATGCAATGAGCCTTCATCTTCGGGCATTGGGACTTCGGAAAGAAGATAAAGTCTTACTTATGATGGAAAACAGTATTGAGTTTGCCATAACCTATTTTGGAGTTACCGACACCGGAGCGGTGGTAATTCCAGTCAATACATATTTAAAGGAAGCGGAGCTTTCTTATCTCATTACGGATTCTCAGGCGAAAGCAATCATTACAACTGAGAAGTTCGTTGAAAATATCCCAAAAAAATATAGAATGAAACAATTGTCTATGGCAGATGGGCATATATTCCTGAGCATTGGACTGAAAGCTGCCAGTACACCGGGAGCACCGGAAATTCCCGAAACAAAGCCAGAGCCGGATGACGTGGCAATGCTGCTTTATACATCAGGAACTACCGGGCATCCCAAGGGAGTAATTTTAAGTTACCGGAATCTGCTGGCGAAAGCAGAGCATATCGCGGCGGCCCATAAGCTGACAGAAAAGGATGTGGCGCTGTGTGTACTTCCCTGGTTTCATATTAATGGACTGGTAATCACCCTGATTACACCTTTATTCTCAGGCGGAAGTATTGTGATAGGCGGCAAATTCAGCGTGCGCAGCTTCTGGAAGGATATTGAGAAATATAAGACTACCTGGTTTAGCGGGGTTCCTACGATGTATTCCCACTTGCTGGCGAAAGGAATCCCGGAAGACGTGGATTTCAGTTCCATGCGTTTTGCAAGATCCGCTTCTTCGCCTCTGCCGGTAGCAGTTCTGGAGGAGTTTGAACAGAAATGCGGTATGCCCATAATAGAATCCTATGGTATAACGGAAGGCTGCAGCCAGATTACCACAAATCCCATGCCTCCCCTTGCAAGAAAACCCGGTTCTGTGGGACTGACATTTGGAAATGATATTAAAATCGTGGATACAGAGATGAATGAACTGCCAATAGGATGTCTGGGAGAGGTTCTGATTAAGGGAAATAATATAACCAGAGGCTACTATCATAAGGAGGAAGAGACGAAGAAAGCTTTTACGGGAGAGTGGTTCCACTCAGGAGACCTTGGATATCTGGATGAGGACGGATATCTGTTCTTAGATGGCAGAATTAAAGAACTGATTAACCGTGCAGGAGAAAAGTTCTCACCCAGAGAGGTAGATGAGATCATTTATCAGATGGATGGGGTAGAACTTGCCGCTACCGTAGGCGTTCCGGATGCAGTGTATGGGGAAGAAGTAGCTGCTTATATTAAAGTGAAAGAAGACAGCAGCCTGGAAAAAGAAGATGTAATTACCTACTGCAAAGAAAGGATAGCGAGCTATAAAGTTCCGCGGATGGTATTTTTTGTAGAGGATATTCCCAAAGGAGGAAATGGGAAAATCCAGCGTTTAAAATTAGTGGAGATGTTTAAGAAAGGACAAGGGGTAAAGGAATGAGAAAGTGGAAGAAATTAGTAGGAATGGCAGCGGCAGCAGCAATTTTTGTATGTGGATGCGGAGCAGGGGAGACAGCAGCAACATCCGCAGAGACAGCAGGAATGACGGCAGAAGATGCTGCCAGTGACAGCACGTCACAGGAAGTATCAGACAAAGATACGGAACAGGATACCCAGGGCAGCAGTGAAGCAGCAGGCGGTGACAATGTAATACGGGTTGGCTCCATATTGGCACTGGGGACGGCAACTCCTTTCGTTGCACAGGAGAACGGGTTGTTCGAAGGAAGCGATATCTCTATCGAAGTAACCCAGTTTGCGGATGGTTCTGCTCTGATGGAAGCATTTGCAGCAGGAGAACTGGATGTTGCACTGTCCGGTGTCATACCAGTTGCTACCTGGATTTCAAAAGGTATCGACATGAAGGTAGTTGCTTCTGCCAATGGTGGCGGCCATGTACTAATGACCAGAAAAGATACGGGAATTACATCGGTTGAAGATTTAAAAGGAAAGACAATAGCCGAGCCAAATATCGCTACTGTGACTGATGCATTATTAAGAAGTAAAATTCTGGGGGATGCAGGTCTTGACCCGGATATGGATGTTACCCTGATTCCGGGTATGAAGCCGGCTGATATGGCAACAGTTCTGATGGTTACGAAGGAAGTGGATGCAATGATTACCTGGGAGCCATTTGCTGCCCAGGCTGAGAAAGATTATGAAGACATTACAGTTCTCTATGACACAGCAAAAGAAATTAAGGAAGAGACCGGAAGTAACGCGTTTTATCCTGTTAATGTAGTGGCGGCTAACCAGGATTTCATTGATAACCGACCGGAAGATCTGGACAAGTTCCTGGATATTTACAAGAAGACAGTTGACTATATCAATACAGACCCGGGAGCCAATGCAGTACTGGCAAAGGTTCTGGATATGGACGAAACAACAATCCAGAATGCCCGTGAACGTATTGACTATACATTTGACATAGATCAGGCAGCTACCCTGGAGACTTTACAGTGGGCAGCAGATCTTGGATATATTGACAAAGTGCCGGATAAATCAGAAATTTTTTACGAGAAAAAATAGAGAGGTTTGTAAAGTCTTATGAAATATAAAGCAAAACCGTTTTTACAGGGTTGTATAACCATCATTGTAGTAATCATTATATGGAGCATTGCTTCAAAAACGGGGCTGTTTGGGAAACTGGATCCGGATACCGCAAAGCTGCTTCTGCCTATGCCAAATGAGGTGGCGGCAGAGTTTGCGGACATGATAAAAAGCGGATATCTGCTCAGTAATATCTGGGTCAGTATGCAGCGGGTCCTGATTGGGTTCGGAATTGCAGCTGCAATCGGACTGCCCCTTGGAATCATCATGGGCATCAGCGAAAATGTCCGGAATTTTATTTACCCTCTGGTTCGTTTCTTTTCTCCGATACCGGGAGTTGCGTGGGTTCCACTGGCAATCTTGTGGTTTGGACTTGGAAACAATGCGGCGATCTTTATCATTGTAATGGGTTCGTTGTCTCCGATTATTGTAAATTCCCTCCAGGGAGTTCTGAACGTAGACAAGAAGCTCTATGATGTTCTCAGTATTATGGAGGCAAATACCTGGCAGGTTGTAAAATATTGTATCATCCCTAGTATTATCCCCTATATTGTTTCAGGGTTTAAGCTGGGGCTGGGATTTGCCTGGAGGGTAGTGATAGCAGCTGAAATGGTAGGCGTGCCAAAAGGTCTCGGCTACGTATTAAGCGTGGGGCGAAATACGGCAAATACGTCCGTTACGATCATCACGATTATCAGCCTTGGCATTATTATGATGCTCATGGAAGAAGTATTGTTCCGGTTTCTTGAAAGCCGAACGAATCAATGGAAAAAATGGCAGTAAAATAAGCCGCAGAAGATGCGGCGCTGGAGGAATTATATGATTTTTTCATCTTATCAATTTATACTGGTATTCCTGCCGGTAGTGGCGATTGTGTATGGCATACTGAATCGCTTCCATTACTATTACCTGTCTAAAGTATGGATGGTTCTAGCATCCATGTATTTTTATGCACAGGGAAGTCCGGATTTCTTTCCGTTCTTTTTGGGAAGTGTCTTTGCAAACTATATTGTAGGAACTACTCTTTGCAGAATGCAAAAAGACAAATACAGGTTAGAGCGTAAGATTCTTATGCTCGCAGGTGTACTGGGAAATGTTGCGTTACTTGGGTATTACAAATATTATGATTTTTTTATAGAAAATATCAATCAGATAGCAGGCACAGACTTTTTACTGAAACGGATAGCGCTGCCGATTGGTATTTCCTTTTTCACATTCCAGTTAATTGCATTTCTGGTTGACTCCTATCGGGGAGAGACAAAAGAATACGGCGTTTTGGAATATCTGTTATTCATAACATTTTTCCCGCAGTTGATTGTAGGACCGATTGTACACCACAAAGAAATTACACCGCAGTTTGAAAATGACGAGAATATGAAACTAAACTACCGCAATATTGCCCTGGGCGTGTTTATCTTCGCCATCGGCTGTGGTAAGAAAATGCTGCTGGCAGATCCGCTCAACAACAGTGCGGCAGATTTTTACAGCTCAATCAAAGACTCGGTAACCATGTGGGAATCCTGGTTTTATACCATAGAATATTCCGTATCCTACTATTTTGACTTGTCCGGCTATACAGATATGGCTATCGGACTGGGACTGTTTTTCAACATAAAGCTGCCGGAGAATTTCAATGCACCATTTCGGGCAAGTAATTTCAAGGTATACTGGCAGAGGCAGCACATGACGCTTTCACGATTTCTTGGGGGATACGTATTTAAGAATGTATTCCGCAAAGGCGTAAAATGGCGGAATTATTACATAGCTACCATGGTGACCTTCTTAGTGTCGGGTATCTGGCATGGGGCAGGATGGAATTTCATAATCTGGGGACTCATGAATGGTGTCCTGGTTTGTATTGGCGCATATCAGAGCTATCACAAAAAAGAACCGCCATACCTGATCGGTGTTATCATAACCTTTTTCTTTATCGTACTTACAAGGGTTATATTCGTGGCATCGAATATGCATGATACCTGGGTGGTATATAAAGGAATGTTTGACTTTAAAGCGCTGATAGATCTGGGAGCTTCCCAGGTATGGCAGGAGATCTCCCATTTTGTGGCGGATCACCAGACGGTGGGACTGATTACCGTAGTTGGGCTTCTGATCTGCTGGTTTGCGCCAACCACAAGGACAATGGCGGAGAGATTTAAGCCGAATGCTTTGCATTTCTTATATGCAGGGACGCTGCTTGCGATTTGTATCTGTAAAATGAATCAGGTAGTACAGTTCCTGTACTTTCAGTTTTAGGAGGACAGCGAATGAAGTATAAAAAATGGGCAGTCGGATTCCTGGTATTTGTGTTAGCGGTATTTGGATTTATCTGCGGAATGAATTATTTTGTAGATCCCTTTGGATATTTTGCATTTCGGGGAGGCGATTATGATGCCCTTGGTACGATTGAAGTGAATGACAATAGTTACAGCAGGTTCTTTAAAGCGGAGCATGTAAAAAACTATCAGGACCAATACGATGGGTATATCATAGGCGGTTCCAAAGCGGGAACCTATCTTGCGGAAAAAATGAGTGAGATTGACGGATACCGTTATTACAATATGTTTTCCACGGTAGGAAACTTTAACGAATATTATCTGAACACAAAATATCTGGTGGAAAATACAAATGTTAAAAAAATTGTGCTGAACATCAGCGGAGGTGAAGTCCGCAGGTTTGAGGCAGAGCATGTGGGAGACCTGTATAAGGTTCCGGCACTTATTTCCGGAAAGTCCCAGGCAATGGAATTTATTGATTTTATGTTAAAAGATGTCACGGTAAGCCTGGATGAGCTGAAAGAAAAATGGAAAGAGAAGGGGACACAGACATTCTATCCGGAAATCGGGGATGGTGCCAGGAACCTGGAAAAGTATTATTTAAGGAGAGATGAGAACCCTCAGAAATTCACAGAGAAGTTTGTTACAAATAAAATCGATAAACATTTAAAAACACTCTTTACAAAACCTAGTGAAAGGCCTTATTATGAAGAGAACCTAAATGCTTTCAAAATGATAAAAGAAGTGTGCGATGAAAATAATGTAGAACTGATGGTGATTATTGCCCCATCCTTTATCGGTGAGATGAGTGAACATGAGAGTGAAGACTACTGGCAGTTCTTATATGACATCATATCAGTATCAGAAGTTTGGGATTTTAGTGGCTATAATGATATTGATCTGAATCCCTATAATTTTTATAATGAAGGCCATTTTTTCTATGAAGTATACGATTTGATGGTTGATACAATAAAAGGCACACGTTCCTATGAAGGGTTTGGTACTTACGTTACAAAGCGCAATGCTTATGAGCATATTGAAGAACGTAAGAATGATTATTACAAATTGAAGAAAGAATATGAAGAAACAGGCACCGTGAAATTAGGTGGATTTGACGATGCCAGCAGAATTCGTTAGGAGTAGTGTGAAATGAGGAAAAACCGTATTTTAGTTGTTGAGGATGAATTAAAACTGGCAAGGACGCTGTCGGATTTTTTGAATATCAATGGATATGAGGTAATAGTTGCTTATGACGGTCAGCAGGCTGTAGAACTTTTTTATCAGAACATGCATAAATTAGATCTGGTGTTGCTGGATATTATGCTGCCGCATCTAAATGGATTTGAGGTACTGGGAGAGATTCGTCAGAAATCTGAGGTGCCTGTTATTCTGCTCACGGCTAAAAATGCGATTACAGACCAGTTGAATGGTTTTAATAAAGGTGCGGATGACTATATTACCAAACCTTATACACTGGCAATTATCAAAGCCCATGTAGAGGCAGTCTTAAAGCGTGCAGGAAAACTTAAGGATGTTTTATTTGCAGGAGAGCTTAAGATAGAGATTGCAAGCCAGAAGGTTTATTTAAAAGAAGAATTTTTGGAAACTACGCCAAAGGAATTTGAACTTTTGGTGTATTTCCTGGAAAATGAAAACGTTGTACTTTCCAGAGAAGCTATTTTGAATTCTGTCTGGGGTTACGATTATAACGGAGATACCAGGACGGTCGACACCATCGTGAAGCAGCTTCGGAAAAAATTGACGGATCAATGTCCTTATATTAAATCTGTCTATGGCGTAGGGTATCTGTTTGGAGTAGGAGAACATGATTAAAAAAATAAAAGGCAATATGATTATAATGCAGTGGGCATTCCTTTTGATCGTTGTTGGGGGAAGCAGTCTTGTATTCAGTCTTTTTGCAACAGATTACTATGTTGGACAGAAGAGCAAAATGATGGAAGAAGCATTTGAAGAAATAAAATCGGTGGATTTAAAAAAGATAGACAGCGACGATAAAAATTTGTTTAAAAGTTATGAAAATGAGAACTTTTCGTTCGTCATTGCAAATGCTAATTACGAACCTGTTTATACAACAAGGAAGTCAGGACCGAAAGCCCAGGTTTATAAAAATGTGAACCTTCATATTGAAGATTTTACGGAACAGCCCAAAATTCGAAGGAATATGTCAAAGGTTATGGGATTGATTCGATTTCCGGGAATTATCAAACAGGATGGAAATCTGTATTATGTTAGTATTAAGGAAGAGATTAAGTCAGCATACAGCTCCTTTAAATATACCCAGACCTTCCTGGCAGTAGTAATTGTTATCTCCCTTTTGATAGGCAGTATCATAATGTATATACTGTCGAACCGTATTGCAAAACCGATTGAAGAAATTGGTGAGGTCGCGAAGCGGGTTGCCAAACGGGATTTTACCAGAAAGGCAAGAACGGATACATCCTTTCAGGAAATTAACAGCCTCGCGGCAAATATCAACTCCATGTCCGAGCAGATTCAGGAATATGTGCAGAGCCTGGAGGGTGATAAGGACCGGTTAGAGATTGAAAATGTGCAGCAGGGCAAGATTGATGAAGTCCGTAAAGAGTTCATGGCAAATATTTCACATGAGTTAAAGACACCGCTGACGGTTATTTCCAGTCAGGTAGAAATGCTTCAATGTATGGGAGATGAGATTGACCGGGAATATTATTACAATTCAATTGTAGAAGAAGTGTCAAAGATGTCGGATATGATTGGGAATATGCTCAATCTCACTGTGATAGAGCATCATATGGATACGATGCAGATGGGTAAAGTAAATTTAAGTGAAATGATGCAGTACCTGATGTTTAAATACGATGCCCTGTTCAGGCAGAGCCAAATCAAATGTAGTTTCCATATTGAACCGGAATGTACTGTAATGGGAAATCGGGTATACCTGGAACAGGCAGTTGGGAACTTTATGATGAATGCTTTTAATCATACGCTGCAGGGCGGTCTGATTGAGGTCAGCCTGACCCGAAAAGAAGGAGATGTCTATATAGAAGTATACAATGAAGGAGAACCGATTCCGGCAGAGGATATAGATAAGATCTGGAGGAGTTTTTACATGAAAGGTGACAATGATATATCACCGCAGGAAGATAGATCCATGCATGCAGGGCTTGGGCTATATATTGTCAGAAGCATTGTAGGTTTACACCATGGTGAATGCGGTGCTGTCAACGTAGATAATGGTGTGGAATTCTGGATGAGGCTTCCTGGTAATTTGTCCGGAAATGAAATAAATGAAGACGTAAACCGCAGTAAAAAAGTGATTGGCAGAGACTTGGATACGCAAACTAAGTAGTAACATATCCCAGAAAGATATTTAAAACAGGATTAAGCCATAAGAAAAGTACAATCTGAAGAAAGTCCGGAACCCGGTAAAATGGGGAATGGAGAATTCGGACTGTACTTTTTTTGGGTACTTTTTTGATAAAAAATATTAAACAATTTCTTCTTGAAATGTATTATAATAAAGGATATCCGGGTTTAGAGAATGAGAACGGGTAATACTAAGAAAAGTAATTTTTATAAAGAGAGAAAAGAGGTGTATCTATGAATTCAGTAATTTGGGCAGCAGGAGGTACCGGATTCACATTTTTGATGACGACTCTGGGAGCTGCCATGGTATTCTTTTTCCGTGGGAAAGTAAATGATGGAATCCAGCGTATTTTTCTGGGATTTGCAGCAGGTGTTATGATTGCCGCATCCGTATGGTCATTGCTTATACCGGCAATTGATGAGGCGCAGGCACAGGGACAGATTGGGTGGCTTCCGGCAGCAGGAGGATTTTTACTGGGAGGCGCATTTCTTTTGATTCTGGATTCACTGCTTCCCCATCTGCATCCGGGAAGTAAAGAGCAAGAGGGAGTATCTGCATCCTGGAAAAGAACTACCTTGTTGGTTTTTGCTGTGACCCTTCATAATATTCCGGAAGGAATGGCAGTTGGACTGTCTTTTGCGTTAGCAGCCCAGCATGGCGGTGATACAGCATTATATGCCGGTGCCTTTGCTTTGGCAATTGGTATCGGAATACAGAATTTCCCGGAAGGCGCAGCTATATCACTGCCCCTGAAGCAGGAAGGCGTCAGTACGGGGAAATCATTTTTGTATGGAAGTATGTCGGGAATAGTAGAGCCGATTTTTGGTGTACTGACTGTTCTGGTGGCAAAAAATATAGAGCCTTATATGCCATGGCTGCTTTCATTTGCAGCAGGTGCCATGATCTATGTTGTAGTAGAAGAATTAATACCGGAGGCACATTTAGGAGAACATTCAAATGTAGGTACGATGGGGGTTATGGCTGGATTTTTGATTATGATGATATTAGATGTGGCATTGGGGTAGTATGGCAGCGAACAGTTTGTGAACGGTCCGCCCCCTTCTCTTTCCAGGATGAAAAAGATAAATTTTTGATGAAAAATAGAAAATAAATATATTTTACTATTGTTTCCGTATCAGTGTCTGTTATAATAGAAAATATTGATAATGATGGCAGTTGTGTTGTAATTATATAACAGAGGAGCTTTGAGAGCATGGATATTGGAAATCAAGGTGTAGGTTTTGTAGAAAAGTTTCTTTATTATTATTATAAAGAGTGGAATCCTGAAAAAATAACAGATATGATGGATTGCGAAATCCTTTGGTTCGAGACGGGGATTGATACGTTCTATTCTGGTCAGGATGCAGTGCTAAAATTGGCAGAAGAAAAACGGACAGCAAATTTCCATAGCTATGAGATTACAGAGCCGTTATATAAAACTAAACGTCTGGGAAGAGACTATTGCCTGGTGTTGCTAAAGGCACGGCTGAAAGAGAAGTCAGCCGATAAGTTATGTAAAAGCCATGAAATACTGATTACAGCAATCTGCAGGTTAACAGATACGGAAGAAAAATTATGCTATTTTCATGTTTCTGCACCAGCAGCTGATATTGAGGCAAGGAATTTGGAACTACTGATGTTAACCAATAATGTTCCGGGTGCAATATTTTGCTGTAAATATGACGAACGCCTAACTCTGACGCAGATGAGTGAATCATTTTTGGAAATGTTCGGCTATACACAAAAAGAGATAGAGGAAAAGTTTGCGAATAGTTTTTGGGAAATGATAGACGCAAGGGATCGTGAGGCAACTTTGGAAGATGTAAAAAAGCAGCTTGCCCTCAGCGATACCAAAGAAATAGAGTATCGTATCCGAAAAAAAGACGGCAGCGTTGCCTGGATTTTGGATAAGGGAAGATTGATCACAGCCAGTGATGGGAGTGGTATCTTTTATTGTGTATTGGTTGACATTACGAAAGGGAGACTTGCTCAGGAAGAACTGGCAATGAGTCTGGAACGCCATCAGATTATTATGGATCAGACAAATGATATTGTATTTGAATGGGATATTGAGAGGGACAGTTTAAGTTTTTCTGCTAATTGGGAAAAGAAATTCCATTATGAGCCTGTAAAAGAGCGGTTTTTCGCGTCGCTATCCTATAATTCTCATGTTTTCCGGGAAGATCTGCCCGCTTTTAGAAATGCATTTGATCAGATTCGAAGAGGTAAAGGTTACATGGAGATAGAAGCCAGGGTTAAAAAGACGAAAGAAGAATACATCTGGTGCAGATTTCGGCTTACTTCCCAGTTAAATAAAGATGGGATTCCCATTAAAGCGGTCGGGGTAATCATTGATATAGATAACGAAAAAAAGAATTCCCAGCAGCTTTTGGAAAAGGCTGAGCGTGACCCGCTGACGAAACTCTATAATAAAGGTACGGCGCATGCTTTGATTGATAACTACTTGCAGAGCAGTAATATGGGAAAGCAGTCTGCGCTGATGATTATTGATATTGATGATTTTAAAATGGTGAATGATACTCTGGGGCATTTATTTGGAGATGCATTTCTTGTAGAGATCACATCAGATGTGCGGAAACTGTTTCGTGAGTCTGATATTGTAGGACGTATAGGCGGAGATGAATTTATTGCTTTTATTAAGGATATTCCGGGCAATGCACTGGTGTTTGAGAAAGCACGTCAGGTGGTTGAGGCATTTCGCAATCTGCCTATGCAGGAGAGCTGGGATAAATCCATATCCTGCAGCATAGGAATCTCTGTATTTCCGAATGACGGTCAGCATTTCCAGGAGCTTTATAAGAAGGCAGATTATGCTTTGTATCAGGCGAAAAAGCAGGGTAAGAATCAGTATGTACATTATGACGATTCAATTGGCGACGGATTTCCGGGAATACCCGTCTCGATGCCAACGGCAGTAAATGAAAAAATTGACTCTAATGAAGGCATGGGGAACACCCTGAACAGTAAGCTGGTTGAGTATATATTTAAAATTCTTTATAAATCCATTGATGTGGAAGCTGCGGTAAGCGCGATTCTGGAAATTGTAGGGCATCAGTTTAATGTAAGCCGCGCATACATATTTGAAAATACAGAGGATGACCGGTATTGCAGCAATACCTTTGAGTGGTGTAATACCGGTGTGAAGGAAGAAATTGATAATCTGAAGCATGTGTCTTATGATTTTGATCTGGGAGGAAACTATGTAGCAAATTTTAACGAAGATGGAATCTTCTATTGCAGGGATATTATGGAATTACCGCGGAAACAAAAGGCTATTCTGGAACCACAGGGGATTAAGTCTATGCTTCAGTGTGCCATAACAGACAATGGAGAGTTCAAAGGATATGTTGGTTTCGATGAATGCAGGATGAACAGGTTCTGGACCCAGGAGCAGATCACGACACTAATTTTTACCAGTGAAATACTAAGTACTTTTCTGTTAAAGAAACGTGCACAGGACAGTGTGGTTCAGACATTGGAGGGGATGCAGAATATCCTGGATAATCAGAATTCCTGGATTTATGTAATCGGTGCAGAATCTTATGAGATGTATTATATCAACCAAAAGACAAAATCGCTGGTGCCTGATGTAAGAGAAGGCATGTGCTGTTACCGTAAATTTTTTGACAGGGAGGAACCTTGTGAAAACTGTCCGGTAAAGGATCTGGATGATACTGTAAAAAACTGTACCAAAGAATTCTATAATCCGATACTAAATGTCTGGTCCAGCGCGGATGCTTCAAGGATCCGCTGGAAAGGGAAGGATGCAGTCCTTCTTTGCTGTCATGATATAACGAAATATAAAATAAATTAAAGAGTAAACGAAAAAATCAATTAAATAAAGCATGAATGGAAGCATTAAGGAAAGTATCCATGAAAGCATTAACGAAAGCCTTAAAGAAAGTAACCATGAAAGCATTTATGAAAAGGTTAATGAAAACAGCGCGGAACATATCGTCCGCGCTGTTGCTGTCTGTATTTATTTAAGCATTAAACATGATGCGTTCGCTGCTGAATGCTTTTGCAATGATTGCAGTTACTGCACCGCCCACCAGAACGGTAATTCCAAGAGTCATGGCAAAGTGAAGTACAGTTAATTCTCTGGTAAAGATTTCGCCAAGTGCTATACTGCAGTTATAGATTGGTATCAGGTATTCGTAAGTTGCGTGTCCTGAGGATGGAGAAATCATGGTAAAAAGTCCTGCAACAATAACAATGATGTATAAAGGAGTTACATAAGATGCTGCTTCTTTCACAGTGCGGGCGAATACCGATACAATTCCAACCAGTGCCACATATAAAAATGCAAGAGCTATGATAATTGCAGCAATCATAATAATCTGCCCTGCAGTAAAGGTAACCGTCATATTTTCCGCACCCATAGATGCCATGGACTTGGGAAGAGAAACAGTTAAAGCAATAATATATACGGAAGCGGACATAATGGACAGCGTCATTAGTGCCAGAAGCTTGCCAAGGGCTATTTCAAAACGGCTGATTGGTGTTACTAACATGCTGGCCAGAGTACCGCGTTCTTTTTCGCCGGTAATCGAGTCGGTACCCAGTGACATCGTTCCTGCAAATAAAAGGATAGTTACCAGGTAAGGCAGCAGCATGGCAAGGAATTGACCGGAAGCTTTAGCATCATCCTGAATAATGGAATTCTGATTCGTGTTGTCAATTGTAAATATGGTTATCATATCCAGGTTACCCAGCCGGTCAGCCAATAATGCCTTCTGATATCCGTTCAGGGATGTTGTGAATTCGTCGTGGGCATGTTGGGAATAATTTTCTGACGGATTATAAAAAGTCTGAATGTCAGGAATCGGATCCCCCTCTTTATAATTTGCAATCTGCTGGCTGAAATCCTGAGGAAAGACTACCAGAAGATCGAGCTTACCGTTATAAATGTCATCTTTTGCAGCATCCAGAGTTTCGTCTGCTTTCAGATAGGAAACATTTGCTTTACCGATAAAATCCGCCATATGTCCGGCCATATCTTCCGGCGCATTCTGGATAGAAACCGTTGCAACATGCTCTTTGGTATTCTGTGATTCCTTATTGCCCAAATAACCCATAAGGCTGTAAATTCCAACCATAAGTACAACGGGAAGGATAAATAGTGAGAAGATCATTTTTGAATCTTTGAAGACACGCTTTAATTCTTTGCAATAAATTGCTTTTGTTCCGTTCATGTTTATACCGCCTTTCCATAAGTCTGGTACAGTTTAAAGAAAGCATCCTCCAGATCGTCACATCCTGTCTGGTTTAAGATATCTTCCAGTGTACCTTCTATTGTTAATTCTCCGTCAATAATAATCGCAATACGGTCACAGAGCTTCTCTGCTTCGGACATGATATGCGTAGACATGATAATTAATTTACCTTCTTTTTTCAGCTTCTGCAGATAATCAGTAACTGCACGTGCCGTAATGATATCCAGTCCTGTTGTGGGTTCATCGAAGATGATTACCTTGGGATCGTGAATTAAGCTTACTGCAATGGCGGCTTTCTGCTTCATACCGGTGGACAGTTCTTCTATTTTCTTGTTTTCAAATTCCTTTATTCCGAAATGTTTGAAAAGCTCATCCCTGCGTTGGTTGATGGTTTCTTCTGAGAGTCCGTGCAGTTTTCCGAAAAATCCCATGAGGTATTTTGGTGAAAACTGAGGATCCAGTTTGATCTCATTAGTTAAAAATCCTATATTTTCACGAACTTTGGCGGAATCCTTTATAGTGTCATATCCACATACGGATATGCTGCCGCTGGAAGGTTTCAGGAGCGTAGCCATACAACGAAGGGTAGTGGTTTTGCCGGCGCCGTTTGTACCCAGAAGGCCGAAGATCTCTCCTTCATGAGCCTCCAGATTAAGATCGGAAACTGCTGTTTTTTTAGTGTTCTTTGCTTTTTGTTCTTTTTGCTGCTTCTTGTTCAGGTGATAAATTTTAGAAAGATTTTTAATTTCAACCATAATATGTCCTTTCTGTTGCTAATGATTTTTGGGTTTTGAAAGTTTTAAAGAGGTAATGGAGTATACCATAACCTGTAATAACCATATTGCACCAACGATTAAAAAGGGAAGGGTTCCAATTTCAAATGATGGACCCAGCAGGATTAAAAAAATCAGGATGAACACATAAAAGATCTGTGAAATGCGAAACGCTTTGTAAGCTGACTTATAAGCAACTTGCTTTTCCTGTTCATCACAACTTTTCAACCATTGTTTCTGAAAGTTGAAATCCAGAGGATCCCCTTTCTTTTCCGGATTAATTTCCTGATCCAGCCCGATAATCTTCCGCTGAAGGAGTGCTAATGCAAGTGACAACGTGATAAATGCCAGCATGCAGATCAGCTGGGTGGCTGCGCCCCCTTTGTGAATGTCTATAATTCCGATACAGAAAGCGATCATTGCCAGAATAGGACCGATTTCACTTGCCATCAGGGAAATGGAAAGCTTTCGTTCCGTCTGAATGATGGAATCGGAATCTTCCTGATCCCACAACTTGAATTCCTTTTTAGAGATACGGTATAAAACGTAGGAAATCAAAAGGGCTATGGCATCAAACACAACACTCATATAAATGGAGTATCGAATCAAGATGCCGGATACCGTATTCCCCACACTGGTTAAACTAGCTTCAGTTGAAGCAAAAAGATAACCCGCGATTCCTCCGAGTACACCTGCCAGAAAAATGACTAGAAAAAAGCGGATTAAGACAATCCTTTTTCTATTCTTCATCATCTTCTCCCTCCTCATAACTAAATATTTCTTCAACACCAACCCCGCAGACTTTGGCTATTTTAAGTGCTAAAGTTACTGAGGGGGAATAATCGCCCCGTTCAATCAAACTGATTGTCTGCCTGGATGCACCTACCAGGCTTCCCAGTTGCTGCTGGTTAATTCCCAGCTTTGCGCGGAATTCTTTCAAGCGATTGTATAAGGGCATATGATCATCCCCTTTCTTATAACAATTTTTATAATCCATGGAGTGACAAAGAATTAAGTCAAAATGACAATTATTCTTGTCAAAGACAGTATAGCAATGACAAGAATAGTTGTCAAGAAGAAAATTACAAGAATTGTAAATTCATCGATGTATCAGATCTGGTTCCACCTTTTTTATATAAGTTTCCAATGAGCTCCGGTCAATCAGCGCAGGTACAACCCCTTGCCTGGAAGTACAGAACCCTGCGGCATAACTGGCAATCCGTATGGCTTCATCCAGGCTGTAACCATACAGAAGATAAGAGGCAAGAGCAGATATGAAGGCATCTGCGGCGCCTGTGTTGTCAACAGATACAAAACCAACAGCCGGATAATAACGCTCAAGACCGTTTGATTTAACGTAGCATCCCCGGTGTCCAAGGGTGATAATCACGGTGCTTACGCCTTTACTTAGAAAACAGTCTGCCTGGTCAGGAAGTGTACGGATGCCCGGACAGAGAGAAATCATTTCGATCTGGTTTGGTATAAAAATATCAATATTTTTAAGAATAAAATCGGGTATCCGGTCCAGAAGTGTCGGCTTTAGGATAGTCCTGGCGCCGTACTTTTTTGCGGTTTGTGCTGCTGTCTCAATAGTAAAATCCGGTATTTCGGTAGGCAGCAGGCAATAACCCGCATTTTCAAATAGCCGTTCATTATTTATAATATCCTGGGCTGTCACATTCTGGTTTGCCCCGGTAAGGATAGAAATCGTACTTTCCCCGTCATTTTGTACATGTATGTAAGCTTTTCCCGTGCTGGCGCTAAGATCCCTCCCGATTCCCTGTATATCTACACCATTTTCCTTCATAGCACTGTAAATCAGAGCGGAATCATAGTCAGTTCCAACTTTGCCGATCAGGGAGACGGGATGACCCAGGCGGGCAGCGCCGATTGCCTGATTTACCCCTTTCCCTCCCGGGAAAGTAGTGGAACGGCTTGTACTGACGGCTTTACCGGAATGAGGCAGCTCATCTAGATTTAATGTGACATCGATATTGATGCCTCCGACCACTACAATTTTCGGGGAACGGTTTGGATAGGGAACATCCAGGCTGGCAGTGTGGTCCAGTATTGATGTCTGGTAAAAGCTGAGATCAGAAAATTCTCTTTTTTCACATTCTTCAATCAAGTGTCTGCAAATAAATTTTCCAAATTCATAGTAAGGAACCGGAATACCGGAAATTCCAGGGTATTGAATCTCCCCCGGGACATCATCCTTCAGCGTAATGAGAGAAATATCATATGGAATCCGATAATGGAATTTGTCCAGTTGTTCGTAGAGAGCAAGGCATAATGAAAAGTGCGAACATAAAATGCCGGTGAGTTTCCGCGCGACAATATCTGAATACCAGCTTTCAGAATCTGTTGATAGAACCATGCTGTCGGTAAACGGAATCTGATTGTCGTACAGGCATTTTTTGAACCCTTCCAGAATGAGCTGTGAGCGGTGTGTGCCGGGTGACAGGAGACAGGCAATTTTATGATGTTTATATTCAACCAGAATCCTGGCGGCCTGGTACCCCAGAGAGGAAAAATCAATGCAATAGCTGTTATCCGGCGCTGATGATCCACAAACAGCATATGTAATATTCAATTTTGCAAAATGGTGCCCGTGACAGAGGCTTTGGCTGCTTACCGGATCCCAGATAACGCCGTCTACCTTGTTTTTACAGAGTGCAGTTATATTTTTCAACTCTTCCTGCGCGCTGTTAATACTGTCACAGATTAAAATATGATAGCCGTTTTCCCGTGCGGTGGACATTATTCCATCCAGCAGAAGACGGGATTTTGAGGCGGATTTTAATAATACACCCAATACAAAAGTTTTAGCAGTAGATGCAATTTTTGCCGAGGAATAGGGGGTATAATTATATTCTTTAACGATTTTCAAAACACGGTTTCTGGTTTCGGCATTGATGTTCTCATCCTTGCTGTTTACGATCTTAGAAACGGTGGAAATGGATACACCGGCTAAACCGGCAATTTCTTTAATTGTCATATCACTATTACTCCAAGTTTAAAAAAGGTTGTCAGGTGTGCTTGCAATGACATAATTATCATATATGAACTGTATTTTGTCAATTGCTATTTGACTTAAATTGTATAAATAGCACAAAAAACAATTTTCTGAAATAGTTATATCTAACAAAGTATGAGGAATAGTATTGACATAAAACGAAAACGTGATAAGATAACATCAAGAAATTGATTTAAGAAAATTATTTTCCTAAACTAGCAATTATATTTTGAAAGGAGGAGCAGAGGAACTTAATTGATGTTGCAGCTTATATTCTTAGTGCAAAGTATAGAACTGCAATTGTATACTAAATCTATCATCTTATATACACAAGAAAAATACGCATGTGATCTGCAGGACAGAATTTGCAGAAATTGAGAAGATGCGTAAAATAAAAATTCTCTTACAGGAGGAAGTTGAAATGACAGACCAGGAATTAATCAGAAAATTAGAAAGACCGGCAGGTCCGGTAGACGTTGTAATCGATACGGACACTTACAATGAGATTGATGACCAGTATGCTTTGGCTTATTTGATTAAGTCAGGGGAGAAATTAAGGCTGAAAGCAATCTATGCGGCACCTTTTCACAATGAAAAGTCTGCTGGACCCGGAGATGGAATGGAGAAGAGCTATCAGGAGATTATGAATGTGCTGGAGCTGATGGAACGGGAGGATTTAAAGGAAAATGTCTTTAAGGGGGCGGTTAAATATCTGCCGGATGAATCGCAGCCGGTAGAATCAGCTGCAGTAAGAGATCTTGTGGAAAGAGCTATGGAGAGAAAAGAGGATAATCCTCTTTATATTATTGCCATAGGTGCAATTACCAACATTGCTTCTGCAATTATAATGGAACCGGAAATTGTAAACAGGGTGGTAGTGATCTGGCTGGGGGGACATGCCTATGACTGGCACGATAACAGGGAGTTTAATTTATTCCAGGATGTTGCGGCAGCCAGAGTAGTGTTTGATTCAAAAGTACCGCTGGTACAGCTGCCCTGTATGGGAGTTGTTTCCCATTTTGCGACTACTGGTCCGGAACTTAAGTATTGGCTGTCCGGCAAGAACAAGCTTTGTGACTATCTGGTAGATGTAACGGCCGCGGAGGCGGACAAATATGAAGAAAGCGCCTGCTGGAGCAGGGCAATCTGGGATGTTGCGGCGGTAGCATGGCTGCTGGATGAGTCCTTTATGCTGGATCGTTATGAACACAGCCCGGTTCCGGAGTACGATGACCGGTATGCCTTTGACCGGACACGGCATCTGATTAAATATGTTTATGCCATTAACAGAGACCGGCTGTTTGAAGACTTATTTCATAAACTGACAAGTTAAATATAAGAAGAAAATGATGGAGGAAATTACGATGAAAAAAAGAGTTGCAGCAATATTATTAACGGTAACGATGACAGTATCTGCATTGACCGGTTGTGCAGGAACAGGTCAGGAGAAAGAGACGCAGGCGTCAGGAACAGGGGAAACAGCAGGCAGTGAAAAGAGAAGCAGTGATACCGGCAAGGAAGCTGAGTCTCAGAGCAGCGACGGCAAAGCCGGGGAATCTAACAAAACTGATGCAAAGTCAGATACTGCCGAAAAGCCCTTTGAAGGGCAGACAATTACCTGGGTATCACAGGGAGTAGGTGACAATGCATGGGAAGGTCAGACAAAACCTCTGATAGAAAAATTTGAGGAAGAGACCGGAGCAACGGTAAAGACAGAGTGGTATTCTTTTAAGGATTTATTTGAAGTAATAGAAGTGAAAGTGGGGTCAGGCTCCTCTGATTATGACGTATTAAGCGTGGATGTTCCAATGGTGGCAGGTTATGCTGACAGGGGCTATCTGGCGCCTATGGATGAATATTTTACCGAGGAAGAAAAAGGGCAGTTTATAGACTCGGCAGTGACAGCAGGCAGTTGGAATGGGAAATTCTATGCTCCTGCAATGAATACTTCTTCCCAGCTTCTCTGGTACAATAAGGCGCTGCTTCAAGAGGCGGGTATAGAAATGCCGGAGTCGGATACTGAGAACCGCCTGACCTGGGAACAGGTAGAAAAAATGGCGAAAGACACCCTTGCTGCAGTTGATCCGGATGGAACTATGGGAATTGCCGGGCTTATGTTTCAGCAGGTAAGCAGAACTTACCAGATGAATCCTCTTGCAAACAGTCTGGGAGGAAAAAATATCGGAGATGACGGATACGGGGTAGATGGTGTCATTAATGATGAAAGCTGGGTAAAAGCTTGTACCTGGTATCAGAATCTCTACCAGGAAGGAGTTTCGCTCAGAGGGATTACAGCAGATGAGGTTACGGATACCTTCACGGCTGGCAAAGTGGTATTTATGGTCGGCGGCACCTGGACGGCGGCAAATTGTGCACAGAAGAGTTTTGAAGACTATGGTTACTGCCCGGTTCCGGCTTTTGAAGGACATGAAGATCAGGTGGGAACTTCAACAGGAAGCTGGCATTTTGGTATCCCGGCTAATTCCCAGAACAAAGATCTGGCAGCTTATTTTATCAAATGGTTGTCTTTAGGAGAAGGAAATGACATGTGGCTTGATATTAACCATGACGTTCCATCCACGAAGACAGCAGTAGATGCAATTCTGAATGATGACAATGCCGATGGTATTATGAAAATAGCAGCATATGAAGCAGCAAATACAGCTGTTCCAAGGGCACTTACCCCAGGTTACACCGAGTATGATACGGTAATCACAAATACCTGGGAAGATATTCGCAACGGTACTGATGTGAAGACGGCACTTGACAATGCAGTATCTCAAATCAACACTGCAATGGAAAAATACAAAAAATAGAAGGCACAGAGGTGATATCGTGTTTAATCTGACTAAAAAATACTGGTTTATTCCTTACCTTATGATACTGCCTGCATTTGTGCTTATACTTATATTTAAAATATCTCCGATTATAAGTACGCTGTTGGAGGGAATTATCATTGATTCAAAATTCACCTTACATACATATCTGACCCTATTTCAGGATCCTGTATTCTGGAATGCTTTATGGGTTACTATTGAAATTAATATTGTGATGATTCCACTTCAGGTACTGCTGGCATTCCTCATAGCTATGCTTGCCAATACTACCATTAAGGGCATTGGGATTTTCCGCACAATATTTTATCTGCCGGTAACCATTTCACTGACAGTAGCCACTATTTTATGGAACATGATGTTTAATCCTAATAACGGTATTATCAACAGTTTATTAAGTGTATTTGGAATCCCTGCCCAGGGATTCCTGATCAGCAAGAGCCAGGCACTTTGGTGTATTGTTATTATTGCAACCTGGAAGGGTGTGGGCTACTGGATGATGTTTATCCTGGCCGGGCTTAAAAACATCGATACATCCATTTATGAGTCGGCCAGAATTGATGGTGCCGGTTGGATAAAGACAACAACCCGGATTACACTTCCTCTTATCAAGCGTGTTTTACTATTTGTATTTATTGCAAATACCACTGCAAACGTACTTCTGTTTGTACCGATGCAGATGATTACAAATGGAGGGCCTGAAAATAGTACAAACGTGCTGATGTTTGAGGCATACAAATCTGCATTCAAGTTTATCGACCGTCCCAGATCTTCTGCAATCGTAACTGTGCTGCTGCTTATCATCGTATTGATCTGCTGCCTGCAGTCCTTTATTTTATCAGATAAGGATGATGATACAAACGGGAAGAAAAAGAAAGGGAGGAAGAGGGCATGAGCAGAAGACAAAAAAAGATTATAAAAAATGTGGCAATATATTTTGGACTTGCCTGTGTGGTACTGGTTACGCTTTTTCCTTTACTGTGGGGAATATCCGCATCTTTTCGAAATGATAGTGAGTTATATAAATATGCGCTTCCGTTTTCCATACACACACTGCTTCCGGTTAACTTTACGGCAGAGGCTTATGTAAAGATCTTTACGGACTTTAATTTTCTGCAGCCGATTCTAAACACGCTGTTCGTAACGGTAGTATCTATATTCTTAGGCTGCATTGTTAACAGCGTTGCAGCTTTTGCATTTGCAGCATTTGATTTCAGGTTTAAGAAGATATTATTTGGTATCATATTGCTTTCTTTTATGATACCTTTTGAGGCAATCGCGCTTCCGTTATATTCCATAGCAGATAAGTTCGGGCTGGTGAATAGCCGGATGGGAATTATTCTCCCCGGAATTGCCAGCGGTCTGGTACTGTTTCTGTTTGTACAATTTTTTAAGGAGATTCCCGGAAGTCTGGTAGAAGCGGCAAGAGTGGATGGTGCAGCTTTGCCTGCGATCTTCTTTAAAATCATTATACCACTGTCTGTTCCGGTATTTATAACCGCAGGGCTTATGATTTTTATGGATCAATGGAATTCCTATCTTTGGCCCCTGCTGATAGCCAGAACCAGAGAAATACGAACCATACAGATCTCATTGTCTTCTTTTCAACAGGAACGTTCCACGTTGTGGTCGTGCCTGTATGCAGGCTCCATGATATCTGCATTAATACCGCTGTTTTTATTCCTGCCCTTTCAAAAGTACTTTGTGCAGGGTATCACCAGCAGTGGTGTAAAAGGATAATTAACATCAGTTAGAAAAAAGCCCCTGCTTCTTACCTGGAAGCAGGGGTAATATCATGCAGTTTTCTATTTCGTTTTAAAGGATTCCAGCTGAGTAAAGTTATTATTTATATCAAAGCTTAAGATATGGTTTTGGGTGTCCTGCCCGTATGACAGATAAAAGGTATCATTGATGTATAAGCCACGGGCGTTGTTAATGGCAAGGCTGTAATCTTCGGTGCCTTTAAAGGTATATACAAGTTTATTCTGAAACCCATCCTCAGGATCGTAAGAAAATACCATATAATTATCAGCATCGGTACGACAGTGAAAACCAAACAGGTTTTTATCAGGATTAATCATAATAGCTTTGTAATTGATGAGACCTTGGGAATCATTTGCATCCTTAATAATGTATTTGTGAAGCTCTTTGACATTGGAGGGGTCCGAGAGATCAAACATTGACAGTTTCATTCCTTTATAAGCACCGCTTTCCGGATCTACTTCATACCCGATCCCCAAAAGTTTATCTTTGCCATAAAAATGAAGGTAGGATGAAAAGCCTGTAATCTTCAGTTCCCCAAGGAGTTTCGGATGATTTGGGTCAGACAAATCTACAGAAAATAAGGGATCCATTTGTCTGAATGTGACAAAATATCCGGTATCACCCAGGAAACGTGCGGATTGAATAGTTTCACCCGGTGCCAGGTTCTCCAGTTTTCCACAGGGGTTCAGAGATTCGTCATAAATATACAGGTTATTTACACTTCCAGTATTCTCACTATAGGAGGTGGTAACGATCCGCAGATAACCATTGTGTTCATTCAGAGAAAAGGAGTTATTGAGCGCGCCTTTTGCTTCGGCGGCGCTTACTGGTGCGATACTGCCTTTCTCGTATTGAAACTTCATAATCTGTGTAGTATTAGTGGAACCATTCCAGTCATTTGTACAGATATATATATTCTCAGTGCTTACATAGTAAAGATAGGCCGCAGAAACGATTGCTTTCTTTGACAGTATTGTATCCGGCGATTTGATATTAATTGCAGTAATGATCAGATAGGCAGGAGAATTTAAAAACTCCGGGATATAAATATCTGAAGAAGAAAGATTTATGCCGTTTATTTTGGGAATAATGGTACTGTCTTCCCTGGTTTGTTTTAAAACCGGTGAATATTCTGAAAACAGATAAATGTAATCGCCTGTTTTACGGCTGGTCTGATAATGCCCATCCTGCGTCGTGGTTCCGGTCAGTTTGGGAGCGCTTCGGTCTGAAATATCATAAGTATATAACTTTGTAATCAGATGTCTGTTAACAGAATAGATGTCTTTTTTTGCATCTGCGGAATCCACCCAGGCTATGTCGTCCTCGATGATACTTCCGTCAGATTCAGTTGATCCGCTCTGCATAGTGGTTGTGGATGCAGTAGTTATAATATTTAAAATATTCTTGCTAATATAAAATTCTTCTATTGTTTCAGAAAAGTCTTTGAAATCAATGGAACTGGATTCGTTTAGCTTGCTGCCGTCAGCGGCGATGATGTGGAGCTTATTATCGTTCCCTAAAATATAGAGGTAATTTCCATCTGTTTTTACCACGTCACCTTCATCCACACCGGTTTCCTGAATATTGGTAGACGAATAATCGCTGCTGTCTTCTGCTCCGGTATCCATTGCCTTCGACTCTGTATTTCCCCCGGCAAGTCCGTCTGCCATTTCTTTGCTGCTTTCCATATCACCGCCCATACCGGCACCTGTGCTGGCTTTTGCTTCATTCGTGATCCCTCCCTCCTGCATCGAAAAGTTTTTAACCAGGGTGTTGTAGAGGACATCATAATTCTGAATAGGTGCGACCTTTCCGTCGGGTGAGGTTTTTGGTTCAGAGATCACGGTATCATTACCGTTATCATCTACAGAGGATTCCTGACCGTTTTCAGGGGCGGTGGCAGCTTCTGTGAAACCTTCCCCCGCCCCCGCATCCTGATTACCGGAAGATCCGGAAGCTATTTCACTTATAGATTGATTTGGAATCCGATTCACTGTCCATACGGAAATCAGTGCAATTAAAAGTACGGCAGCGGCAGCGCCTAATCGATAAACAGGAAATTTCTTTTTCTTTCCGGCATCCAGTGGCGGTGTATAATGTTCCAACCGGTCTTTGATATGATCCGGATCCAGCGATTCAGGCGGTTCTACAGAATCAGCTGATTTTTTTATTCTATTTAAAAGGTCTTTTTCATCCATAATAAGACACTCCTTTCGGTTAATGGTTATCGGGTAAGAATTATTTCCATTTTTTTCAGCGCACGGCTTTGCTTTGAACGTACCGTATTGGGACTTAATAAAAGCGTAGTTCCAATCTCACGGCTGCTGTAACCGCCAAATAAATTCAGAGCAAGAATAAGACGTTCTTCATCGTTCAGTGCTGCAAACGCTCTGCGCACGTCCATATCCTCGCAGACATCACGTTCATGGTCTGCAAAATCTTCCGGTAATTCAGTTGTTTTTTGGAGATACTGTTTCAGGCGTTTCTTGCACTTATTCGCAAGAATACGAAAAATCCATGCTTTAAATGCGCTTGCATCACGCAAAGAGCTTATTTCCAAGTATGCATCCATAATTGTATCACTTACCACATCCTCTGCGTCGTGGCCATTCTTTAACGTATACAATGCAAACCTGTATAAATCCTGATACACTAATTCATATAACTGCGCAAAGGCATCTGCCTGGCCAAGCTTTGCTTTTGATGCCAGTTCGGCAAAATCTGCCATAACCTCACCCCTTTTCCACAGAGCCACGGCTGCGGCATCTGTTGTTCTACATGTAGTTCATAGATATAGTGTAATATAATATGGGAATTGTTGCATTAAAAATATATTTGGGTTTCGCTGAGTAAGGGACGCTTTGTAAATGACAGGTAGTGTACAGAAAGATGGGTGTGGGTAACTGGCATGGGCTCCGTCAGCTGGCCGCAGAACTGGTATTTTCTAACCTTTCCGAAGCGCTTTTTGGCGGCACGCGGGTATTCACCGAGAAATCCTGATGCATTTCTCGGTTCAGTACCCGCTTAGTATCCGATGGGAGCCAGTCGAATACTATCCGCCAAAAAACACTTCGAAAAGCTAAGTAAATACTCAGCTCTGCTCTACGCTTCCTCCGCCCATACCAGTTTCCCACACCCATCTTTCCGAGATAGCATTCGTTGATACAAAGCTGGTTTTCTCAGCAGGTTGGAACCCCTGGGCTGTGGCAGGCTGTTCTTTATTGGATGCTGCGCAGTATGTTTCGGCTCTTTGCGTAACAGAAGAAGGAAGTTTGCTCCTTTTTCTAGGTTATAGAATGAAAAACAAATTCCGTTCTCAAGATCAGTTGCTTTACGCCAATCGCGTCCGCCACCTTCTCTTTCCGTACACTACCTACATCTACAAAGCGTCATTACTCAACTAAACCTAAATACAATATCAGTCTTGACTTTATTTCAGATATAATTTACGATGAAAGAAAAAGTTCATAAAATATATTTTTGATTTTATTATTTATATAGAAGAGAGGGTTAAAATAATGTTTGAAATACGAATGATAACAGCACCTTTAATAGGGGCGGTGATAGGGTATTGTACGAATTATATTGCGGTTAAGATGATGTTCCGTCCGCTGCGTCCGGTTAAAATAGGTAAGTATACGCTGCCTTTTACTCCCGGGATTATTCCAAAGGGGAAGGAACGCCTGGCTAAAGCCATAGGAGCGGCAGTGGGAAAACAACTGCTGACCAAGGAGACGATGGAAGGTGTACTGCTATCTGACAGCATTAAAGAGAAAGTAGGAGATGCCCTGGAGGGGATTATAGAGGTACAAAGTGAAAATGAAATGCAGCTGGGACAGATTTCGGATGAGATTGGAAGCAGTGTAGCAGGGGAAGTCATTAAAGGGATTCTGGAATCGGTGCAGGGCAGCTTTCTGGCTATGATGGTAAATGAAAAGATGCTGGAGAATTTCCGGGAACCAATTGCAAAAAAGGTTAACGAGGTCACAATCGGACGGATTGTAACCATGGTGAAGGACTCGGATGTTCCGGTCAGAGTTTATGCCATTGAAGCATATGAGAGACTGGTAGAGGAAAAACTGGGAGATATGATGGAAAACATTAATATCTCAGGGATTGTCCAGGAAAAAATTAATGAAATGGATGTTCTGGAAGTAGAAGAACTGCTGATGTCCATTATGAAAAAGGAATTGAATGCAATTGTAAATCTTGGGGCACTAATCGGTTTTATTCTAGGCTTGATTAATCTGCTGTTTTAAATATAGAGGCGGATTCCTGTTAAAACAGCTCTGATCCGGGTAGAATGATAGAAAACAGGGAAGGGAGCGGGCATATATGAATATTAAGGATAATACCATTAGTTATTTGAAAGAGTATGGTCATCTGACTTTTCAGGAGAAGGAATTTAACCTGGTTGACAGTTTGATTTTATGCCAGTTATCCTATTTTAAACTGGATACGATTGTAGGAGGACTGGAAGAGAATAAGAGACCGGTTTTTATCAAGAGTCTGCGCAGACATCCCCAATATGAGCATTTATACGGAGATACCAGATTCGAAGAGCAGTATCGGGCTTTTTATGTGGCACTTTATAACAGTCCCAGGTTTCGGGATATTTCTATGAATTATTTTATGGACATTTTGGATGAGGAAATGGAAATGCAGTTTTCAGCAGTCACTTTTTTTATGGGTGACTGGATTTATATTGCATACAGAGGTACGGATGAGTCAATTGTAGGTTGGAAGGAAGACTTTAACATGGCTTTTATGAGTCCGATCCCCACTCAGGTGGCAGCGCTGCGCTATCTGGAGAAGGTAGGGAGACTTTGGGAAGGCAAAATTGTACTGGGAGGTCATTCCAAGGGCGGAAATGTGGCAATGTATGCCGGAATAGAGTGTCAGGAGGAGATACAGAGCAGAATTTTTAAAATTGACTGTTTTGACGGGCCGGGGTTTCGGGATGATGTATACAAAAAGGCAGAGTATTTAGCTATTTCAGAGCGAATCCAGAAAATTGTTCCTGAGAAATCATTTGTGGGTATGATGTTTCAGAATAAGATTGACTATAAAGTGGTTAAGAGCACCGGAACTGGAGCCCTTCAGCATGACCCCTATACCTGGGTGATCAAGAATGGTGATTTTGATTATGCAGAAGAAATTTATAAGACTTCCCTTTACAAAGACGAGGCTTTTAATCAATGGATTTGTGCAATTCCTTCCGATCAGAGACAGGAATTTGTGAATTCGTTGTTTGAGATTATTAAAAGTACAGAAGCGGCTACTTTAATTGAACTGACCGAAGAATGGTATAAAAGCACACTGGCAATGCTGAGTACCTTTAAACATCTGGATAAGGACACGAAACGTTCCATTCGAAAGATTATCTTTTTACTATTTAAGAATGGAAGAATTAGTAAAAAATAAGAATTTTATAAGGAAGTAAGATCATAAATTATGATATACTATCAACGTTCGTTGTCTGGTATCAGATAGCCGGATAAAATATTTAAGACCCTGATTAAGTGAAGGAGAGGATTATGGATATAGTAGAAATTTTAAAAGCGATTTTGTTTGGTATTGTGGAAGGAATCACAGAGTGGCTCCCAATCAGCAGTACCGGACATATGATTATTCTGGATGAAGTAGTGAAATTAAATGTTTCAAAAGAGTTTTTATCAATGTTTCTTGTAGTAATTCAATTGGGAGCAATTCTCGCAGTTGTAGTATTATTTTGGAATAAAATATGGCCTTTTTCAACAAAGGAACAATATTTTATAAAAAAAGATACATTTTCTATGTGGTTTAAAATATTAGTGGCATGTGTGCCGGCAGCAGTTATCGGACTTTTGTTTGAAGAGCAGTTTGATGAGTGGTTTTACAACTATCAGACAGTAGCCATTGCTTTAATTGTATTCGGTATTTTGTTTATTGTAATTGAAAACAGGAATAAACATATAAGACCCAAAATTAATTCTCTTGCAGAGATTACTTATACAACCGCTATCTGGATTGGTATATTCCAGTTGATTGCAGCTGTTTTTCCGGGAACGTCCCGTTCAGGTGCAACGATCTTAGGCGGTATTCTGGTGGGATTGTCAAGGACAGTAGCGGCAGAATTTACATTTTTCCTGGCAATTCCGGTTATGGCAGGAGCCAGCCTTTTGAAAATAGTGAAATTTGGATTTGATTTTACCGGAGCGGAACTTGCCATATTATTAATCGGTATGGCAGTTGCTTTTGTGTCTTCCATTATCGTAATTAAATTCCTGCTTAGTTATATTAAGAAAAATGACTTTAAGGTCTTTGGCTGGTACCGGATTGTACTTGGTATCATCGTATTATTATTTTTTATGCTAAGATAAGAAAGAAGAAACAATTTCCGGGGCAGTATTCAATTAAGCTATTGGATATACTTGGAGGTAAAGGTTGAAAGAAAATTATGATCTAGAAAGGAAGCCACAGTGGATTCTTTCAACCTGTTTTATTGTGGCAGTATTGCAGGCAAGCCCGCAATATGCAATGGGTATAACTATGGAAATTATACTACCCGATCAGGTGAAGTTAATTATAGAAAAATTAGAAGAAAATGGATATGAGGGTTTTGCGGTAGGGGGGTGCGTCAGAGACGCTCTCCTTTTTCGTAACCCCGATGACTGGGATATTACCACTTCGGCGAAACCGGAGCAGGTAAAATCCCTCTTTAAGAGAACGGTTGATACGGGTATCCAGCACGGAACGGTTACCGTTTTATTGGACAAGGAAGGCTTTGAAGTTACCACATACCGGGTTGATGGAGAATATGAGGACAGCAGGCATCCTAAGGAAGTCTGCTTTACTTCTAACCTGACAGAAGACCTAAAGCGCCGTGATTTCACTATTAATGCCATGGCATATAGTGAAAAACGGGGGCTGGTGGACGAATTTGACGGGGTAAATGATTTAAAACAGCACATCATTCGATGCGTGGGGAATCCGGAGGAGAGATTCAGCGAGGATGCACTTCGGATACTGCGTGCAGTGCGTTTCGCAGCACAGCTGGGATTTCAGATTGAGGAGGCAACACTTTCATCCATCCGCAGACTGGCACCAAATTTAAGTCACATCAGTGCGGAGCGGATACAAACGGAGCTGTTAAAGCTGATCGTATCCCCGCATCCGGAAACCTTGCGCCTGGCCTATGAAGCAGGGATTACAGCAGTTATCCTTCCGGAATTTGACCGGATGATGGAAACACCTCAGAATAACCCTCATCATATTTATAACGTAGGAGAACATACACTAAAGGCGCTGCAGTCTGTGAAAGCAGATAAGGTTCTTCGTTTGAGTGTATTGTGCCACGATTTTGGGAAATCTGTTACCAGAACGACGGATGAGTCCGGCAGGGATCATTTTTATGTACATGCAGAAGTGAGCAGCCAGATGGCGAAAGCTCTGCTGAAACGCCTGAAATTGGATAATGAGACCTTATATCAGGTAGAAAAACTGGTAAAATATCATGATTATCACCCGGGAACAAATGCAAGAAGCGTCAGGAAAGCAATCTTTAAAATAGGAGAAGATCTTTTTCCGAAGCTGTTAGAGCTGCAAAAAGCAGATATTCTGGCACAGAGCACCTATCTGCAGGAAGATAAACTAAATGATCTTAAGCGTATTGAAGAACTTTACCATACGATACTACAGGAAAAACAATGTCTTTCCCTTAAGGATCTGGCTGTAACCGGAAGAGATCTGATTGAAGCCGGAATGAAGCCCGGGAAAGAGCTGGGGATATGCCTTTCGAAACTTTTAGAGGTTGTTCTGGATGATCCTGAGAAAAATAGTAAAGAAGAACTTCTGAGCATTTTAAATGAAACAAAAAAGTGAAAAACCTTTTCAGAAACACTCCTTCATATTTTAGAATACCCCCGCATAAGATAGAGGGAGTAAGGGATTGGGGGGATTGGAGTGAACGATAGAGGTTTAAAAGTATTAGAACAGTATGACTTAAAGGTGGCCGCTACCAGGAGAGGCCGTGGCTCCTATATCTGCGAGACAGATAAGGGAAAGAAACTCTTAACGGAGTTTTCCGGTTCGGCAAAGAGACTTGCCTTCCAGAATAAGGTCCTGGCTTTGCTGAAGGAGAATGGGGTTTCAAATGTAGACTACATATTGGAAAATATGGAGGGAAACCTGGTTTCATATGACAGAGATGAGAATGGATATGTCGTTAAGGACTGGTTTGAAGGGAAAGAGTGTGATACAAAAAATGAAGAAGATATCGCAATTGCCATTAAGAACCTGGCAATGATTCATAAGGTAATGCGTATGGAGGGAACAGAGGAGGACATGATCTATCAGGGCGGTGACCTGGTAGAGGAGCTGGAACGCCACAATCAGGAGCTAAAAAAGGTACGTGCCTTTATGCGGAGCAGGAGAGGTAAAAATGCGTTCGAATCTAAGTTTCTGGAAAGCTTTCCTGTATTTTTTGAACAGGCTGAGGATTCTGTACGCCGTATTAAGGAATCTACTTATGAGAAACTACGTCAGGAATCGCTGAACAAGGGACAGTTAATACATGGATGCTACAATCAGCATCAGATATTGATCGGCCGCGACGGTGTTTCGACCACCAATTTTGACAAGTGCCGCTATGATATCCCGGTAACGGACCTGTATCAATTCCTTCGAAAAATCCTGGAAAAACAGGATTGGAATATTGCCCTTGGAATGAAAATGCTGGGGGAATATGGAAGTGTAAGGCGGATATCCGACATGGAAATGGAGCATCTGATGCTCCGGCTGTATTATCCCGAAAAGTTCTGGAAACTGGCAAACCAGTACTATAATATGAACAAGGCATGGATCCCGCAGAAAAATGTCGAAAAGCTGGAAATCCTGATGAAACAACAGGATCAGAGAAATTGTTTCTTAAAAATACTGGAATAATGATTCCTTTTTTCCTGTTTCTATTATATAATGTACCCAGAGACAATTTTCAACCGTTAACGTGGAAAAGCGTCTGTATATTATAAACTTAGGCAGGAGGTAGTACAATGGATTACAAGAGTATTTACGAAGGATGGCTGAACAATCCATACTTTGATGAAGCCACGAAAGATGAATTAAAAGGGATTGCAAATGATGAAAATGAAATAAAAGAGCGTTTTTATGCGGATCTCGAGTTCGGAACAGCCGGACTTCGTGGTATTATAGGTGCCGGAACAAATAGAATGAATGTATATACTGTACGTAAGGCTACACAGGGTCTGGCTAACTACATAGCAAGCGTTGGCGGCAAAGAAAAAGGTGTTGCGATTGCATACGATTCCAGGAGAATGTCTCCTGAGTTTGCAGATGAAGCGGCACTTTGCCTTGCTGCAAACGGAATTAAGGCTTATGTTTTTGAATCCTTAAGGCCAACGCCGGAACTTTCCTATGCAGTTCGTAAGCTTTCCTGTATCGCAGGTATTAATATTACAGCCAGCCACAATCCGCCGGAGTATAACGGTTATAAGGTATACTGGGAAGACGGCGCTCAGATTACGCCGCCGCACGATACCGGAATAATGGATGAAGTTAAGAAGGTTACTGATTACAGCACAGTGAAAACCATGGATAAAGAAGCTGCAAAAGCTGCAGGACTTTATACGGTAATCGGACAAGATATTGACGATGCATATATTGAAGAACTGAAAAGCCAGGTAATTCATTGGGATGCTATTAAAGCGGAACAGAAGAATCTGAAAATTGTATACAGCCCCCTTCATGGAACCGGAAATATCCCGGCAAGAAGAGTATTAAAAGAGCTTGGGTTTGAAAATGTATATGTTGTAAAAGAACAGGAATTGCCGGACGGTGAATTCCCAACAGTAAGCTATCCGAATCCTGAAGCGAAAGAAGCATTTGAGCTGGGACTTAAGCTTGCCAAAGAAGTGGATGCAGATCTGGTACTGGCAACAGATCCGGATGCAGACCGTCTGGGTGTTTATGTAAAAGATGACAAAACAGGAGAATACATTACGTTGACCGGAAATATGTCCGGATGTCTCCTGGCAGATTATGAAATTGGTCAGAGAGCTGCATCAAAAGGTCTTCCGGAAGACGGTGCACTGATCAGTACTATCGTTACCACCAATATGGCAGCAGCAATTGCCAGGGCTTATGGTGTGAAATTTATCGAAGTCCTCACCGGATTTAAATTTATCGGCCAGCAGATCCTTGGATTTGAAACCAGTGGCAAAGGAACCTATCTGTTTGGGTTTGAAGAGAGCTATGGCTGTCTGATCGGAACCCATGCCAGAGATAAAGATGCGATTGTTGCAACGATGGCACTGTGTGAAGCAGCGGCATATTACAAGAGCCAGGGTAAGACTCTCTGGGATGCCATGATCGATATGTATGAGAAATACGGCTACTACAAAGATGATATTAAGTCCATTACCTTAAAAGGAATTGAAGGACTTGCCAAGATCCAGGAGATCTTAGAGACACTGCGTAATGATCCGCCTGTACAGATTGGCGATTACAAAGTACTTTCTGCAAGAGATTACAAAAAGGATACGATTAAGAACATGGAAACAGGAGCAGTTTCTCCAACTGGTCTGCCTAATTCCAACGTTCTCTATTACGATTTAAATGATGATGCATGGCTGTGCGTCAGACCTTCCGGAACAGAACCAAAAGTAAAATTCTACTATGGTGTGAAAGGTACTTCCCTGAAAGATGCAGATGACAAGTCCGCAGCTCTTGGAGAAAAAGTACTGGCTATGATCCAGGAGATGCTCTAAAATGGACAGGCAGTATAGCTTTGAGGACTATTGCCGGATTATTGCCCGTCTGAGGGCAAAGGACGGCTGCCCCTGGGACAGGGAACAAACCCATGACAGCCTGAAGTCCTGTCTGATTAATGAGTCTGCAGAAGTGCTGGCAGCAATTGATATCTATAACGAAACAGGTGACAGTGAGAACCTCTGTGAAGAATTGGGGGACTTGCTGCTGCAGGTGGTATTACATACCCAGATTGCATCTGAAGAGGGTTTATTTTCCATAGAAGATGTAATCCAGTGTGCAGGGGAGAAAATGATCCGCCGGCACCCTCATGTATTTGAAAGTGAAAATGCCGGAACATCGGCTGAAGTCCTTGTAAAATGGGAAGATATCAAGAAAATGGAAAAACAAGGAAAATCAAAAGAAACGGAAGAAATACAAAAAAGAGCCTTGACAAAAGCGAAAGCGGAAATGGCGCAATATTTGTTGTGAATAAATTCTTAATTCTTGATGAAAACACCAATAAATAGCGGAAATTCCTTGACAAAATCTGTACGAGAGTTTATAAATAGACATAAGGACTTATCTTGCAAGGCGAGTTATAGAGTTCGAAAATATAAATATATTCTGTATAGAACAATAAGAGAAATCAGAGGAGGAATTATTCCATGAACAAAACAGAATTAGTTGCAGCTATTGCTGAAAAGACAGAATTATCCAAAAAAGATGCGGAAAAGGCATTAAAAGCATTTACGGATGTTGTTGCTGAAGAATTAAAGAAAGGTGAAAAGATCCAGTTAGTTGGCTTTGGTACATTTGAAGTGTCTGAAAGAGCAGCTAGAGAAGGAAGAAATCCTCAAACAGGCGAGACAATGACAATTAATGCATCTAAAGCACCTAAGTTCAAAGCAGGAAAAGCATTAAAGGATTTGATCAACGAATAATTCAGTAAAGATAAGATTAGGGGGACTTCGGTTCCCCTTTTTGCTTGTCGGCATGAATGGCAATTTGTGAGTATCATAGGATATTTACGATATGCATGGAGGTAATAATGAGACTAGATAAATTTTTAAAAGTATCCAGGCTGATCAAGCGCAGAACCGTAGCAAATGAAGCCTGTGATGCAGGCAGGGTACTCATCAATGAAAAAGTCGCAAAAGCTTCCACAAATGTAAAGGAAGGCGATGTCATTGAAATCCAGTTTGGCACGAAGGCTGTCAAAGTGGAGGTACTGGATGTCCAGGAAACAGTAAAAAAGGATGAAGCGAAGGAACTGTACCGTTATTTGTAGACCGGTGTAAGCCTGCTAAGGGGTTCCTGACTGAATTTGCCTAACGATTTCAGGCATAAAAAATTAAATAGAAAAGCATCTGAAAAAGATGTATAAAACCCCGTTTTGGCTAATATATTAAAAAGAGATATTGCCAGGCGGGGTGATTCTATGGATGAAAAACAGATCGTAAGAGCACATAAGGTAACCATGAGTGGAAGAAAGACAGGAACCATCAGTGGAGTATCGGATGTGCTTTCTTTTGATGAAAACGAAGTGGTTTTAGAAACGGATCTGGGGACTTTACAGATAAAAGGAAAAGAGCTGCATGTGAACCGGTTGACACTGGAAAAAGGGGAAGTAGACATCGAAGGGAAGATAGACAGTCTGATTTATTCCGAAAACGGACATTCCAAGAAACAGGGTGACTCTCTGCTTGGAAGGCTGTTCAAGTAGGCGCTTATGAGTGAAGTAATTCAAAACGAGACATGGTTCTTTCTGACTTCGGTTGCCACAGGGGTTTTACTGGTATTTGCATATGATTTGCTGAGGATCTTAAGAAGGGTCTTCAAACACGGTACGATACTTACCGGAGTGGAAGATTTTCTCTATTGGTGTGTGACTGCTTTCGTCATTTTTTGTATGATATATGAAAAAAATAATGGAGCGATTCGCGGATTTGCCATCGCGGGAATTTTGCTGGGTGTCATTTTATATCACGAAAGCGTGAGCGGTTACATTGTCAAGGGGGTTTCCACCGCATTAAATTTCATATTCCACTGGGTTTCGACATTATTCAGCTTCATATTCCGACCAATTTCGAAACTTAAAAAATTCTTAAGAAAGAATTTGGTAAAAACATTGAAATCTGGAAAAAAAGCGGGTAAAATAAGACTACGTAGAAAAAAATGGGGAAAAATTAGTAAGGAAGGGTCATATGCGCAAAAAAAGAAGAGATAGAGGCAGCAACCGCCGGGGTATGGTTTGCATCTCAGCGGTGGTGCTTGTTCTTTTGGTGACACTGTTTGTTCAAAGTAATACTATAAAGCAGAAAAATGCCATATATACAGCACAGGAAGCACAGCTCCAGACGCAGCTTGAGGCAGAGGAGCAGCGTGCGAAAGATATTGAAGACATGAAGGCTTATATGCAGACGAAAGAATATGCAGAAAAGGTAGCCAGGGACAAGCTGGGATTAGTGTACAAAGATGAGATACTTTTCAAGGAAGATGAATAGAAGGGGAAGCCTTGAATTGAGTCTTATGGAACGTATTTAACGAATTTACTCGAAAATTAAAAAAATTTCCAAAAATCAGTTGACAAATGGGAAAGAAATCGATATAATGGGTATCGTTGTGGCGGAATAGCTCAGTTGGCTAGAGCACACGGTTCATACCCGTGGTGTCGAGAGTTCAAATCTCCCTTCCGCTACTGAAATCAGGCATTATGGTTTATCCATAGTGCCTTTTTTGTATATACGTTTTAGTCGCGGGCAACGAGCCAGATGTACGAGCCTGCGGGTTCATTTGGCTCGTTGCCTGCGCGCATTTTGTCAAAAGATTCCTTGTTTTTGATCCTTGTTTTTGACAAATATTTTTCTTGCCCCGGTCTATAATACCACCTTAAGAGCAGAATTTCAGGGAGGTTAAGAACATGGGGGATTTCATCATAGCTGTTCTCGTAGTAAGTGTCTTATGGATACTATGGGATTTGTTAAAGCTGCTCGTGAGAGAAAAAGAAAAAGGCGAACCGGCGACAGAGTTTGTAAACGGACCGGGTAAGGAAATGATTGGAAAGATAGCAGATTCTTTTCAGGATCTTGCAAATACATTCCACAGTATGCCTTGTCAGAAGGAACGTCTGTCACAGGGTGATGTGAAAGAAATTTTTCATGAAGTACAGGACCGGATATGCAGCCAGTGCGCCATGTGCAGCAACTGCTGGGAGAAGGAACATTACAATACCTACCGCAGGGTCTATGACATCCTTTCAGCGATAGAAGAAGAAGGGGAAGAGATCAGTGCGGACAAGCAGGTGGAATTCATTGAGTACTGCATCCATGGAAGAACTTTTCTGGAAGAAATGGTACAAGTATTTTCAAGGGCTAAGCTAAACCTGCTGTGGAGCAACCGCCTATTGGAAAACAGATCCGCTGTTGCGGAGCAGCTCCATGAAACTGCTGATATTGTACGCAAGATTTCAGATAATGTCTATGATGTAAAAAATGTGGATGAGGATTTCAGAGAAAAGGTTAAGATGCGCCTGAGGCTGCGGTTTGTGGTGGTAAAGGACTTATGGGTGCTTCCGCAGGATCAGGACAGGCAGCAGATATTTATGACAATGAGGTCTATGAAAGGGAGATGCGTCTCTACCAAAGAAATTGGTATTGTTCTCAGTGAGATTTGTAAAAGCCCTATGGTACCGGCTAAAGATTCCCGGATGATGATAAACCGGGAGTACAGTACGGTACTTTTTGTATCGGATACCAAATTCAGTGTCTTAAATGGTGTGGCCAGGGTAACCAGAGATGGGGAAATGATTTCCGGTGACAATTTTGGTTTCTTAAGCAGGGATAATGGTCAGATGATCATGAGCCTCTCTGATGGGATGGGTTCCGGCATCGGTGCATGTAAAGAAAGTGAAAAAGTCATTGAACTGCTGGAACAATTTCTGGACGCAGGCTTCAATAAGGAAACAGCGGTCAGGATGATCAACTCAGCGCTGGTGCTGCAGGGGGGAATGCAGATGTTTTCTACCATCGACCTATGCGCCATTGATCTTTACAATGGAAGCTGCGAACTGATGAAGATCGGAGCCTCCACTACTTTCTTTAAGCGGAATAACTGGGTTGAGGCGGTCACAAGTACAAGCCTGCCCGTGGGGATGCTGCAGACGGTTGATTTTGACTGCACCAGTAAAAAGTTAACTTCAGGAGATTTTATTATTATGATATCCGACGGGGTGCTGGATGCGCTGCCGCCTAAAAATGCGGAAGAGGTGATGAAGGAGCTGATTATGGAGATTCAGACAACGAATGCCAGAGAATTTGCCAAAGCACTTCTGGAAAGAGTACTTATTTATCAGAACTGCAGGGCAATGGATGACATGACAGTACTGGTGGGGGGAGTCTGGAAAAAGTAATTGATGCTTGCATTTTCCATAAGTATTCTTTATATTAGTAGTTATATAGTCGGAAGTATCAGAAATCCGACATAAAAATACGGGAGAGCCAGGTTTGAAAGAAAAGCGCTTTCAAACTACCAGTACAGCATTGCGTAAGCTGGCTTGTAATATTCAGGGGGAGATGCATGCAGAAAGTGTTCCAATATATACAGAAATATAAAATGATTGAAGAAAATGACAGTGTTATAGTGGGCGTATCCGGAGGAGCTGATTCGGTATGCCTGCTTTTTGTACTGCTGGAGGTAAGAAAGAAAATTCCTTTTTCTATACAAGTTGTCCACATTGAACATGGAATTCGTGGACAAGACAGTCTGGATGATGCAGACTTTGTGGATAACCTTTGTAAAGAGAAAGGGATTCCTTTTTATTTATATTCCGTGGATGTGGTAAAAGCAGCACGGGATAAGAAAATATCTGTGGAAGAGGCAGGCAGGGAGGCTAGATACGAGGCATTTGCGGATGCCATGGAACGCCTTAATGGCAATAAGATTGCGGTTGCCCATAATGCAAATGACCAGGCAGAGACAATATTGTGGAATCTGGTACGTGGAAGCGGTCTCAGGGGGCTGTGCGGAACCAGACCGGTGCGGGATTGCATTATACGGCCGCTTCTAGATACATCCAGAGCCGAAATTGAGTCGTATCTCACAGAAAGAAAGATAGCGTACCGGACAGATATTACGAATCTGTCCGATGATTATACCAGAAATAAGCTGCGTCTCCATGTCCTTCCTTATCTGGAAAAGGAATTAAATGGGGCAGCAACTGCCCATATTGCAGAAACGGGGCAGCATTTGCAGAAGATAGAAGCGTATATGGAAGAGGCTTCCAGGCGGGAGGCAAAAGACTGTATCTGCATTTCAAACGGGAAAGCCTTAATTGATACGGCGATTTTTTCCCAAAAGCCGGAGGTGATAAGAGAATACCTCTGCCGGTTCTGTTTAAAAGAGATCGGATGCGGACTTCGGGATATAGGAAGTGTCCATATCGATAATCTGATGAAACTGCCGGATCTGCAGTCAGGGAGAATGATTCAGCTGCCGGGCGGGTATCGGGCGAAACGTCTTCCCGGCCAGATCTGCATTGCCAATGAAGAAGAAAAGCCTGTGGAAAAGGCGTACATGGGTTTACAGGAGCAGGAATTGCAGGTTCAGGTGCCCGGAACTTACGTTATCGGTGGCAAGCGGGTAATTTTTACCACGGAAATATATGAAAACCAAAATATTAAAGAAAAAGCATATACGAAATGGCTGGATTATGATAAAATATACAATGCAGTTTCTTTACGCAGCCGCCGAAGCGGGGATTATTTTATCACAAACCGGGAAGGCGGTAAAAAGAAATTAAAGTCTTATTTTATTGATGAGAAAATTCCTCAGGATGAGAGAGACCGGATCTTACTCCTGGCGGATGGCCCCCATATCATGTGGATTGTGGGATATCGCATCAGTGAGGCATATAAAGTTACAGAAGATACAAAAATTTTATTAAAGATACAAGTGGAGCAGGAGGCAGACTAATGGAAGATAAGATCCGTGTGTTAATACCGGAAGAAGAGGTAAACAAAAGAGTAAGAGAACTGGGTGAAAAGATCAGTGAAGAATATGCCGGTAAGAAAGTGCATTTGATCTGTGTATTAAAGGGCAGTGTATTTTTTACCTGTGAACTGGCTAAGAGAATTACTGTACCGGTGACAATGGATTTCCTGTCGGTGGGAAGTTATGGGGCAGGTACAGAGTCCAGCGGGGAAGTTAAGATTAAAAAAGATCTGGATGAATCCGTTGAGGATAAAGATATTATTATTATCGAAGACATTATTGATTCGGGAAGAACATTAAGCCGGTTGGCACAGATCCTGAAAGAAAGAAAACCGAGCAGTATGACAATCTGTACGCTGCTTGATAAGCCGGAACGACGTGTTACAGATGTAAAAGTGGATTATGTGGGATTCAATATTCCAGATGAATTTGTTGTAGGTTTTGGTCTTGACTATGCGCAGAAATACCGTAATCTTCCATATATCGGAGTAGTGGAGCTGTAATTGTCGCAGAAGCTTACGTGGTGTTATATTAGTACATTATTACGCAATGAAGTACTACCAGAGAATTACAGAGAGGAGATTTAAGGCATTGAATAAGAGTTCAAGAAATTGGGGCATCTACATTGTAATTGCCGTGCTCGTGGTTGCAGCATTTATGATGCTGCGGGGCGGATTATCCATGCAGGAGACGTACAGCCTTCAGGAATATTCCACAGCGCTGGACAGCGGTAATGTGGTGAAAGTAGAGATTCATCAGAACAGCCAGGTGCCAACAGGACAGTTATATGTATATTTAAAAGATGGAACGACCAAGAAGCTGAATGTGTCGGACGTAAAAGAGTCCCAGGCTCAGCTTGCAGAAAAAAATGTTCCAACCGTTTTATTTGATATTCCGAAAGAAAGTATGTTTATGACAACCATTTTCCCGGTACTGTTGATGGGGGTTATGATGATATTCTTATTTAGTATGATGAATCGTCAGGCATCCGGCGGGAATAATAAAATGATGAATTTTGGAAAGAGCCGAGCAACCCTTACCACTCCGGACAGCAAGCGTGTAACCTTTAAAGACGTTGCAGGCCTGCAGGAGGAAAAAGAAGACCTTCAGGAAATCGTTGATTTCTTAAAGGAGCCAAAGAAATATCTTCAGGTAGGCGCCAGAATACCAAAAGGTGTACTGCTGGTTGGACCTCCGGGAACAGGTAAAACCCTCCTGGCGAAAGCAGTGGCAGGAGAAGCAGGAGTACCGTTCTTTAGTATTTCCGGTTCTGATTTTGTGGAAATGTTTGTAGGTGTCGGTGCATCCCGTGTCCGTGATCTGTTTGGAGAGGCCAAGAAGAATGCGCCTTGTATTGTGTTCATCGATGAGATTGATGCGGTAGCCAGAAGAAGGGGAACCGGAATGGGCGGCGGCCACGATGAACGTGAGCAGACTTTGAACCAGCTGCTGGTTGAAATGGATGGTTTTGGTGTAAATGAAGGCATCATTGTAATGTCAGCTACGAACCGTGTTGATATTCTGGATCCGGCAATTTTAAGGCCGGGACGTTTTGACCGTAAAGTGGGTGTTGGTAAACCGGATATCAGAGGCCGGGAAGAGATCTTAAAGGTTCATGCAAATGGCAAACCCCTTGGGGATGATGTAAATCTGGAAACCATAGCACAGACCACGGCAGGATTTACCGGAGCAGATTTAGAGAACCTGTTGAATGAAGCAGCAATTTATGCAGCAAAGGATAACAGAGGATATATTAAACAGGAAGATATTAACCGTGCATTTATCAAGGTCGGTATCGGAGCGGAAAAGAAAAGCCGTATTATTTCAGAAAAAGAGAAGAAGATTACCGCTTACCATGAAGCAGGTCATGCAATTTTATTCCACTTACTTCCGGATGTGGGTCCGGTGCATACCATATCCATCATACCTACCGGAACCGGTGCTGCTGGCTATACGATGCCGCTGCCTGAAAAGGATGAGATGTTCAATACCAAAGGGCAGATGCTTCAGAACATCATTGTAGATCTGGGCGGACGTGTGGCAGAGGAACTGGTCCTGAACGATATTACAACGGGAGCTTCCCAGGATATCAAACAGGCTACCAAGCTTGCTAAGGCGATGGTAACCCAGTTTGGAATGTCTGACCGGGTAGGACTGATCCATTACGGCAGTGACGATGATGAAGTTTTTATCGGCAGAGATCTGGCGCATACCAGAGCCTTCAGTGAACATATTGCAACTACCATCGATGAAGAGGTGAAGAGGATTATTGACGATGCCCATACAAAGGCACGTTCTATGATTGAGGAGCATATTGAAGTGCTTCACAAGTGTGCAAAACTGTTGATTGAAAAGGAAAAAATTGGCCGGGAAGAGTTCGAAGCACTGTTTTAGTGAAAAGTGCACAAAAATTGATAAGCAAATTTGTGAAGTTTGTGCACACTTATTCGGACAATGATGATATACTAATCATCGTAAAACCCCCCCCCAATACATTATATAGTTTTTGCTACACCCCATAAGAAGAAATACCTTCTCCAAAAAAGACAGCAGATTACTGGCTGTCTTTTTTACTGTTTTGGGATAAGAGCGCGTTTGAAAACAGGCTCTGACAGCAAATAAGGCTTGTAGTAACTGTAGGAATGATATAGAATGGAATCAGGATATGATTAAGGAGTGTGATCATGGATAGTAATCAATTGGAACGGATACAGAGATCATGGCAGTATGTAATGCGGATGCGGCCTGTTTTCGATATGGAAGCATTGTTTAGTGATGAAACTGAGAATTACGTGATGCCGATGGAACCGGAACCCCATGAGACGGTAACAATACGCTTCAGAACAGCGAAAAATAATGTAGATGCCGTGTATTTTATCAGTGGCGCAGACAGGCTTATAATGCAGTTTGAAGAGAGCCTGGGGGATTTTGACTATTATAAGATTGAAATTACTGTAGGAGAGAATCCTTTACACTATTATTTTGAAATACAGACCGGAAAGTTTCGGTGCTTTTATAATAAAAGAGGTGTATCCAGGAATTTGCAGGAGTACTATGCGTTTGCTCTGGTGCCTGGATTTAAGACCCCTGACTGGGCAAAAGGCGCAGTTATGTATCAGATCATGGTGGACCGTTTTTATAACGGGGATAAAAGCAATGATGTGGAAGACAGAGAATATTTTTACATTGGAGACCATGCTTCCGGTGTGAAAGACTGGAACAAACGTCCTGCATATATGGGAATCCGGGAGTTTTACGGCGGAGACCTTCAGGGTGTAATGGATAAGCTGGATTATTTACAGGACTTAGGCGTGGAAGTTATTTATTTTAACCCGATATTCGTTTCGCCATCTAACCATAAATATGATATACAGGATTACGATTATATTGATCCCCATTATGGGAAAATTGTAAGTGACGGGGGACAGGTGCTGGAACCCTGGGATAAAGATAATACACATGCGACAAAATACATTAAGAGAGTAACCGACAAAGAGAACCTGGAGGCAAGCAATGCATTTTTTGCGAAGCTGGTAGAAGAAGTACACAACCGTGGGATGAAGATTATCCTGGATGGCGTGTTTAACCATTGCGGATCTTTTAATAAATGGCTTGACCGGGAACGGATCTATGAGAACCAGCCGGGATATGAAAAAGGGGCTTATATTGATAAAGACAGTCCTTACCGCAGCTTTTTTAAGTTTAACAATGAACATGAGTGGCCTTATAATGCTTATTATGACGGTTGGTGGGGGCATGATACCCTTCCTAAGCTTGCTTACGAGGAATCTGAGAAACTGTATGAATATATCATGAGGATTGCCGGGAAATGGGTTTCCCCGCCCTTTAATGTGGATGGATGGCGCCTGGATGTGGCGGCTGACCTTGGATTCAGCAATGAATACAATCACAAGTTCTGGAAGGAGTTCCGAAAGGTTGTAAAGAAGGCAAATCCAGACGCTCTGATCCTGGCGGAACATTACGGAGATGCAGGAATGTGGCTGAAAGGCGATGAATGGGATACGGTCATGAATTATGATGCATTTATGGAGCCTATGACCTGGTTCTTTACCGGCATGGAAAAGCATAGTGATGAATACCGTGAAGATATGCTGGGAAATCATGAGAACTTTGTGGGGGCGATGACCCACCATATGTCTAATTTCCTGGCGCCTTCCCTTCAGGTAGCCATGAATGAGCTGTCTAACCATGACCATTCCCGTTTCCTGACCCGTACCAACCACTGTGTGGGCCGTGTGGCGAATCTGGGATATGAGGCTGCGGAGAATTTCATTAATAAGGCTGTGCTTCGTGAAGCAGTGGTCATGCAGATGACCTGGCCGGGAGCACCGACGATTTATTATGGAGATGAAGCGGGTGTCTGTGGATTTACGGATCCGGACAACAGAAGAACTTATCCATGGGGACAGGAAGATCTGGAGTTGATCCAATACCATAAGGACATGATTAAGATTCATAAAGAAAATCCGGTGTTAACCCATGGATCTTTGAAGTTTTTAGACAGCAGGCGACATTGCCTGAGCTATGGAAGGTTTTCGGCAGATGAGCAGATGATTGTTATTTTTAATAACAGCGATGGGCAGCAGGAGTTTTCCATACCTGTATGGCAGGCGAATATCGGAAATGCTGACCGTCTGCTTCGTTTAGTTCTCACGGATGAGAATGGATATACGATGGAACCGCTGGTATATGACATATGCAGGGGAAGTGTGAATGTCACCATGTCCAGGACTTCAGCAATGATCCTGAAATGTGTGAAAACAGAATGGCCGGATCAGGAACCCGGTGAGTGCTTTTAAAAGTTAATTGATTAAAAAAGAGAAAAGACAGTCTGATAGCTGTTTTTTCTCTTTTTTTATTTCTTTATCTGTTCTTTGATATTCTGTCTGATATGCTCCCATCTAATATTTTCCAAAAGGTAAGAAAATTATATATTTCAGACATTTTATTAAATTTCGCTTATCCTTATCATGTGATAATATGTATTTACCATATAACAAAGCAAGGAAATTGTAAAAGAAAAAGGAGGATACACAATGAAAAAGAGATGGAGAGCAGTTGTATCATTGTCACTGGCGGCAGCTATGACGGCAAGCTTATGTGCCGGATGCGGCGGTTCCGGAACTTCAGGCACAGGGGCAACGGATGCAGGAACACAGGCAGCTGCGGATGGGGCAGACACAGATGCAGCAACTGCTGATGGGGCCGGGGACGCAGGTGAAACCAAAGCGGCAGACGCAGGGGCGAATAATGACAGCAAAGAGATCATTTTCTGGAATATCGGTACGGAAGACCCGGATAAATCAATCATGCAGTATGCCGTAGATAAATTTAATTCCGAGACCCAGTCAGGCTATACCGTTACTTCTGTTCCCACACAGAATGATACTTACAAGGAAAAACTGGTTATTGCAATGAGCTCAGGTGAATGTCCGGATATGTATACCAGCTGGTCGGGAGGACCAATGTTTGAATATATCGATTCCGGATATGGCCAGCCTATCGATGACTTATTCAAAGGCAGTAAGGTAGAAGAAAAAGCAATGGATGCGGCAGTTGCACAGTCAACCTACAAAGACCATATTTATGCAGTACCTGTTTTGAATGTATCTATTTCCGGTATATTTTATAATAAAGAAATGTTTGAAAAATATAATCTGGAAGTTCCAAAGACAGTTTCGGAACTGGAAAAGGTTTGTGATACTTTTGTTGAAAATGGCATTACACCATTTGCCCTTGCAAATGCATCCAAATGGACCGGTTCAATGTACTTTATGAGTCTTGCAACCCGTTATGGCGGACTGGAACCATTTAGTAAAGCTGCGGACGGCACAGGATCATTCGAAGATGAATGCTTTAAATATGCAGGGGACAAGATTCAGGATTGGGTAAAGAAAGGTTATTTCCCGGAAGGTGTTAACAGTTTAAGCGAGGATGACGGACAGGCAAGACAGCTGATGTATCAGGAGTCGGCAGGAATGCTGTTATGCGGATCCTGGTATACCGGAAACTTCCAGAACGACAGTAAGGAATTCTATGAAAAAATTGGCTGGTTTTCTTTCCCGGCAGTCGATGGTTCAGATGCAGATGCGTCTATCCAGATCGGAACCATCGGAGATCAGTTTATTTCCTTTAACTGTACCGATGATAAGTTAAAAGCAGCTTTTGAATGTGCAGAACATTACTATGATGATGAAGCTACACAGCTGATGGTTGATAAAGGCAAAATCCCGCCTGTAAAGGGTGTAGAATCTTTGATTACAGATCCGGTAGCGAAAGATATCCTGACCGCAGCAAATGACGCATCATCCACACAGCTGTGGTATGACCAGTACCTTCCGCCTGCAGTAGCAGAAGTGCATAAAGATACCTGCCAGGAGATTTTTGGTCTTACCATGACTCCGGATGAAGCTAATAAGAAACTTCAGGAAGCAATGCAGAGCTATCTGGCTGATAAGTAAGTTAAACAGCAGAAATCAGGGGGACTCAGGACACGCTTTAGAGTCCTCCTTTCAATAAAAGGAGGTTATTCGATGGATGGTAAAGAGGTTTCCCTGCTGAAACAAAGACAAAGAGCCACCAGGAAGGCAGCAGCCATTTTCCTGGCACCTGTAATTATTTTATTGATCGTATTTATTTTTTATCCTATTCTCGATACGTTTAACACCAGCCTTTATAAATGGAATGGGATCTCTTCCAGTAAGTCTTTCATTGGGCTGGGCAACTGGTCTACACTGGTTAAGGATGGAAGTTTCTGGATAGCGTTTCGAAATAATATAGAGATTATGATCCTTTCGATTGTAATTCAGATTCCAATTGGTCTGGCATTGGCAACATTCCTGGATTTTGGCGGGAAGAAAATGAATTTATTTAAAGTACTCTGGTTTATACCATTGTTAATGTCATCGGTAGCGATTGGTTTTTTGTTTTCTTATGCGTTAGCTACAAATGGGGGCATCATCAGTACCATTGCCAAAGTATTCGGGGGCGGCAACATTGACCTTTTGGGTAATCCCCGGACAGCGTTATTAACGGTTATCGGTGTTATCTGCTGGCAGTTTACGCCTTTCTATATGGTTTATTTTATGGCAGCATTCACCAATGTTCCATATGATGTATTTGAAGCTGCCCGAATAGACGGGGCAACAAGAGGACAATATTTCTGGAAAATAGCACTTCCATTATTAGTACCATCCATGAAGAGTGCAGCAATTCTGTCTATGGTAGGTTCCTTAAAATATTTTGATTTGATTTATGTTATGACCGGCGGTGGTCCCGGTACTTCTACGGAATTAATGGCAACATATATGTATAAACAATCCTTCAAGACGTTCAACATGGGGTATGGATCTGCGGTAGCAGGCGGTATGTTTATCCTGATTACCCTGGTATCCCTTATTACTATGAAAATATTAAATGGAAAAAAGGAGGCGTAATTCATGGATCAATATAAAAAATCAAAAATGAAAAGTGTGATTTGCTGGGTTATTGCCTTTGTTTTTGCTATCTTTTATCTGATAATATCATTTATGCCATTTGTGTTTATGGTGCTGAATTCCTTTAAAGAAAAATTTGAAATGCTGGTAAAAGGAATTTTCAGTCTGCCGGATGCTTTTAATCTGGATAATTACCAGGCGGTATTTGCGGGGAATTTCTGGAAGTTTTTTGGAAACAGTGTGATTGTACTGGCTGTTTCCCTGACAATACTATTATTTATCTCTGCCTGTGCATCTTATCCATTGGCCAGATTTAAGTTTAAGCTGGCAAATCCGCTTTATGCAATGATTGTGGCATGTATGTCTATACCGATACATATTACTTTAATCCCGGTATTTAAGATGTCCCAGAGTACCGGACTGTATGACAGCATCTGGGCATTGATCGGTCCTTATGTGGCGTTTGCAGTTCCTATCTCAGTATTCATTCTCACCAGCTTTATGCAGGGAATTCCAAGAGAGATTGAAGAGTCAGCGGAGATAGACGGATGTAATAAGTACAAGATGTTCTTTAAGATGATTTTACCGCTTGCAAAACCCGGACTCTCTACACTTGCAATTTACAACGGTGTTAATATGTGGAATGAGTTCAGTTTTGCCTATACCCTGACCCAGTCCACACAGAACAGAACCCTGCCCCTGGCAGTCTGGGAATTCCAGGGACAGTATTCTATGAATACACCGATGATTATGGCTGTACTGACCCTGACAGTTTTACCGATGATTATCATGTTTATCTTCTTCCAGGATAAGCTGGTAAAAGGTATGACGGCGGGAGCCGTAAAAGGCTGAAATGGACTTTTAGACAATTGTGAAATATAATAAGGGAATGCAATAGCAGGAAGTTCATACTGCAAACAGAATCATGGAAAACCATAAGACGATTTCACCTTCAATCAGGTGGAATCGTTTGTGTACTTTAAAAGGATGGCAGGTGGTGCGATGTTTAAAAACTTGAGAATTTACTTTGAACGCATGAATTTTGATAAAAAGATGAAATTTTTCCTGTCCATGGCGGTAGTTGTCAGTACCATGTGTATTTTGAGCATCTCCACGATTTCTTCTGTTAAGTCTGTTCGTGAGAAGACGATGGCACTAGCTATGGAACAGATTAATACTTTGGCAGAGAATTATCAAAGTGGCTTGAATAATTACAAGGCAATTGCTTGGTCAATTGTCATGGATAAAAATGTACAGGCATATCTAAAGTATAATAATGCAGCCGGAAAGGACACTGACAAAAACAGTGAGCAAAGCAGCGAGGAAAAGGCGCAGTCTGCCATAACCCAGGTAGAGAATACCAACAAGGCCACCAATACCCTGTCTAACGTAAAGAATCTGCAGTCAAATCTGAATTTCCTGGGGGTGGTATCCAATACCGGCAGTTATCTGTATAAAGGGGATAACGGCCTGGCGGTAACAGGATTTGAGGAAACTTATCAAAAGGATTATGACAGCAGCAGCTTTGCCGGTTATGGGGAAATGCGTTATACCTATAACAATGCTTATTTTAAGGGCAGCCGATATACCCTTAATATTTATCAGCCTATCTATGATACCAGCTACGTAGGAAAAAAGCTGGGTCTTCTGTGTATGAATATCAACGAGACAACCCTGATTCAGATAGGCAGTAAAGCAAACCGGAAAATTGATTCTATCACCTGCCTGGTGGGGCTGGAAGGAAATGTAGTGACATCCTCGGAACCGGATTCCGTCATGGATGAAGTGGATTATAAAAATCTCTTGACTGGTACAGAAGGAAATTTTAAAAAATCCGGTAAATTATACCTCTATAAAAGACTTGGAATCTGGGATTTTTATATGGTGATGGTCATTCCGGAGTTTGAATTATACAGGGACAGCATTATGACTATGGCGATGTTATCCGTCGTGATTCTGTTTTTGGTGGCAATTGTACTTGTGCAGAGCAGCCGGATCGTCCATAAGGCATATCAGCCGCTGGATAAAGTGATCAGCAAGATGGACAGCGTATCTGAAGGAAAATTTGATACCCGTATAAAGGAAGAAAAAATGGGCCAGGATTTTCAGAAATTATCCCATGGATTTAACGAGATGATGGACCGGATTGTTGAGTTAATGGAGCAGGTGAAGGTGGAACAGCATCAGATGGAACAGATCCGTTTTAATGCACTGCAGTCCCAGATACAGCCGCATTTTCTGTATAATACGCTGGACTGTATCCACTGGCAGACGCTTGCCAACGGAGATCTGGAAAGCTCCACCATGGTGAAAGCCCTGGCAAGTTATTACCGGATCTGCCTGAGTAAAGGAAAGGATATTATCCAATTATCCCAGGAACTGGAGCATATTAAAAGTTACCTCACCATTCAGAATATCCGTTATGATCACATCATACAAAGTGAAATTGATATTCCGGAAGAGTATTTCAATGTCAAGATCCCCAAAATGACTCTGCAGCCATTGATTGAAAATTCTATTTACCACGGGCTGAAGATTAAGGAAGGGAAGAAAGGAAAGGTGACAATCCGCGCTAATCAGGATGGGGAGGATCTGATCATTATTATGGCGGACAGCGGAACTGGTATGACCCGGGATCAGATTGATGAAATGAATGCGTCTATCTCCCAGTATGATGAGACCTTTGGATATGGAGTGAGAAATGTTAATAAACGGATCGAGATTCTGTATGGGGACGGGTACGGGCTGCGCTACAGCTGCAATGAGCAGGGCGGTGTGACGGTGCGGATACGCCTGCCTCTGGAGCAGGAAATACAATACAAGGGGGTACTTTAATGTATAAAGTGTTAATTGTGGATGATGAAAAAATGATACGTATGGGAATTAAAAATATAATTCCCTGGAATGCCATCGGTTTTCAGGAAGTATTTGCCGCCGCTTCGGGAAATGAGGCATTGAAGATTATAGAAGAGCATATGCCGGATGTAATGATTACGGATATTCAGATGACAGAGATGACCGGTTTGCAGTTGATTGAACAGGTAAAAGCCATAAAAAATGATATGCGCATTGTAGTTCTGACCGGTTATGACAGCTTTGACTATGCCAGGGAATGCCTGAGGATGCAGGTAGTGGATTTTTTGTTAAAGCCCATCGATGAGGACCTTCTGACTCAGCTGATGAAGGATCAGGCGGAATATCTGGATCAGAAAAATCTGGAGGAGAAGCTCGCCAGCCGAATGCAGAGAACCCAGGGTGCATCTGCCCAGATGCAGCTGGAGGAATATATGCGGGATCTGGTACATAATCGTCTGGCAGATCTGTCAGGGTTTCAAAATCTGCTGCTGGAAAACCGTTATGCTGTGGATCAGAAATTACAGATCGTGATATTGGTACCGACACTGTATGCGGATAATAAGGATATATCTGAAAATTTCCGTGCCATGTCAATCAAGAATATCTGCATTGGCATGGTGGATGCCAGAGAAGAAGGAATTACCTTCATGGATGACGATGGAAAAATTATTCTGGCATATTTTTCAGGAGAGCAGGCAGATGAGACAGTGGAGCGGGTAGAACAGCTGAATCATATTTTGAAAGATGAGTTCAACAGTATGCCAAAAGCTGTAATCGGCAGCAGTGTAGAGGGATTTAAAAATCTCTATGTCTCTTACAACGATGCCAAATATCTGCTGGAACATGAAAAAGAAAATATCCACGAAATTATCCAGTCCTATAATGCCCAGAGCAGAGTTTCCATGTTCCAGCAGATCTATATGGAGCTGAAAAATGTCATGACTGCAAATGTCGGTAACTCTGATTATGTATTAAAAGCATTCCAGACATTCTGCAAGGCAACAGAGTCATACAATTTATCCAGTGCGTATGTCCGCAGATGTTGTTTTGAGATAGCCGCAGTGCTGTACTTTTCTTATATCAGTGATTCCGGGGAAGCCACAGACAGTAAAATTAATGCCCTCCTGCAGTCCCTTTTGCATGCCCAGCGGGAAGAAGCCTGTGAAATTACACGTAATTATATCGTGCAGCTATTTAGTAAAGAAGAGTTAAACATTCATGAGATCGTATCAAAGGCTAAGAAATACATAGATCAGTATCTGGGAGAAGAACTGTCGGTAGCAAATATAGCAGCGGATCTCTATATTACCCCAAATTATTTTTCGCGGCTTTTTAAAAAGGTCTGCGGGGAAGGGTGCAACGAATACATCGTGCGCAAGAGGATAGAAAAGGCAAAATTCTTATTAGAAACATCAAATATGAAGACGGGGAAAATTGCAATGCTGGTGGGGTACCGGGATACGAATTATTTTTCATTGGCATTTAAGAAGCATGCCGGGGTTTCGCCTACGAAGTATAGGGAGAATGTGCGGGTGTGAGAATATTTCAAATTGTCTTTGGCGAAGGGGCAGACTTATTGCATATTTTTTCTTGTAGCTTTCGGGTCCATCAGCGTAGTGATGGACCCGGATTGTACTGTAAAGGGAAAATACCCTATCCGAAACATTTCTTGAAAAACTGCTTGCGTATAAACACTCTCTTTGCTATAATAAACTCACCAGCGGCAGGAAGCCGCACCATTTCTGAAATTCTGATATATAAATTCTAAGGATTCTTAACAGTACAGTTCCGTACAATATTCCATTATCCTAATTAACGCACTTAAGGTATAAGCAGTTAAATTTGTGAAAGACCAGTTGTAAGCGAGCAAACCAAGCAAAGAAAATGATTCAGGAGTTGTTAGAAAATGATACGAGCCAAGAGAATTAGATTATATCCTACCGGGGAGCAAGAAGAAAAAATGTGGAAGTCCGTAGGTACTGCACGATTTATTTATAACTGGACACTTGGAAAACAACAAGAGAACTACAAACAAGGTGGTAAGTTTATATGCGATAATGAGTTAAGAAAACAAATTACCAATCTCAAAAAGAGCGACCTTGTTTGGCTAAACGAAGTGTCAAATAACGTGGCAAAGCAGGCTGTAAAAGATGGTTGAGATGCTTATAAGAAGTTCTTCAAAGGAATGACTGAAAGACCTAGGTTTAAAAGTAGGAAGAAAACGAAACCTAGCTTTTACAATGATACGTCTAAGCTAAAGGTAAATGCAAAAGCTGTTTTATTAGAGAAGATTGGTTGGGTAACTATTAGACCGAATCAATTACCTCTATCTCCATGTAAATACATCAACCCCAGAATTTCGTTTGACGGGAAGTATTGGTATTTGTCCATAGGGTTGGACCAAGAACAGCCATATGTAGAACTTACCGGAGAAAGCATAGGTATTGATGTTGGCATCAAAGACCTGGCCATTTGTAGTAACGGCATGACATTCAAAAATATCAATAGGACAAGAGTTATCAGGCAAATGGAGAAAAGACTGCGTAGGTTACAACGCAAGGTATCTAACAAATACCAACAAAATAAAAATGGAAAGGAGTATGTCAAAACAAGTAACATTATAAAACTTGAAAGAAAAATAAAGTTATTGCATAGAAGATTAGCCAACATAAGAGTGAATCACTTGCACCAGGCAACGAACAGGATAGTGAAAACCAAACCATCTCAAATCGTTATGGAAACACTTAATATCAAAGATATGATGAAGAACCGACATTTATCAAAAGCGATTGCACAGCAATGCCTGTATGAGTTTAAAAGACAAATACAATACAAATGTGAGTGGAATGGTATCGCATGTTTAGAAGCTGATAAATGGTTCGCATCATCTAAGATTTGTAGTGGTTGTGGCAACAAAAAACAAAAACTTTCACTATCAGAAAGAGTTTACAAATGTGATAGTTGTGGTCTTATAATTGACAGAGATTATAATGCATCATTAAACCTTTCAAGATACGAATTAGCGTAATATCACTTAACGAAAATGCTAATATGTACCATTCGTTGTATGGGAATTTAAGGCTCTGGACTGTTATAGCAAACGAAAGTAGCTTTTAGCCAAATCGGACAGGGTGAACGAGCAATTAAACATAACTTTATAAAGTTCTATAAGGATTTGGCAACGGTGATGCAGGTGATTTTAACAGAATATGATGAGGATTGGCATATAGAGAATGAAAAAAGGGATAGTTTTGCAGAAGGCATGGAGCTTGGGCAGCGTAACGGCATGGAGATTGGGCAGCGTAAGGGTATGGAACTTGGAGTGCAAAGGGCAAAAGAGGAAGCTGTAAAGATTTTAATCGCAATCTGTCAGGAATTTTATTTATCACCAGAAGAGATAAAAGAAAAAATAAAGGACAAGTATAACCTGACAGAAGAAGAAGCGAAAGCAGCATTAGAAGCATATGAATCCCACGATGTTCCATTTCAGACGGAAGAGGGAATCAATAAATAAACAGGATAATATTTTATAGATAATGGTCATTTTATTTAATGTTATTCAATTTTTCCCTGTGTTATAGTAGTGTTATTAACTTATAAAATTGTGCTCGTGAAGATAGTTGCACTGCAAGCAAGAAATGTGATAATGTTGGAGTATAAGGTTGGAAGAAAAATTATTTATAGAAAGGAAGCCACGCTGAAATTCTTTCAACCTGTTTTATTTGTGGCAGTATTACAGGCAGGCCTGTAATATGCAATGGGTATATTTATGAGAAACAGGGAAGAAGCAAGAAAAAAAGCAAAAGAGCTGGTAGCACAGATGACTTTGGAGGAAAAAGCCTCTCAGTTAAAATATGATGCACCGCCGATTAAAAGATTAGGTGTTCCGGCATATAACTGGTGGAATGAAGCACTTCACGGTGTTGCAAGGGCGGGAACGGCAACCAGTTTTCCGCAGGCAATTGGCATGGCGGCCATGTTTGACGAGGAAATGTTGAAAAAAATCGCCGATACCATTGCAACAGAAGGACGTGCGAAATACAATGCATATTCGGCAAAAGGAGATCGGGATATATACAAGGGGCTTACTTTCTGGTCACCTAATGTAAATATTTTCCGGGATCCAAGATGGGGACGGGGACATGAAACATATGGGGAAGATCCTTATCTGACCAGCCGTTTGGGTGTTGCATTTGTAGAAGGGCTGCAAGGGGACAAAGAGGTGATGAAAACGGCTGCCTGTGCAAAACACTATGCCGTTCACAGCGGACCGGAAGCATTGCGCCACGAATTTAACGCTGTTGCCACCAGGAAGGATATGGGAGAAACCTACCTTCCGGCATTTGAAGCACTTGTAAAAGAAGCAGGGGTAGAGTCAGTAATGGGAGCTTATAACCGTACAAATGGAGAACCCTGCTGCGGAAGCAATACTTTAATTCGTGATATTTTAAGAGAACAGTGGGGATTTGAAGGGCATTTCGTATCGGACTGCTGGGCAATAAAAGATTTTCATGAACATCATAGAATCACCCAGGATGCAAAAGAATCTGCAGCACTTGCGCTGAAGGCCGGATGTGATTTGAATTGCGGAGTTACGTACCTGTATATTTTAAAGGCATATCAGGATGGGCTGGTAACGGAAGAGGATATTACCCAGGCAGCAGAGAGGCTGTTTACCACCAGATATCTGCTTGGATTATTTGATGGAAGTGAATATGATGAAATACCATACGAAGTAGTGGAATGTAAGGAACATATACAACTAGCCCAGGATGCAGCCAGAAAGAGTGCAGTTCTACTAAAAAATAATGGGGTATTGCCGTTAAAGAAAAATGAGATTAAGACAATTGGTGTAATTGGTCCGAATGCAGACAGCCGTGTGGCGCTGATTGGAAATTATCATGGTACGGCATCCAGATATATTACAGTACTGGAAGGCATTCAGGATGAAGCGGGAGACGATATCCGAGTTCTGTATTCGGAAGGCAGCGGACTCTGGAACCGTAAAACAGAGAGCCTTGCATGGGATCAGGATCGAATATCGGAAGCACAGATTGTTGCGGAACACAGCGATGTGGTGGTATTGGTGGTAGGTTTGGATGAAACGCTGGAAGGGGAAGAGATGGATCAGGGAAACCATGTGGGTTCCGGAGACAAGGAAGATCTGAAGCTCCCCGCAGTACAGGAAGAATTGATAGAAAAAGTCCTGGAAACCGGCAAACCAACCATTGTGGTACTGATGGCAGGGAGTGCAATTGATTTAAGTTATGCAGACAAACATGCAGATGCAATCCTGCAGGCATGGTATCCGGGCGCAGGCGGAGGAAAAGCAATTGCCGACCTGTTATTCGGTAAGGCATCACCTTCCGGAAAACTTCCTGTAACGTTCTACCGGAATCTGGAGCATATGCCGGCCTTTGAAGACTACAGCATGGAGAACAGGACCTATCGGTATATGGAAGAAGAAGCATTGTATCCATTTGGGTATGGTCTCACATACGGAAATGTGGAAGTGGAAGAAGCCGGATTTACCATAATGCCGAAGAAAAATCAGGATTTTGAAGTAGAGGTAACCCTTTCCAACCGGGGCGGTACAGCAGTTGAAGAGGTGGTCCAGGTATATGTGAAAGACATGAAATCTGCTTTGGCGGTAAAAAATTATAGCCTGTGTGCATTTAAACGTGTGGCTCTGGCTTCAGAAGAAACGGTAAAAGTAACGTTAAGAGTGCAGGCATCGGCTTTGAAAGCAGTTGATGAAGATGGCAGAAGAGTTTTAGACAGTGATGAATTTACGTTATACGCCGGAATTTCCCAGCCGGATCACAGAAGCGTACAGCTGATGCACAGTTCACCAGTGGAATTGAAGATTAAATTGTAGGTCACAAAGCATAGCAATCTTACATAGCCATGTGCCCTTCATTTGAAACAAATCTCCCGACAAGTGTGATGCTCAGTTGTCAGAAAGCAAATTTAAAACACGCTCTAAAGCAGAAAAGAGGCTTAAAATGAGAAAACGACATTTATTAGGTATCGCCTTATTAATGATATCGGCGGCAGTGTGTACATTTGGGTGCAGCAGTTCTGGCGAAATAAAGGAATCACAAACTTCGGCTGTCAGTAAGAAGGAAGGGCAGTCAGTGACATCTAAGGCTCCTGTGGCGGAGGAGTCAGAAGAGCATACGGCCAAACAGAAGACAGAACTTAAAAGCGCAGAAAAACCTGAGTTTGCCGCAAGTGAAGTCAGACGTGCTGCAATTTCTGTGGGAGGAAAGGATGTATTTGAAATAATCTATGCTCCAAGGGAATATAAAAGTAATTTTGCGTATTGGGATATTATTACGCCATATAAATCACTGGTAATGGTGGATACGGAAGAAATGTTCAATCTGTATAATACTCTTGCAGCGTGGAAATTCAGCAATACTGCTCAATTAAAAGAAGGGGAAGACACGGGACTGTCAGACCCCGCGGCAAGTATTGCCATAGATTACTGTGATTTGAAATCGGAGTCGGATACTGCCAATGCCAATCCGGACACTACCTGTCTGATTAAGTTCGGTAAGAAAGATGAACAGGGCAATTATTATGCTCAGATCGAGGGATTTGACACCGTTTATAAAATTTCATCCAGTGCGGTAGATCCGGTGCTCATGGTAAATCCATACGATTATATTTTGAAGATCTGCTGTCTGGTGGACTATACAACAGTGGATAAAGTGGAAATAAATGCTGGTGAAAGCTCACATGTTATTGATGTGAATGCCGCACAGAAAAAATATGCATTTGATAAAAAAGAAGTTGATGAGAAAACATTTTCAACATTATATCAGGCATTGATGGGAGTCATTGTTAAGGGCGAGCCGGAAGATAAAAAGACAGATAAAGTAAAAGAAGAAAAGCCGGTTTTACAGATTGATTTTCAGAGGAATATGGAAAATGCGCCGGATATCACGGTTGCTTTTAAACCCTATGACGATGAATACTGCCTGGCAAGTATAAATGAAAATGAATTTTTTCTCGTATCAAAAGAAGATGTGGAATTATTAGCACAACAAGTAAAGGAAGCATTCCATAATGCTTAAATTAACAACATTCTGACACAGGATCCAGGGAGGACAGAACATGGAAGGTATCATGAAGACAGCAGTTATGACAGGTATCCGAAAAGTAGAAGTAACGAATCGGCCGATTCCGGTGCCTGCAGAAAATGAGGTATTGGTAAAGGTAGAGTATGTAGGAATCTGCGGTTCCGATCTGCATTATTATGAAGCTGGAAGAATAGGGGATTTTATCGTAGAACCACCATTTATACTTGGTCATGAAGCAGGAGGAATCGTAGTTGAGACAGGAAGTAACGTGAGGAATCTGAAAGTTGGGGACCGTGTTGCACTGGAACCGGGGAAGACCTGCGGAACATGTGAATTTTGTAAGAGCGGCAAATATAATCTTTGTCCGGATGTGGTGTTTTTTGCTACGCCTCCTGTAGACGGAGTATTTCAGGAATATGCCGTACATGATGCCGGACTTTGTTTTCCGATTCCTGATAATATGAGTACAATGGAAGCAGCGCTTATTGAGCCGCTGGCTGTGGGGCTACATGCAGCGATACAGGGCGGTGCAGGTATCGGACAGACTGCAGTAGTTACCGGGGCAGGCTGCATTGGTCTGGTAAGCCTGATGGCGCTTAAAGCTATGGGTGTATCACGAGTGTATGTGGTGGATGTAATGGAAAAACGGCTTCAAAAGGCATTGGAATTAGGAGCAGACGGAGTCATAAATGGAAGAGAAGAAGACGCTGTAGCTAAAATTATGGAATGGACCAATGGTGCAGGGTGTGATTTATCCATTGAAACTGCTGGAACAGAAATCACAACTACACAATTAATCCAGATGGAAAAAAAAGGTTCCACCATTGTTTTGGTTGGCTACAGTGCATCCGGAAAATTAACCCTGCCGGTTAGTACTGCATTAGATAAAGAACTGACTTTTAAAACAGTTTTCCGGTACCGTAATATCTATCCGATGGCGATAGAAGCGGTGGCTCAGGGAAAGATTAAAATTAAAGATATTGTTACAAATATTTTTGAACTGGATGAGATTGCAGATGCGCTGGAGCAGAGTGTGGAAAATAAGGCAGATATAGTGAAAGGTGTTATTAAAATATAAATTATAGAGAAAATCTTGGATGTAATATTGATTTAAATGATAAAATATTAAATATTAAAGTAAAAAATATGGGTTTTTGGATAGTAAAAAGCATCCGAAAGTCCCATATTTTTTAACTGCAAAGTTTACCGGAAAGGCAGATTTTCAATGTCCCTTTTCGTTTTGGGAATATTTTTGTTAAATCAGATATTTCCCGGCTAATTCCATAAATGCTTCTCTTTTCGATTCATAAAAATCAGTAAAATCTTTTTGCTCAGTAAGCAGATTCTTGGCAAGGGCAGCCATGAATTCCGGGATAGACGATGCAGCCATGACGCCCAGAATCTCACCCATTTCTGTAACATCTGCACCGATCTTTCCATTTACCTGAATTTCAAATGCATCAATTACTTCGTTATTGACCCGTTTTTTCTTACCGGCAAATCCAATCTGCGCCATCTGGTGTCTGGAACAGCTGTTGGGGCAGCCACTGATATGAACGGACGGCAGTACGTCTTCCTGAATGCCGGCTTCTTTCAGTTCCGTTATGATACCCTGGCACAGAGACTGGCTTTGCATAATGCCAATCTGACAGGTAGGCGTTCCCACGCAGCTTACGCTCATTTGTATTTTGGTAGTCATTAGTTTACTTTCTGCAAAATGTAAAAATTCTTCTGCCTGGGATTTGTTTAGATTGCGTACATACAATTCTTCATTCATGCTCAGCCGAAGTTCGGCATCGGGGCATTTTTCCAGAAGTCCTGCCAAGTTTAAAAGTGCATTTTTTTCCAGCTGACCGCAGAGGGGATGAAGAACTACGGTGTAATAACCGGCCTGTTTTTGGGGTATGCAGATATTGGACGGAGAGAGTTCTCGTTCCCATGGGTTTTCTTCGGAGCGCTCTGCTTTTATTTCATCAAATTTTACTTTTTCTTTTATTTGGAAGAGATATTCCCTGTAAGTTTTTAAGAAATTTTCCTCACCCATTCGTCTGGGGATAAATCGAATGCGGGCTTTCGATTTGTTCTGATAATCGCCCTCTGCTTTAAACAATTGTGTTATCGCTTCGATATGATACATTACATCTTCCGGTGGAATTGGTTCATCATATGGAATTCCAGCTGCCGGACCGCTTCCAAGACCGCCAGCAAGCCAGACGCGGAACATGGGTTTTTTATTTTCTTCAATAGCCATAAATCCAATATCCGTTAAAGTTGCACATGCGGTATCTTCCGGACCGGATGAAAAAGCTGCTTTTAATTTACGGGGAAGCTTGTAGTGGGGAGCATTGACCGTAAAGTAACTCCCGACCTGCAGTGCATAAGGTGTCACGTCAAAAGGTTCTCCCTTCTGCACACCTGCCAGAGGAGAAAGCGCTACATTACGCGGGAAATTTCCGCCGCCGCCTCTGGTGAAGAGACCATGGTCGATGGCATTGTCCATAATATCGCATACCTCGTCCAGAGAAAGGTCATGCAGCTGTACAGCCTGTCTGGTTGTGAGATGTATTTTATCAAGATTATATTGATCTGCATAATGCAGTATAAGATTAAAATGTTCCCGGCTGATTACTCCGGACGGTGTTCTGAGCCTTATCATAAATTTGCCGTTTTCTTTCTGGGCATAACAGCCCATCCCACCTGATTTTCCTTTGAATTCCATGCGTGAAATTTCACCGTTTAAAAAAGCATGGCCTGCAGAGCGAAATGCGGGGATTTCATCTTTGAGCAGTTGTTTACAGGATTCCATTTATACTACCTCCAATTTCATATGTCTGTTAAAAATATATTATATCCCATTCGATGTGTAATAAAAAGTTTTAATTTAATTTTTTAAAATGCCTATTGATTTTTTTTACAGAATATGCTATTTTGTATTTGAGAGAAAGACAAAAACTTGAAATATGTGCGTGATACAAAGACAAATATCTTCTTAGGAGGGAACGTATGCAGAAAAAAATGTATGCACTTGTAAAAGAAACCAGGGGTCCGGGGCTGGTTTTAAAGAAAGTTGAGGTACCGCCAGTAGGAAGGGCGGATGTGAAGATTAAGATTCATTATACGTCGATCTGCGGAACGGATCTGCACATTTATAATTGGGATAAGTGGTCCCAGGAGACGATAGTACCGCCGCTGACTATCGGACATGAGTTTGTAGGTGAGGTAGCAGAGCTGGGAGATGAAGTGACCGGCTTTAAGCTGGGGGATATTGTGTCGGGAGAAGGGCACATTGTCTGTGGATCCTGCCGTCACTGCAAAGCCGGAAGGTGGCATTTATGCAAACAGACACAGGGAGTCGGCGTGAACCGTTCCGGTGCATTTGCGGAATATCTGGTCATACCGGCAACAAATGTGGTGAAATGCGAAAAAGGAATCCGGGAAGAACTGTGCTCCTCGTTTGACCCATTGGGAAATGCAGTCCATACGGCACTTACCTTCAATCTGGTAGGTGAGGATGTTCTGATTACGGGAGCAGGTCCGATTGGGATTATGGCGGCTGCAGTGTGCAGACATGTAGGTGCAAAACATGTTGTCATTACTGACATTAATGATTACCGGCTTCATCTGGTAAGAGAAATATGTGATGAATATGTTTATCCGGTAAATGTGGCAAAAGAGGATATCAGGGAAGTGATGAAACATCTGGGTATCTGTGAAGGCTTTGATATTGGTCTGGAGATGTCCGGAAATGGATCTGCATTCAATATGATGCTGGATAACCTGTACAATGGCGGCAGGGTAGCAATGCTGGGAATCCAAAGTGACAAAACATTAATCGACTGGAATAAGGTCGTATTTAAATGCCTGGACATCAAAGGCGTTTATGGAAGAGAAATGTTTGAGACCTGGTATAAGATGATGTCCATGCTGCAAAGCGGATTGAAACTGGATAAGATACTAACCCACAAATTTTCATTTCGGGAATTTGAAAAAGGGTTTGAAATAATGAACAGCGGTAATTGTGGAAAAGTTGTATTAGACTGGACAAATGCAGGAATGGAGGAAGTGTGAGATGAAAGCAGCGTATCAGATTTTTCAGGATACATTACAGGAAATTAAAAATGATGGTACATATAAAAATGAAAGAGTGATCGTGACACCCCAAAAAGGACATATTGATACCGACAAGGTAAAAAACGTCATAAATATGTGTTCCAACAATTATCTGGGTCTGGCGGATAATAAAGAGATTATCGAAGCGGCAAAGAGCAGCTACGACCAGTGGGGATACGGATTATCCTCCGTACGTTTTATTTGTGGTACCCAGAAGATTCATAAGGATCTGGAGAAGTCCATTACAGAATTTCTCCATATGGATGATACCATTTTGTACTCATCCTGTTTTGACGCAAATGGGGGTTTATTTGAAACTTTATTGACGGATCAGGATGCGATTATCAGTGACAGCCTAAATCATGCCAGCATTATTGACGGTGTTCGTTTGTGTAAAGCTAAGAAATTCCGCTATAACAATAATGACATGGCTGATTTGGAACGCTGCCTGCAGGAAGCACAGGGAATGCGGATCAGGTTAATTGCAACCGATGGCGTATTTTCAATGGATGGCATTATTGCAGATTTGAAATCCATCTGTGATCTTGCCGATAAATACGATGCTTTGGTTATGGTAGATGACAGCCATGCAGTTGGATTTATGGGAGACACCGGAGCCGGAACACCGGAATATTGCGGGGTTTCCGACAGAGTGGATATTATAACAGGAACACTTGGCAAGGCATTGGGCGGTGCCAGCGGCGGATACACCAGTGCAAAGCAGGAAATTATCGATTTACTGCGCCAGAAAAGCAGGCCATATCTGTTCTCCAATACTCTTGCTCCGGCAATTACCTGCGGTGCCATCAAGACACTTGAGCTGTTAAAGGAAAAAGGGGAGCACAGAGAAAAGCTCCATAAAAATACGGCTTATTTCCGTGAAGAGATGAAGAAAATGGGATTTGACATCGTAGAGAGTACCCACCCTATTGTAGCCGTCATGTTCTACGATGCGGTGACTGCGGCACGGGCAGCAGAGCGTATGCTGGAACTGGGCGTATACGTAGTAGGATTCTCCTATCCGGTCGTACCGAAAGGAAAAGCGAGAATCCGTACCCAGGTGTCAGCTGCACACAGCAAGGAAGATCTGGACTTTGTATTAGAGTGCTTTAAACGGGTAAAAGAAGAAATGGGAATTTAACATAGATGTAATTTTAAAGCAGGTGATATTTAAAGCAAGTGATATTTAAGACAGATGTTGCTGCCGCAATAAAAGCGGCAGCAGCATCTGTCTTTTATTTCTTTTTACACAATATAATCTGCTGCAGGGTAAACGGAGGCAGTGCTGCACAGGTTCCGTTGCCTGACAGTGTGAGATCTTCCTGCTGTGGATAGACCAGTTTTGCACTTTCCACAGGATTCTTAAACATGATTTCGCCTGCGGGAATCGGCGGAGTATCTCCATGAAAGCGTTTTGGCAGCATGGAAATCTGGTGTATGATATATTCTGTTTCTGTTTCAAAAAATGCAGTCCGAATGATATCAGGCGTATCCGTTCTGTGGCGGACGGGCGGCTGTATTTGGGCTTTTAATAAAAGATCGGTAAATAAATCGTTTGTGTAAGGGTATTTTTCCGTTCCCGCCATTGTAAAAAAGTCAAATGCCAGATAAAATACATGCCCCTTTTGAAAGAGGTGGTGAAGAAGTGCAGGATAATTTGTTTTTTTACCGGGCGGAGGGCTCCACCAATTTACCCAGTGATCAGAATCGCATGATACACAGGGAAGGTCAAAATGCAGCATTTCCATAATAGAAGATTCCGCACTCTGGCTGCTTTTTTCAGAAAGTGCTTCGACCTCCAGAAAGTGCTCGCTGACCGGAGGGGTGGTGCAGGCGATGAGCCCGGTAAAGGGCTGGGATGAATCTGGGCGCAGGTAAGCGGACCAGCGGTTGGAAGTATATTCCCGGTGAACTTTTGCGGGGCCGCATCCGAACAGCCTGTGCAGGGCAGAACACTCCCGCAGGGTGGAATCGGCATTCCAAAGTCCGGTCTGTCCGGAGGAGATAAGGCAGCCGCCGGCGGCTACATAATCTTCCAGCAATGATACTGTTGCGGCCTGTATGACATAGACCTCCGGCAGCAGTAGCATGTCATATTCTTTCAGAAGAGATTTCGTCAGACAGCTCTCCGGCAGAATGTTATAGGGGATCTTGGCATATTCACACAACTGCATGGCGCCAAGAATGGCGTTCAGATGCGGGTTATGCCGCTTCATCCGCAGAATTGCATCCGCACTGAGCGTTGGCATGTTGACAGCCTTGGAACAGTCACTTTGCAGAATACCAATGGATTTTACCGGGGTACGGTTTGTTAAATACGGTTCCATTTCTTCCAGAGCAGTGTAAACAACACCAAGCCGCTTTGCCTCTTCCATGTCCAGAGTACCATCTGCGTGCTGGGAACCGCTGTACATGCCAACCCGGCATCCCTGCGCTGCAATGGAGCTTAAGTCACAGAGATATTGGGAAACTGTATCGTAGTTATATACCTGGGAGGCTTCTCCCGGAACCAGGATAGGGTATTGTCCGATTGCGGTATCTCTGGCATAAGCAGAAGAAAACCAGTTATCCTTTAGAAGAGGTTCGGAAAACTGATAGTCCAGCAGATCTCTGACCGGTTTCGGATAATGGCAGGAAAAATTAACGGTTATGGCTAAACCGGGATTCACTGCTTTTAAGCGCTGCTTCACATCCAGCAGAAATTCTTGGGCATTATCATCTAAGAAATCTATCATGTCCGACATATGCAATCGGATGTCAGCCTCATCAGAAGGCAGGTCATAGCCATAGGCCGAATGAAACTTTTCCCTGCATTTCTCGCAATAACAGAGAGAAGACCCAAAAATATCCATAAATAAAGCATCCGGGTTATAATTTTGTACAATTTCTTCCATCTGGGACAGACAGTACTCCCGGTAACCTGTCTGATAACAGCACAAACTCCACCGGGCAAATTCATCTTCCCGGATCAGGGGAGCGCCATCCGGCTTTCTTGCCCGCCACTGGGGGAACTGCCTTGCAGCACCTTCATCGTATTCAATGCAGTAATAGGCAATAAATTCAATCTTTTTTTTCTTTAGAACGGTGCTGATTTCCTGTATCCAGTCCGTCTTTAAGCCCTGATGTTTCCGGGCGCCTTCCACTTTACTGTCGTAATAAGTAACACCCCAGTGGTCTTTGCAGTAAACCATAAGGGAATCAATATGCGAGGTATCAAAGAATTGCTCATATTCTGAAATATTCAGTTGGTCTAAAGTTACAACAGGAGGTTGGGGGGAATGATGATCGATCAGATAACAGCGCTTGCTGTTCTTGTATTTGCTGCTCATATTAGGTATCTCCTTTCAGGATAAAATGCCCTTGGGCAAAATGGAACCGGCATCCCAGTATCAATATCCAGATAAGAGTACATGCAAAAAAGAGTGTGTGTTATTGCCAGTATATAGAAGATGGGAGGGAAAGTCAATAACATAAATTTAATCTGCCATATTGTCACCTTATCCCTGATAAAAGCCTGAATTGTACACAAATAAATACACAAAACCTTAAATTGAATTTATAAAAAATTAAAATGTATCTACAAAGTTGTCAGATTTAAAAATAATAGTGGGTAATTGAAAGATAAAAAATAGAAAATATGAAAATTACGTTGACAAAAGAGCTGCTAAATACTATAATATGCATATCAACTGGTCAGACCAGTCAAACCAATTAAAGAGAACGGCAAAGAGTGAATAAAGGAGGGCAGATTGTTTCACAGAAGATGTGTGCAGGCAGTGAAAATTGTGTTTTGGGGACATGATTTTTATAAAAAGTAAAAGGAGAAGGCAGTATTATGAAAAAGAGAATTTTAGCGGTTTTATTGGCGGCAACAATGGTTACGGGAATGATCCCCGGATGCGGCGGATCAAATCAGAAATCAGATGGCAAAACCACGGAAAAGTCTGCAGATTCTGAAAAGGCAGGAGAGACCGGAGGTGGCAAGGAAGCAGCGGGTACGCAGAAGTCGGATATTACGCTGCGGTTTATTGATGTAAATCCAAGCCCACAGAGACAGGCATATTATGAAGGCGTTTTTGAGAAATTCAAAGGAGAAACCGGAATTACCGTGGCTTATGAAAGTGTACCCTGGGATGATGCAGCTAATAAACTGACGGTACTTGGCACATCAGGCCAGCTTCCGGATGTAATGACAACCCATCCGTTATGGCTGGGACAGTTTACGGAATCCAACTGGGTACTTCCCATTGATGAATATGCAGAAGAGCATAAAGATGAATTTGTAGATATTATCAGTAAAAGCAACTGGGTTAATGAAAAAGCAAACTATGGACACATATATACCATTCCGGATGGATTTATGGTAAAGGGTATTTTCTATCGCAAAGACTGGGTAGAGGAAATCGGATATGAGATTCCTACCGGAGACGACTGGACTTATGAGGCATACTTTGACTTAATAAAGGCATTGACCGATAAAGAGAAAAAGAGATATGGCAACTCTTTCAGAGGGGCAAGAGGAGCATTCGATCCGCTGTTAGTTTATTTACAGACATTTACCGGTGGTTATGTGTACGATGAAGAAGGAAACTGCCTGTTAAATAAGCCGGAATGTGTAGATGCATTTGAAAAATGGTGTGCAGTATACAAAGATGGCTATGTACCGGAAGATTCCATTAACTGGGGATTTGTAGAGATGGTGGATAACTTTACAGGAGGATTAACCGGCACAATTTCCAATGACTCAGAAGTAGCCGTAGCATGTGAGACCAATATGAAACCGGAACAGTGGGGAGTACTGCCCATGCCGGTATCTACAGTTGACCACAAGCTATTGAATACTTCCAGCAGTCCTTATTCCTACACAATTTCAGCCCAGTCAGAACATCCGGATGAAGCGCTGATGCTGATGGACTACCTTGTAAAACCGGAAAACAATATTGAATATTGTAAGCTGGGCGGCTTGATTCCAATCAAAAAAGAAGCATCCAAGGATCCCACATATGGAGAAGACGGACCGTATGCAGCATTCTTAAACCAGTTAAATGATCCTGATTTTACCGTTCCGCCAATGTATGGACCATTTAACTACACCGATTTACATCAGGATACATTCCATGCAGAAATGCAGAAGTATTTGCTGGGCAAACAGTCTGCAGAAGATGTGCTGAATAACATATCCAATGAGTTAACAAAGAGAATGAAGGAATATCTGGCTGCAAATGAAGGGTCCGCCATAGAGAGCCCAAGAACATTACAGTAAAGCAAGTTCCATAAAGCAGAAAGCAGTTTTCAGACACGCCGGTCTACGTAACCTGAATTCGGAACAAATATGCCGCAAAGTGGGGCATGCAGATGGCGGGAATGAATTTTCAGACATGCTTTGGGGCGTATTAGATAATTGTAGCAGATAAACTGTCATATAGCACAGGGAGGGGACGGTTTAACCGTCCCCTTTGTGAATCCGGCTGATAGAATGGAAGGGAGATAAGATGGGAGTATTAATAGCATTCCTCGTTATTGTTGTAGTTGTTTGCGGTGCCATTTTCTGGCGGATGCATGTGAGGTCCGGTCAAAGAGTTGTGATAGGAAATCGGACAAAATCCAAAATGGAGCCATACTTATTTATTTTGCCAGTATTTGTACTGCTGTTAGTTATGTTTGGGTATCCTCTGATTAATAGTTTCATTATGGCATTTCAGGATTATAAGCTGACCGGTTCAGGAAAAGCTGCTTTTAATGGGATTGAAAATTTTAAGAAGCTCTTTGATGATACCGATACTTTTATGATTGTAAAAAATACATTGATTTATGTTTTGATTTCTGTGGCAGGTCAGTTCCTGTTAGGGATGGTTCTGGCAATGGCACTGAAAAAGCAGTTCAGGGGAAGAGGATTGTATCAGTCAATCGTATTTCTTCCATGGGCATTTTCCGGATTTGTCATAGGATTAATGTTCCGCTGGTCTTTTAATGGAGAATATGGAGTGGTAAATGACATACTGCTGAATCTTGGGATTATTAAGGAAGCCATTGCCTGGCTTGGGACACCCGGAGTATCCCTGGCGGTTATCATTATGGCAATGATCTGGATGGGAATACCATTTTTTGCAATTATGATTTTAGCTGCTCTGCAGTCCATACCGGCAGACGTTTATGAGGCGGCAGATGTGGACGGATGCGGAGCAATCCGAAAATACTTTCAGATTACACTGCCTTACATAAAACCAACTATTATTACTACCATTCTGCTTCGTACCATCTGGATCTTTAATTCCTTTGATCTGGTAGTCATTATTACAAATGGGGGGCCTGCAAATACTTCCCAGACACTTCCGGCTTACATGTATTCCAAAGCATTTGGAACCTATGACTTTGGGTTTGCAGCGGCGATTGGAGTGCTGCTTATGGTTGTTCTGGGCATCTTTGCAGTCATCTTTCTGCGTGCTACAAATTACAATAAGGCAGGTGATTTCTAATGAAGAAAACGGGAAAAAAAAGAGCATTAGGATTTGGAAGATTTTTTATTTTAGCATTTTTTCTTGCACTTGTGGTACTTCCGATTTATTGGATGACTATTACATCCTTTAAAACAAACGGGGAAATTATCGATATGCAAAATATCACTTATTTTCCGCATACCTTTACAATGGAAAATTATACCGGACTGTTTGAGATGTTCGACTATGGTTCTTTATTGCAGAATAGTGTAATTGTCTCGGTTTCTTCTGCCTTAGTAGTTACCATGCTGTCTATATTGGGCGGTTATTCCCTGGCAAGATATAAATTTAAAGGAAAAGGTGCGATGGTTCTGTTCTTTCTGGTTACACAGATGATCCCCGGCATATTAGTTATCATCCCCCTATACCTCATATTTTCCAAGATCGGTCTGATTAACACCCATGTTGGGCTGTTCATTTATTATGTCATTGTAAATGTGCCGTTCTGTGTAGTAACTATGCGAAGCTTTTTCGAAAGGATTCCGGTAACGCTGGAAGAAGCTGCCAGGGTTGACGGATGTACGAAAATGAAATCTTTGATAAAAATTGTTCTTCCTATTATGTTCCCGGGGATTGTTTCCGTATTTGTATTTGCATTTATCGGTGCATGGAACGAATTGATCGCAGGAACTATTTTCATCAGTACGCCGGATATGTGGACGATTCCGGTTGGATTAAAGTCACTGATTGGAAAATACAGCGTGCAGTGGGGAGCTCTAATGGCAGGAGGTGTAATGGCACTTCTTCCAACAGCCATTATGTTTGCCGGAATGCAGAAATTCATCGTAGAAGGAATGACTGCCGGAGCAGTCAAAGAATAAGAACTTAAGGGAGAAAATTATGGGGTTAAAAAAAAGAGCGCAAGTGGAACATCAGATACTGCATCCCAGAGAAGATACAAGAGGTTATACCAGATGGTGGTGGTACGGTTGTGCAGTAAAAAAGGACGAATTGATACGGGAATTGGATTTTATGAAGGATGCCCGGATGGGCGGAGTGGAACTTCAGATACTCTATCCGGTTACAGCAGATGATAAAGATAACGGGTTAAAAAATTGTACCTATTTATCTCCTGAATTTCTTGAATTGATTAAATTTGCCTGTGAAGAGGCGAATAAACGAAATATGAAATTTGACCTCACCTTAGGCTCATCCTGGCCGTTCGGAGGACCTTTTGTTCCCGTTGAGTTAAGCGGGCCTACGGTGATACCCTATACCATAGATGTGAAAGGACCCTGTGAATTAACATACGACTTCACTACGAGACTGTATGGCGAGGCTGCAGCCTGTATTATGGGGCGTATGGAAGACAGTCAGATGGTACCGGAATCAATTGTCGATATTACCGATAAAATTATGGATAAGCCTCTGTTTGAATGGCCCTGGGGAAAGCAGCTGGAAAAAGTAACCGTCCCGGAAGGAAATTATAAGATTGTGGTAATGGTATCCAGCGATAAACGTCAGACCGTATTAAAGCCCCTTCCGGGAGGCGATGGACTGATTATAGACCACAACCGGAAGGATTCCGCCAGATTATTCTTTGAACATGGGGGCGACCCAATTGTCAATGCTGTAGGAAAGGGGAAGATTCAGTCCTTTTTCTGTGATTCCATAGAAGTATTCGGACACAACTGGACAGATATTATCTATGATGAATTCCGAAAAAGAAGAGGTTACGAATTGCGTCCGCTGGTTTATGCTCTCTGGGGAGAGGTGCAGGGAATGACAGACCTGGTTCGCTATGATTTCCAGAAGACCATGGCAGAATTAACGGTAGAGAATTTTTTCCGGGAGATGACGAAATGGTGCCATGAAAAAGGAGCCCTTTCCAGAATACAGGCTCATGGATCCTGGGGGGATATTCTTCAGGCGTATGGTGCCGCCGATATACCCGAAGGGGAAACCTTTTCCGCCTTTGACCGGTATGAAGTCAATACGGTTCACAGAAAACTGGCATCTTCTGCAGGACATGTCTATGGTAAAAAAATTATCTCTAACGAGTCCTTTACCTGGCTTCGGTTTCCCAGATTTGTGGTTACCCTTGAAAATATCAAAGCTGCTGCAGACAGCATTTTTTTAGACGGCATGAATCAGATTGTGAATCATGGATACTCCTACAGTCCTGAAAATGAAAATGAACTGGGATGGCCATTTTACGCTTCATCCCAGATCAACCATACGAATACCTGGTGGAAATATTACAAACCCTTAAGTGTCTATTTCAACCGGGTATGTGATTTCCTGCGCCGTGGAAAGACGAAAGTAAAGCTGGCAGTTTATCTTCCACAGTCTGATATCTGGGCGGAGAATCCACTGTCGGATATTCATATGTGTATGAAATTAGAAGAGCGGATAACCACCAGGACTGCAGACCGCATTCATAAGGAAGGATTTTGGTTCGACTATGTAAACGATGATGCCGTGGAGCGCTGGATGGATTATAATTACGAAATCCTCGTGCTCCTGGAATGTGAGCGGATGCCCCTGCAGACAGTTTATAAGCTGCAGGAATTTGCAGACAGCGGAAAAAAAATCATCTGTAAAGGGCCTGCTCCCGCCCGCTCCTGCGGATTACTATCTTATCAGGAAAACACCGGAAAAATCCAACATATAATGGAGGAGATGCAAGAGGCTGGACAGTTAATTATTACGGAGAAAAATGATGATGATTTGATAACGGAACTGACCCGTAATTTAGTCCCCGATGTAAAGGTATATTATAATAAGGAAGAAATCGGTTATGTACATCAGGAAGACGGAGACACGGATATTTATTTTCTGTCCAATATCAGCGCCGGGAACAAACAGGAAAAGATAAGATTTTCCGACCAGAAAAATAACTTTTATGTTTTTGATCCTTTGGCCGGACAGGAAAAAGGTATTCGCAGCAAACAGAAAGATGGGGCGGATACCATAGTGGAACTTGAATTTGAAGCTTTCCAGTCGCTAATCTTTGTATTTTCGGTTGAAATGGAAGATGAAACTCCGGTTCAGAAAGAACATAAAAAGGAATTCTCCCTGGATCTGTCCGAAGATTGGAAGTTTTCCGCAGATAGCGGCTGTTTTACAAAGCACTACGATGAATTGGAGAGCTGGGCAAATGAAGAAAGCCTCCGTTACTATTCCGGAGAAGGAATATACTGCAAAGAGGTTTCTATAGAAAAAGAAAAATGGAACCGGATGCAGGAAACGGGCATGGCAGAGCTGCAGTTTGAGCATATCGGTGAAACGGCAGGCATTTTTGTAAACGGACAGGAAGCAGGAACATTTATTAAACGTCCCTATAAAATAAATATTTTAAAATACCTGAAAGAGGGTAGCAATACTCTGGAGGTCAGAGTTTCGAACCTTTTGATAAACAGGGCGATAGATCCCAAATACCCGGAAACAGATTATCCTGAACCTGTTATAAGTGAATGGCCCTATTCTACCGCGGCATTAAACCGCTGCCGCAGGGAGCGGGTCTATAACTGGAGAGAACGTGAAATGATAGCAGAGCCACTTCCTTCCGGAATATGGGGGAAGGTAGGGATATATTGGTAAATACCTGCAACTGGCAGGTGGTTTTGGTTGAATAGCGTTGGCAGTTCTTATATAATGAATCTAAGTAAAATACAGTTATAATTGTCATAATAAGATTAGTAAAGGAGTATGTAGTGTGGCTAAATTAAAGACGAATATTGCACAATTAGGTTCGACAAGATTGTTATATTCAAGAATTGCGGATAGCATATGTGAATACATTACGGAAAATAAAATAGGCATAGGGGAAAAACTTCCAAGTGAGCGGGAATTAGCCGTGATGTGGGGGGTAAGCCGGTCATCGGTGCGGGAAGCAATACGTGAGTTAGAAAATCAGGGACTGTTAAGTGTGGAAGCAGGCAGAGGCTCCTTTGTGATTGGTGAAGTCTCTGACAAATCCATGATGTTTAAAATCCAGAAAAGGAATTTTTTCGAACAGTTTGAGATTAAGACCGTTCTGGAAGAGTATATGCTGAAAAAGATCACCCCGGTGATATCAGAAGAGGTATTATCGCAATTGGAACACATTGCAAAACAGATGATAACTATGTGTGATAACGGAATCTTCCCGCAGGAACTGGACAACCTGTTCCACAAAATTTTATTAGAGTCTTACGGAAATAAGGAAATGATCAATCTGGTGGAAAATATGATCCATGTATTTGGTGAATATAACGATGTTTATTTCCATCTGTGTGAGGGTGTGGTCAATGAAACAAATCAGACTATTTTAGATACCATCCCCTACCATCTGGATATGGTCCGGATGATGAGAGCAAGAAATGTAAAAGAAGTAATTAAAATCTATCGGAAAATTATTGAGCTGGATATACAGCTGTACAGCATGGTGAATCCGGCGGACCAGAAGGAGACATTATGATGGATGACCTGTTAAGCATGACCCATTTAGGCGATGAATACGATAAATATTTAAATGCAGTAATCCCGCCTGTTTTTATGAATTCCCTGCATGTATTTCCCACGTTTGAGGAATATGCCGGATGTGATGCTTCTAAGAAAGGAGAATTTAAATACGGAAGAGTTTCGAACCCTACCGTGCATATTCTGGAAGAAAAGGTGGCTGCATTAGAGCATGGATGCCGGGCGGCAGCTTTTGGAAGCGGGATGGCGGCAACATCAGCAGCGATTCTGGCAACCTGCAAAGCAGGAAGCCATATAATCTGTATGCGGGATGTATACGGGCCTGTAAAGAATATTTTAAACCGGTATATGATTCCTAAGCTGAATATGTCTGTTACTTATTGGTCAGGAGAGAGCCTGGATGAACTGGAAAAGGCAATCCTGCCGGAAACAGATCTGATCATGATAGAAAGTCCGGCTACGTTTGTCTTTACTGTGGTTGATATCGCAGGCGTAGCAGCAATTGCAAAAAAGCATGGGGTGAAAACGTATATTGACAATACATACTGCACACCGCTTTATCAGAAACCGCTGGATCTGGGGATTGATCTGGTTATGCATACCCTTACCAAATATATCGGTGGGCACAGCGACATTATGGGTGGTATTCTCACATCTGCAGATGAAGAACTCATGATTGAAATCCAGTTCACCGTCCGTGAGCTTTTTGGAGCTAATATGGGACCCATGGAAGCCTGGCTTGCAATCCGGGGACTTCGGACTATGGCACTCAGAGTGGCAGAACATGGCAGGACGGCACAGATAATTGCAGAATATCTGGAGAAGCATGAAAGAGTGGAACGCGTTTATTATACCGGTCTGCCGTCCCATCCCCAGCGGGAGTTAATCGAAAAACAGCAGAAAGGACACACAGGATTACTAAGTTTTGTGCTGAAGGATTCCCCCGATGAAGCGGTAAAAGTAATTAACAAATTAAAATTATTTGGAAAAGGCTGTTCCTGGGGAGGATTTGAAAGTCTTGCCCTCTGTCCGCTGTATACGGCAACGGAAGAGGAAATAAAATTTTTAAATCTGTCAGATCATGACCGGGGGCTGATACGTATCCATTGCGGTTTAGAAGGCGTGGATAATCTGATGGAAGACTTAGAAAATGCATTGGAGCGTGTCTTAAATTGAATTTTTATCAGGATGAAAAAGAAGAAATGGGGTGGCGGAAATGAATTACAGAGAAAATATTATGGCGATTCTAAATTACAAGCCTTATGAAAATATGCCGGTGGTGTCCTTTGGGTACTGGGTGGAAACGCTGGACAAATGGGCAGCGGAGGGACATATTACCAGAGAAGAAGCAGAAGGTTACCGGAAGTTTGGGGACAATTCTGAGGCTGATAAAAGTGTGATGAAAAAACTTGGGTTTGATTTTAACTGGAACTCCTGCGTAGGATGCCAGGTGGACATCTATCCAAGATTTGAAGTGGAGGTAATGGAAGAAAGGCCGGATGGCTCCAGGATCATCCGGGATGAGCTGGGGCTGATTGTACTGGAAAAACCGGGGACAGTTTCCATACCAGCAGAGATTGGAACCTCAATGACCGACCGTCAGGCATGGGAAGAACATTATCTTCCCCGTCTGCAATGGTCTAAGGAACGTATGGATGAAAGCCTGTTGAAATCACTGCAGGATACCTCCGGGCGTGAGGTTCCCGTTGCAATACACTGCGGTTCGCTGCTTGGCAGGATGAGGGATCTGCTGGGGGTAGAGCAGTTAAGCTACTTATATATGGATGACGAAGAGCTGTATGCAGAAATAATCGATACCATGGCAGGGCTGTCTTACAACTGGGTCAAAACGGCGCTGGAATCCGGAGCAAAGTTTGATTATGCCCATTACTGGGAAGATATCTGTTTTAAAAATGGTCCGCTGGTGATACCCGGTGTGTTTGATGAGTACGTAGGTCCTCATTATAAAAAGACAACAGAGCTGTTAAAACAATATGGCGTAACCATAGTTTCAGTGGATTGTGACGGTTTGATTGATTCCCTGATACCTACCTGGCTGGAAAATGGCGTCAATACTATGTTTCCCATTGAAGTAGGCACGTGGAATGCGTCCATAGAGCCATGGAGAGCAAAATATGGAAAACAGATTCGCGGTGTTGGAGGTATGAATAAAACTATATTTGCCAGAGATTATAAAGCCATAGATGCAGAGATAGAGAGACTGAAGCCGCTGATAGAACTGGGGGGATACATTCCCTGCCCGGATCATCGGATTGCCCCGGATGCCATATTTGAAAATGTACAGTATTACTGCGAACAGATTCGCAGGATCATTTAAAGGAATTTGTGCAGCAGCAATTCTGGAACTGCTTACCGCTGGACAAGTAAAGGAAAAGTGGCAGTACCCGTACAGTATTGCGTAATTAACTTTTAATTGCGCGAGCTGTACGGGTACTGTTATTTTTGTGGGAAAATGGCTGCCCGTTTAAACGTGCTGTCTGATATTTAAGGAAATCTCGCTTTCTCTTTCTGCATATGATAGAATAGAAGAAAAAGCAAGTATCGGATACTGTATGGATTGAAGTGAAATGCAGGCAGTAGGATGTCAGGGTTGCAGAAAAATATGAATAGAAAGGAAGCCACGCTGTGATTTCTTCAACCTGTATGATTTGTGGCCGTATCCCAGGTAAGAACGGGATGCGTTATCGGTGTGAGAATGGCAAAAATGATTTTAAAAGTGATTATTGGTGTAATGGCGGTGGTATTTCTGATAGGAGCAGCCGGTGTAATTTACCTTACTGTAAGGGAATACAGACCAAAGAAGAATGAAAAAGTGGAAGTTCCCAAGGGAAGCAGGAAGCTTTCGGTATCCGATAAACTAACATTCCTGACATGGAATACCGGATATGCCGGTTTAGATAAAACCCAGGATTTCTTTATGGACGGTGGTACGAAGGTGATGCCGGATAAAAAAGAAGAGGTACTGGCAAATATGGAGGCAATTTCCCAGACATTAAAAGAGAATGCGGCGGATGTCTATTTTCTTCAGGAAGTGGACATTTATTCAAAACGTTCCTACTACCAGGATCAGACAGCATTTTACAGAGAAGAACTTGGGATGGGAAATATGTTTGCCTATAATTTTAAATGTGACTTTGTTCCTTATCCGCTGCCGTTCATCGGACATGTGGAATCGGGCGTCGCAACATATACGCAGCTGGGGGCAGCAGAAGCCAGTCGTATAGCACTGCCGGAGTCTTTTTCCTGGCCGGTGAAAACATGTAATTTAAAGAGGTGTCTGTTGACGACCAGGATACCTTTCGAGGACTCAGACAAAGAGCTTGTACTTGTAAATCTCCATCTGGAGGCTTATGACGATGGAGCAGGGAAGAAGGCGCAGAGTGCGCTGCTGGCGCAGGTTTTGGAAGAAGAGTATCAAAAGGGAAATTATGTGATTGCCGGAGGTGATTTTAATCAGACCTTTTCTTCGGTAGCAAAGTATCCAATCTGGAATAAAGATGGATGGGTACCGCCCAAAATGGATGAAGACAGCCTTCCGGAAGGTTTCCGCTTTGTTATTGATGATTCAGCGCCTACCTGCCGTCTGCTGGATGCACCGTATACCGGTTCGTATGATACTTCCCAGGTATATGTTCTGGATGGATTCATTGTTTCTGAAAATATAATGGTAGAAACGGCGGATGTAGTTGACGTAGGTTTTGAAAATACAGATCATCAGCCGGTGAGAATGACGGTGAATCTGAAGTTCTAACGTAGATTGGACAATTACATTTCCCTGTGTTAGAATAAAAAAGATATAAAGACACGCTATATATATAAGATAAGTTTTGACAATTTCTTGGAGGAAAGATGAAAAACGAAGATATGTTTCAAATGCGGCAGTTAAAGGACAGCGATCTGGAGGAGTTTAATGCGCTGCTTCGCTATGTATTTCAGGTTACAGGAGATGAGTTACTAAAGTCAGGCTGGGAAGAAGATGAAATCCAGCGTGCAAAAGCACCAATATTAAAGCAGTCCTATATACTGGGCTATTTTCATAAAGATAAACTGGCATCCCAGATAGTAGTATACCCCATGGAAGTGAATGTCTATGGAGAGATCTATAAGATGGGAGGGATTACAGGGGTTGCTACCTATCCTGAATATGCCGGCAGAGGATTGATTCATACCCTGATGCTGAAAATTCTGGAGCATATGAGGGAAGAAAAGCAGTCTGTTTCATTTTTGTATCCATACTCTATTCCTTTTTACAGGAAAAAGGGATGGGAAATTGTATCAGATCAGATTAAGTTCAGCATTAAGGATACACAGCTGCCCAAGAAGCAACCCGTTCCCGGTATGGTAGAAAGAGTAGAATGGGATCATGAAGACTTAAAGAACGTTTACCGGTACTTTGCAGTCCAAAGACACGGAGCTTTAATCAGGGACGATCTGGCATGGGAAGAATACTGGCGCTGGGAATCCGATGATGTCATTGCGGCAATCTATTACAGTGAAGAGCATAAACCGCTGGGGTATATCGTATATTCTATTGAAAATGAAGTATTTAACGTCAAAGAAATTCTCTATCTGAATATAGAAGCAAGACATGGAATCTGGAATTATATCAGTTCTCATTTTTCAATGATTACTGAAGTAAAAGGATATAATTATACCGGGGAACCCCTTGCTTTTCTTCTGGAAGACAGTGAAATCACCGAGACCATTGCACCTTATATTATGGCAAGGATTGTAGATGTCCGGGAATTCATTCTGCAGTATCCATTTCAGGTAATGCCGGAAGACTTTCATATTCATTTAATTGTTCATGATAATATGGCGCCCTGGAATGAAGGAGATTTTCAGATTTACTGGAAGGATCAGAAGACATATTGTGATCAGGAAAATGATCTGCCGCTTACGAATATCGTAGAGTTAGATATACAAACTCTGACCACAATGTTAATGGGATACAAAAGGCCTTCGTATCTGTATGAAAATGACAGGCTTGATATGGAATATTATATGGTACAGATATTAGAACGGCTAATACCGGTGGGAAAACCATATTTTTCCGATTATTTCTAAATTAGTGATATCCCGTTCTGTGCTTATAAAATAAGGGCTGAAATTACACTAGGTGGATTTCGGCCTTTATTTTAATTTCACAGGACGAAAAGATTCATCCCCCCCTATTGACATTTAAATCCCACACGCCTATAATAACACTAACTGAATAGCTATGCAGGGGAACTAATAATAGTTGAGATTGATATGTATATATCTAACCCTTTGAACCTGACAGTTAACACTGTGGTAGGGAGCATTCGATGAGTAATAGTTGGATGTTCACTTTTTAGTGAACATTTTTTTATGAAAAACAGAGTGAACTGGCAGGTAAGCAATTACCTGTCTTTTTTCATGCAATAAACCAGGCATTTGCTATTCGTTAATACAAACACATAAGGAGGAACAGCAAATGCGCGCATATTACACGCAGATGGAAGCAGCAAAGAAAGGAATTGTAACACCGCAGTTGGAGATTGTAGCGGCAAAAGAAGAAATGGAGGTTCCCAAATTAATGGAACTGGTGGCATCCGGACAGGCAGTAATTCCGGCTAATGTAAATCACACCTCTCTCTCTCCGGAGGGAATCGGAAGCGGACTTCGCACTAAGATAAATGTAAATCTGGGAATTTCAGGGGACAGTAAGGATTATGACCGGGAATTGAAAAAGGTGCAGATGGCAATTGATTTTGGAGCAGAAGCAATCATGGACCTGAGTAATTATGGAAAAACACATGACTTCCGGGAAAAATTAATTGAGATGTCTCCGGCAATGATTGGGTCGGTACCGATGTATGATGCCATTGGTTATTTAGAGAAAGATTTGTTAGAGATCACGGCAAAGGATTTTTTAAGAGTGGTAGAAGCACATGCAAGAGAAGGCGTTGATTTTGTTACTATCCATGCCGGATTAAACCGCAGAGCGGTGGAGAGCTTCCGCAGGGCAGGACGGAAAATGAATATTGTTTCCAGAGGAGGTTCCCTGTTGTTCGCCTGGATGGAAATGACGGGAAACGAAAATCCATTCTTTGAATACTATGATGAAGTGCTGGATATACTGCGGGAACATGATGTGACAATCAGTATCGGAGATGCTCTGCGTCCGGGATGCATTGCAGACAGTTCCGATGCGGGACAGATTGCGGAGTTAATAGAAATCGGCAACCTGACTAAATGGGCATGGGAAAAGGATGTGCAGGTATTAGTAGAGGGGCCGGGACATATGGCAATGGATGAGATTGCTGCAAATATGAAAATGGAAAAGAGAATCTGCCATAATGCCCCATTCTATGTTCTGGGACCTCTGGTAACGGATATTGCACCGGGGTATGATCATATTACATCCGCAATCGGAGGCGCAATAGCGGCTGCAAACGGAGCGGATTTCTTATGTTATGTTACTCCGGCGGAACACCTGCGCCTGCCGGATGTGAGTGATGTAAGAGAAGGCATTGTAGCCAGCAAGATCGCAGCCCATGCAGCAGATATCGCCAAAGGAATCAAAGGAGCCAGAGATATTGATAACCGTATGGCAGAAGCAAGGCATAAGATGGACTGGGATGAAATGTTTGACATCGCAATTGATGGAAAGAAGGCAAAAGAGTATTTTGAAAGCACGCCTCCGGCGGACCGCCATACCTGTTCCATGTGCGGAAAAATGTGTGCAGTCCGAACTACAAATATGATCCTGGAAGGCAAAAAGGTAGAATTCTGTACGGAAAAGTAAAAATTTATATTAGATCCTCACGGCAGTCTCCCAATTTACATATAGGCAGGTCCGCTTGCCGCGCTGCTGTGGGAATAAAGAAACAGGACGGGATATAAATCATGAAAATAAATGGACAGACAGCAGAACTAGTAAAAACAATAACGCTGGAAGAATTTCTGATAGAAAAAAATTATAATCTTTCCAGAATCGCTGTAGAATTAAATGGAGTAATCGTACCAAAAGGGAAATTTGCAGGCATTGTTTTAAATGATGCGGACTGCCTGGAAATCGTCAGTTTCGTAGGCGGAGGTTGAGCAATGCAGATAAAATTAAATGGAAAGATCACCAAAATTCAGTGCAATACCCTGGCGGAATTAAAAGGACAGTACGGCAAAGAAGAGGATATCGTAATCTTAAATGGTTTTTCTGTTCCCATAGAAGAATTCATCAGTGGGACAAGAACATTAAAAGAGATGGATGAGGTGTTTTTTATACATAGAGGGGTGCTGCCGGGGCAAGAGGAGCTGGAGGCCATGATGGCATCCAGGCACACCCCCGGGGTCTGGGAAAAAGTGAACAATGCCTCTGTCGCAGTAGCGGGACTGGGCGGCCTGGGATCTCACATTGCGGTGATGCTTGCAAGGACAGGCGTAGGGAAGCTTTTGCTGGTAGATTTTGATGTAGTAGAACCGAGTAATTTAAACCGCCAGAACTATCTGGTTTCCCATCTGGGTAAGAAGAAAACAGAGGCATTAAAAGAACAGATTGCCCAGATCAATCCTTTTATCCAGGTAGAGACAATAGACAGAAGGGTAACCTCACAAAATGCGGCGGGTATATTTGAGGAATATCCCATTATATGTGAAGCATTTGACAGGCCGGAAGCCAAGGCGGCTCTGGTAAATGCGGTACTGATGGAACTCCCGGAATCCACAATCGTTTCCGCATCCGGGATGGCCGGATATGACAGTGCCAATGAAATAAAGACCGTGCGTAAGATGTCAAGGCTCTATGTGTGCGGGGATATGGAAAATGAAGCAAAGGAAGGAAGAGGGCTGATGGCACCCAGAGTCCAGGTGTGTGCCGGACATCAGGCCAATATGGTTCTGCGTCTGATACTTGGAATCACGGACGTATAGTGCGAGATCTGCATCAATAGAATATCTGCGGCAAACGCAGGAATACAGGTTCATCATAAATGTTTCGAAAGGAAAAGGATACAGAAATGGAAGATAAATTAATCATAGGCGGTCATGCCTTTGAATCCAGGTTTATTCTGGGATCAGGCAAATTTTCATTAGAGATGACCAATGCAGTTATTAAAAATGGAGGAGTGGAAATGGCTACACTGGCACTTCGCCGTGCCAATGTAGGCGGGGAAGAAAACATCCTGGACTATATGCCGGAAGGCATTACCTTACTGCCAAATACATCCGGTGCCAGAACGGCGGAAGAGGCGGTCCGCATTGCACGTCTGGCAAGGGAAATCGGCTGCGGTGACTTTGTAAAAATTGAGGTTGTGCACGACTCCAAATATCTGCTTCCGGATAATTATGAGACAATCAAAGCCACAGAAGTACTGGCAAAGGAAGGATTTATTGTAATGCCCTATATGTACCCGGATTTAAATGCAGCCAGAGATATGGTAAATGCAGGAGCAGCAGCCATTATGCCTCTGGGAGCTCCAATTGGAAGCAACAAGGGTCTGTGTACCAGGGAATTTATCAAAATGCTGGTGGAAGAAATTGACCTGCCGATCATCGTTGACGCCGGAATCGGAAGGCCTTCCCAGGCATGTGAGGCAATGGAAATGGGGGTAGACGCCATTATGGCAAATACCGCAATTGCAACGGCAGGAGATGTGGCACAGATGGCAGCAGCATTCAAGCTGGCGGTAATATCAGGAAGAATGGCATATCTGGCAGGACCAGGCCGGGTATTGGAACAGATGGCGGAAGCATCCAGTCCATTGACCGGATTTTTACAGGATTAGAGCACGTATGAATATGATAGAATCAGAGAGCATTTGAAAATTGCTTTAATTAAATATGAATGCTCTGGCAGCTTGCAACTTAAGATTTCGAATGAAAGAAAGGAAACTAGAGTGTGTTTGAGTACAGAAAATGAGAAGAAACCGGACTATCCCAAAGCAGGGTTCTCCGGTATTAGATCCGGCAGGTTTATCACGGAAGAGACAAACCATATGGAATATCAGCCGGGAATGGAAGATTTACAATCCGATATTATGGATAAGGTTCTGGAAAAGGTCAATTTATATGATTATGAAGCTTACACCGCCAAAGATGTAAAACTGGCGCTGGCAAAGGAAAGCCTGCTTCCCGAAGATTTTGCGGCGCTTCTTTCACCGGCGGCAGAACCCTTTTTAGAAGAGATGGCGAGAAAAGGAAAGGCAGAGACGGGAAAGCATTTTGGAAATGCAGTTTCACTTTTTACTCCATTGTATATTGCAAATTATTGTGAAAATAACTGCATTTACTGTGGTTATAATTGTAAAAACCGAATTCTACGGGGAAAACTTTCCATGGAAGAAATAGAAGAGGAATTAAAGAATATCGCATCCACCGGATTACAGGATATTTTACTATTAACAGGAGAATCCAGAAAGGCATCTGATGTAAACTATATTGGAGAGGCAGTCAGGATAGCAGCCAGGTATTTTGCCTTAGTGGGGGTTGAAATTTATCCTTTGAATACGGACGAGTACGAATATCTGCATACCTGCGGTGCAGATTACGTCTGTGTCTATCAGGAGACCTACAATCCCATAAGGTATGAACGACTCCATTTAAGTGGTCCCAAGCGTATTTATCCATATCGCTTTCATGCCCAGGAAAGAGCCCTGAAAGGAGGAATGCGTTCCGTCGCCTTTGGCGCCCTTTTAGGCTTGGATGATTTTCGTAAGGATGCGTTTGCAACCGGAATGCATGCCTATCTGGTTCAGCAGAAATATCCCCATGCGGAGATTGCTTTTTCTCCGCCAAGGCTTCGTCCAATTATTAATAATGACAAGATCAATCCCAAAGATGTTCACGAAACCCAGCTGCTTCAGGTCATGCTGGCATATCGCCTGTTCATGCCATTTGCAGGGATAACCATTTCTACCCGGGAAAGGGAAGGCTTCCGGGATCATGTCATTGGTATGTGCGCCACTAAGATATCAGCGGGGGTAAAGGTAAGCGTTGGAGGGCATGGAGAAGAGGCAAAAGGCGATGAACAGTTCGAAATATCAGACCCCAGAAATGTAGAAGACGTGAAGCGGGCAATTATTGCCCAGGGACTGCAGCCTGTCTATGTGGATTATATCAGAGTGTAATACAGGGACAAAATGCATGTTTACAGGTTTTATGCAGGGGGCGTGTAGTATATATAATCTCAATTGTGGAAAACCCGGGAGGCAGAAGATGTATTTGTGTATAACCAACAGAAAACTTTGTACAGGAAATTTCTTAACGAAGATAAGGGAACTGGCGGATAGGCAGGAGATAGAGAAAATTGTATTGCGGGAGAAGGATCTTTCTTCCGATGATTATGAAGCACTGGCAGAAAAATGCAAAGAGATCTGTCAGGAGTATGGGAAACCGCTGGTAATCAATCAGTTTATAGAAACCGCTCAAAAACTGCAGAATCCGGAAGTGCAGATCTCTATGGAGATGCTCAGGAAATATACAGGAAATACAGTACAGCAAAGAGTGAATACCGGAGCAGGCAGCACCTGTAATTTACACAGTACTGTACTGGGAGAGTTTCAGGCGGTGGGGGTGTCGGTTCACAGTGCCCCAGAAGCAGAAGAAGCACAGCTTCTGGGTGCCGGATATTTGATCGCAGGGCACATTTTTCAGACGGACTGTAAAAAAGGAATTCCCGGGCGGGGGCTTGCATTTCTAGAAGAAGTTTGCCAAAAAGTAAGTATTCCAGTTTATGCCATTGGGGGGATATCACCGGACAATATACAGGAGGTAATCCGCGCCGGAGCAAAGGGCGGATGCATGATGTCAGGTTTTATGAGGTAACAGGCAGCAGTATCATAATGCTTGTCCCGCCTCCTGGGGCATCCTCAATCCAGATCCTTCCTTTATGCAGTTTTATTATTTCCTTTGCAATACAGAGACCAAGTCCAAAGTGCTCTTTATCTTTATGGGATGCATCTACCCGGTAAAACCGGTCAAACACCGCTTTTTTATTCTCATCCGCGATGCCGGGACCGCTGTCGGTCACGGCAATCTGGAACTTGCCGGAACCAAATGTAAGGGAAATACTCACTTTTCCGCCTTCAGGAGTATAGGAGAAAGCATTGTCCAGCAGTATGGACAGAATCTGACCAATCCGTCCCGGATCACAGAGAAGCGGGGGAATCGACTGCTCTGGAATATGAAAGGCAAAATCCATATTCTTATCCAAAGCCTGGGGCTCGAATTTTTCATAAGTTTCTAAAACCAGTGTGTCAAGTTCCGTGGGCTCCCGCTGAATGGTCCAGTTTCTGGCATCTGCATTTGCAAGGGTAAGCATGTCATTGATCAGCCTTGCCATACGGGCCGCTTCTGATTCCATTGCGTGGATAAATCGTATGGCATCCTCTTTGCCTGCAATTTTCAGTGCGGACAGACTGCTTGTAATAACCGTGAGGGGAGAGCGGAGCTCGTGGGATGCAGAAGCGACGAATTGTACCTGCTTTTCCCGGTTTTCTTTTAATGGGCGAATCATATGGCGTGTAAAGAGCCAGGAAAAAATACCGAGAAGTATAATAGCGCACAGATCAACAAGTACAATAAGCATACGCTGGCGAAAGATCTGAGATTTCTGGGAGGTAAAAGGAGAGATGGCAGTTATACTAAGATAACCGCTGTCTTTGGGAATCAGAGCTACCGAGGCATAATAAAGTTCTCCATCCTCTCCTGTCATTTTAAATTCTTCATGTTTGGACAGCACACTGTTTTTTCCAAAATTGTCAATATCCAGTCCGAAGGTCTGCAAAGCAGTTTCGTTTGCCTGGGCAGTTAGCTTTTCGGCAGCGGGAGATGGATTCAGGGAGTCGAATACCAGATTGTTTCCGGTGTCTTTTATATCCAGCTGTATATGGTAATTGTATTCCATCTGAGTAATCCAGGTATGAGTAATGACTGATTGGTTCTCAAGATAAGAGTAGAGTGAATTTATGTTATTTATAAAAGAGGAATAACTGATATCTCTGATGCCGGATTCAGCTATGGTCAGACAGATGCAGGACATGGCGACCAGGATGAGTCCGGTCACCATAGTACAGAAAAGTGTCATTTGATGGTGTAATTTTCTAAACATTTGTATCCTCCAGGCTATATCCGATCCCGCGGATCGTTTTCAGGGTAAGGGTGCTGCTGACACTGGTAAGACGCCTTCGCAGGAGATGGATATAATTATCCAGATTCCCTTCCTCCACAGAGGCATCCGGTCCCCACACGCGGGTTAACAGGGTCATACGGGGAAGAATTTTACCCGAATTATTTAAAAAAGCCTCCAGCAGGTCACCCTCCCGACGTGACAGGGCACAGGTCAGTTCTCCCCGTGAGAGTTTTTTCTGTGACGCATCATAAGAGATATCTCCATAGGTAAGGGGTTTGTTTTCATTCCAGCCTGCAGGCCTTCTGCTGATGCAGCGGATTCTTGCCATTAACTCTTCAAATGCGAAGGGTTTTACAATATAATCATCGGCTCCAAGATCCAGCCCCTGCACACGGTCATGTAAATCACCCAGTGCAGTCACCAGAATCAGAGGTGTGGATATTTGCTCCGAACGCACTTTCTTCAGAACGGCAGTACCGTCCATTAAAGGGAGCATACGGTCCAGCAGAATAAGATCATGGACATTTTCACGTATATAGCGAAGTCCGGACTCCCCGTCGTGGCAGACATCCACAGAGATGCCTTCGTGTTCTAACTGGTATTTTAATGAATCACATAAAATTAAATCATCTTCAATTATTAATATTCTCATAACATTTCGCCTCCTGATCCTATTATAATATGAATTGTATTAAAATAAAGCAGAAAATAACTTAAGAATCATTAAGTTTTAATTTTTAGAGAGTAGCTAGAGAAAAGTATGCTATTCTGGCTCCATCAAAATAAATTAATACCATTATGAGGAGGAATAACAATGAGAGGTTTTTTAAAAAAGGGAATATGTCTGACAATGGCGGCGGGTCTAGCGGCTATACCGCTGGCAGGATGCCAGAGTGGTACCGATAGTGTATCGGATACACAAGGAGGAAGTGAGGCAGCATCCGGAACCAATACTTCAACTGGTTCAGAAGCAGGTGCGATGGGACGCTATCTGGAAGAAGATGCGGCATTGCCTGAGGGAACAGCTATGATACTGGATACATGCAGGCAGACAGACGGAAGTGTGAATATGGCGATTAGCAATGAAGCAGGCAGCAGGGAGATATGGAGTTCCAAAGATGTGGGAAAGACCTGGGAAAAAGTGTCGGATTTCCCGGCAGATATTCTGAACGATGATGTGGCTTATTTATATCATATGGCTTTGTCACCGGATGGTGCGATTGGAGCTGTAAAATATTCGGAAGATGGCAGTTTCCAGCCCTTGTATGCCGACAAAGATGGAAATGTAAAAGTATTTGACCAATTATTTGGCGGAGCAGAAGCAAATGCCCAGGCAAACCTGTCCGATGTAAGCTTTACGGAAGACGGTAAACTGCTGGCAATGGGAAGCAAGGGCGTATTTTTAATAGATACAGAAAAAGGAACTGTGGCACAAGAGTTCGCAAAGGGTACCTCTCCCATAACCATTGGAACTGCAGGAAACGTACTTCTTGTAGTAACTACGGATGAGGTGCAGCTTTATGATATCACAACTGGTAAACTGATGGATAAGGATAAAGTTCTGGATGAGCAGATAGTGGGAAAAGACTCCCCGGGACAGTTGGAGGGCAGTTCCAGTACAAAGTCGGTGTTGTTCCAAAAAGGGAAAGAAGGAGAGTCGGTATACTACTGCAATTCCAATGGTTTCTATAGCCATACCATTGGGGGAAGCATAGCAGAACAGATTATGAATGGAGAGTTGAATTCCCTTGGAAGCCCCAGCACGGGACTGGTGTCCATGGCATCCATGGATGATGATTCTTTCCTGGTTGCCTGCATGGATGGAAGCGAATATAAATTATTGCGTTATGTGTACTCAAAGGATACACCAGCCGTACCAAGTAATGAGATAAAGGCCTATACACTACGGGATAATCCTGAAATCCGCCAGGCAATAGCCCTCTTCCAAAAGAAGTATCCGGATACCTGTGTGACGCTGGAAGTTGGATTGTCGGGGGATGATGCAGTAAATACATCCGATGCACTCCGTACATTAAATACAAATATCCTGGCGGGGAAAGGACCGGATCTGCTTCTTCTGGACGGAATGCCAATTCAGTCGTATATAGAAAAAGGAATATTGACAGACCTTGGCAGTGTGCTGGAACCGATTTCCTCTGAAGAGGGATTTATTGAAAACATTAAGAATACCTATGAAAGTGATGGAAAAATCTATGCTGTTCCAAGCAGATTCCAGATACCGGCGATTCAGTCCACTAAAGAGACGGTTGATGCGGCAGTAGATCTGAAATCCCTTGCAGATCAGGCTGAAAAAATGAAGAATGAAAAGAGCTATATGAGAGTACTCTCTCAGATGTCCATGGTAGACCTGGCATTGGAACCGTTATATAATGTAAGCTCACCTGCATGGGAAAAAGAGGACGGAACCCTGGATAAGGATGCACTGACAGAGTTTGTTACACAATTCAAGCGTCTCTATGATCTGGAGGACCACAGTCAGGATCAGGTCGATACCTATGTGGAAGAAGACATTAAAAATTCAACGGCAAGTTCTTTCTTAAGTGTTTCTATGGGAAGTATGGGCAGAATGGATGACAGTATGGGAATCAGCATTGGAAATATTATGTCTATGAACGGTTTGGCTATGGTGGTTTCCTCAATCAAGCAGATAGATGGAGAAACTTATGGATTGCTGAATGGGCAGTCAAAGAATGTATATGTACCGGGGACGGTTATCGGAATCAGCAGTAAAAGTACAGCGCCGGAGCAGGCTGGGAAATTTGCATCTTTCCTTTTGTCCAAAGAATCTCAGATTGTCAATCAGGGAGGGGGATTCCCGGTAAATAAAGCTGCATTTGATACAGTGATTAACGACAAACCGGCAAAAGGGTTAGGAAGCTTAAGCAGTGGAAGTAGCCAGACGGGGGAAATGGTCTCCCTGGATATTGAGTGGCCTACCGATGAAGAAATTAATACCTTTAAAGGTTTTGTAGAGTCTCTGGATAAAGGACCGCTGTCTGATAATGTAATTAAAGAAACCGTATTTGAGCAGGTGAAACGATGCGTAAAGGATAATGTTTCCGTAGAGGATGCAGTAAATACCATTCTGCAAAAAGTAAATCTGTATATTAGTGAAAGATAAAATTTTTATTAAATCTATTAATTTTCTATTATATAGTTGTGCAGGGTGAATATCCTATGATATAATCGGACTAAAATTTTTTAGGAGGAATTATATCATGGATTTAGACCCTGACCCTGGTGCGACACAGATTGCACTGCAACTATTATTTTTGGTGTTTTTAACATTTGTAAATGCGTTCTTTGCAGGAGCTGAGATGGCAGTGGTATCTGTCAATAAGAACAAGATCAAACGTCTTGCTGAGAACGGTAACAAGAAAGCAGTTTTGATACTCAGACTGATGGAGGATTCCACAAAGTTCTTATCTACGATTCAGGTAGTGATTACTTTTGCAAACTTCTTCTCCAGTGCATCAGCAGCATCCGGTATTTCGAAGATTCTGGGAGGATGGATGAGCAAGTTCAACGTCCCATTCAGCGAAACCATCGCACTTGTTATTGTTACTATTTTACTTTCTTTTGTAACCCTTGTATTGGGGGAACTGGTACCGAAAAGAATAGCTTTGCAGAAAGCGGAAGCCTTTAGTTTATGGACAGTAAAACCGATCTACATTGTATCAAAGGTAATGGCGCCGTTTATTAAGCTTTTGTCTCTGTCTACGAATTTCATATTACGATTAGCTGGTATGAAAACTGAGAATATAGAAGAGCGTGTGTCGGAGGAGGAAATCAAGGCCTTATTAGAATCAGGCAGTGAACAAGGTGTGTTTAATGAAATTGAAAAGGAAATGATAACATCAATTTTTTCTTTTGATGATAAAATAGCAAAGGATGTTATGGTTCCCAGAAAAGCAGTTTATGCAATTGATATAGACGAGCCGCTGGAAGACTATGTGGATGAGCTGTTATCCAGCAGACATTCCAAAATACCGGTCTATAAAGAAGATATTGACAATATTATCGGTGTTCTGCATATGAAGGATTTCATATTGGCAGCCAAGGAAAGCACTTTTACCGGTGTAAAGGTAGAAGAGATAATGCAGGAGCCATATTTCGTACCGGAGTCTAAGAATACGGATGAATTATTCCGTGACCTGCAGACGAAGAAAAATCATATGGCGATCTTAATTGATGAATACGGCGGATTCTCAGGTATCGTTACAGTAGAAGATCTGGTTGAAGAAGTAATGGGCGAGATCAATAATGGATATGAGGAAGAAGAGCCTGAATTTGTTCAGGTTGATGAGAAAACATATGTAGTAGATGGACAAATGCTGGTAGATGATTTAAATGATAAATTGCACCTGAAACTGGAAACAGAAAATTATGATACGATGTCCGGGTATATGGTAGAACATCTTGGATTTATCCCGAAAGATGGAACTCATCCGGAATTAAAAGCGGATGGCGTGGTTCTGCGGGTGGATCAGATGGAGCAGAAGGCAATTAAAAAAATAAAGATTATGCTTTAAGGGCATAAAAAGTCGAAAAGGCTGCTGCAGGTAACTGCACAGTCTTTTTTAATTGAATAGAATGCATGTCATTTTTCAGGTTAGGAGACATATGATAGATAATAAATGAAGAAAACAGAGGTACATAGCCATGATGCAGAATAATTCCGGGAGTACCAGGCCCGTTGCCAATCCGGATCCTTATCCGCCGATTAAAGTAAGCAGGAAAAATCCATATTATGCGGAGATGCTTTATCCGGCAATAAGGGCACAGGAAAGTGAAATGACCGCTATTACCACCTATTTATACCAGCACTGGATTCTGTCAGACCGGTTTTCCGATTTGGGGAAGACATTGATGGCTATTTCCAAAGTGGAAATGTTCCATCTCTATACGATCGGAGAATTGATCACTATGCTGGGGGGAGATCCTAGGCTTGCCAACAATGCATGTGAATGCTGGAATGCTGATGCCATTGACTATTGCCAGGAGGTCCATCATATACTGGCAGCAAATATAGCTTCTGAAGAAGGAGCTGCCGCATTCTACCAACAGACTGCAAAAGAGATCAAAGATCCTTGTGTCAGCGCTGTTTTGAATCGCCTGGCACTGGACGAAATACTTCATGTACAGATCTTCCGAGAGTTTCTGGAGTCGGATAAAAGAAGTGTTTAAACATGTTCCAGTGTATCATAGTCAACGCAGATAGGATAGTCGCCCGTTCTGCTTTGCTCCAGCTGGGCATTAATTCCGTAAAGCTGAACTAAGTTTTCTTTGGTAATGACATCAACCGGTTTTCCTTCGAATATAACATTGCCCTTTTTCATCCCAATCAAATGGTCTGCAAACTTAGAAGCATGGTTCAGTTCATGAATTACCATAATAATCGTACGGTTGTTTTCACGGTTCAGTTTTTTGAGAAGTTTTAATATTTCAATCTGGTGGGACATATCAAGATAGGTGGTGGGCTCGTCCAATACTAATATCTCTGTTTCCTGTGCCAGTGCCATGGCAATCCATGCCCTTTGACGCTGGCCGCCGGACAGGGATTCCACCATCTTTTCTTTCAATTCGTACACTCCGGTGGAATGCATTGCCCAATCGATCATCTGAAGGTCATGTTCATTCAGTCCGCTCATCGGGCCCTGGTAAGGAAAACGGCCATATGCCACAAGTTCCTTCACCATAAGCCCGGTGGGTACGCTAGGACTTTGAGGCAGAACAGCCATTTTGCGGGCAATGGATTTGGAAGCCTGTCTGCGCAGCGACTTGCCATGTAATAATATCTCGCCATGGCGGCTGGGAATAATGCGGGATACGGCTTTTAACAATGTTGATTTTCCACATCCGTTAGAGCCGATCACCATTGTAACTTTCCCCTTGGGAATTTTCAAATTTAATTTATTTATAACAATCTCATCTTCATATCCAATCTGCAGATCTTTCGTCTGTATACATTCTTGGTTCATAGTCTATTTCTCCTTTAACATTAAGTATATAAAGTATGGTACGCCTACAATGGAAAGTGTAATGCCAACCGGAACCTCTAAAGGTGAGAAAAGATTTCGGGAGATGCTGTCGGCAGCGATAATTAATGCAGCGCTGATCATGGCACCGGTAATAATTTGCCTTTTATGAGCGGCGCCTACCAGCTTCTTGGCAATATGAGGACCGAGTAATCCAAGAAAAGCAATATTACCTGCAACTGAGGTTGCAAGTGCTGAAAGTGCAACAGCCAGAAGTAATAAAATTCTGCTTTCCCGTTGTACAGAGACCCCTAATCCACTGGCGGTTTCGTCTCCAAGAGCATAGACATCAAGGGTGCGGCTCTTATAAAGGACAATTATAGTAAGGAGCAGAACCGCGGGGGCAAGAAATATAAAATAAATCCAACTGCTCCCCCAAAGACTTCCGCTGATCCAGGTCAGTGCCTGATTATAGTCACCTTTGGACATATTAAGCTGATATAAGGTAATAAAAGCATTAATTCCTGCATTTACACCAATTCCCGTTAAGATCAGCCGATTCGGCGAAATCCCCTTTTTATATGCCAGAGAATAAATCAGCAGAGAGGAAAGCAGGGAGCCAGCCAAAGCGAAAACAGGTATCATAAATACGGTAGCGGCAGACAAAGCGGAATAATACGCAGTACTTTTTATGGAAATAAAAAGTACAACGGCAAGGGCTGCACCTGCATTAATACCAATCATACCAGGTTCCGCTAAAGGATTACGGGTCACACTTTGCAGAACACAGCCTGCTGTAGAAAGTGCGATTCCGACAAATAGGGCTATAAAGATTCTTGGGAGACGGAGCTGGAATATAGTGGTGTTTTGCAATTTACTGCCCTGTCCGAAAAGAGTGTTAAATACATCTTTTACCGAAATAGAATAAGTTCCCCATATGAGAGAAATAAGCATGGCAGCAAGCAGGAAAATAGCAGTAACGAACAATACAATATGAAATCTTCTCTTCATCACCGGCTCTCCTTTCTAATCATCAGGAGAAATACAGGAACTCCAATCAGAGCAGTAAAAAGTCCAATAGGGGTTTCGTATGGCGGTTGAACCATTCTGGCTGCAATATCCGCCCAAATCAGGAGGGCACTTCCAAATAAAAAAGATAGCGGTATCAATTTACGGTAATCATTCCCGGACATTTTGCGTACAACATGAGGAACAATTAGACCTACGAAAGCAATATTTCCGGCAATTGCCACACTTACGGCACACATGGGAATCAGCAGAATCATTGTAAGAATCCGGATTTTAACAGGATTTACGCCAAGCCCTGTACAGACATCATCTCCCAGGCTTACAATATTTATCTTGCTGCTTATAATTAGGGCAGAGATAAGGCAGGGAATGCTGACAATCAGTAAAATGTTCATTTGATCCCAGGAAGCCGTACGAAATCCGCCGGATACCCAGAAGGCCAGTTCCTGTGAACGGTTGCCTAACAAAGCGATGACAGATGCCAGAGACAGGAAAAAGGTTCCAAGTGCTGTTCCGGCAAGAATAAGGCGGGAAATATTCATATTAGAAGCGCTTTTTAAACTGAAAAGCAAAACTAAAATACCGCTGATGAAAGCCCCGAGCATTGCTGCCGCAAAATTACCCAGTAAACCATAAAGGGAAGTATTGACACTTACGATAGCGACGGCAAGGGCAGCTCCCTGGGTGATTCCCATAATGGATGGCTCTGCAATAGGATTGCGGGTTACTCCCTGCATCATGGCACCGCCCATTCCAAGAAGACCGCCGATGATAGCACTTGCAAGTGCCCTGGGAAGACGAATATTTCTTACAAGCTGCATATCCAGAGGAAGCTCCTCAGGCTTTCCGGCTGCAAATAAACTATTCAGAACAGTTTCCGCTGGGATATTTTTTGCACCTGCGCAAGCGGCGGCCATTAATCCGGCCGCCACTAAGAGGATACTGAAGAACCATGCACCTGTTAACTTTCGATTCATTTTAATTTCTCCATCAGGGATGATGCTTCATCCAAAAACAAAGATCTGCCGATGCAGCTGTAACCCTGGTTAAAATAAGGGCTGGAAGGAAGCTCCAGAACATTTCCGTTCTTCACCGGTTCCATATTCTTCCAAACTGGATTTTCCCGAAGGGATGCGAGATCTTCATCCGTACCTATAGCCAGAATGCGGTCTGCATCGATCTGGGCAAGTCCTTCGTAGCTGACAACCGGGAGGCTGATATTTTCCTGAACCGGCATTCCTTCAGGCCGTTTTAAGCCCATGTCATCGTATAAGATGCTGCCAATACCGGCCTTATCAAAGATAAAAATTTGTCCCCCGCTTGCCAAAAGAGCGAGGTAAGTAGTGTCTTCGCCATAGGAGCTGCGGATTTCTTCACCAATTTTTAATGCTTTTTCTTCATAAGAAGAGAGCCACTGATCCGCTTTTGCGGTTTTATTCATAATACCGGCAACGCTTTTGACATCTTCTTTCCAGTCTGTCTGGGCAAGTTCTAATATAACAACCGGAGCGATTTCAGATAGCTGCTGGTACATTTTCTCCTGAACAGTAGAGATAATGATCAGATCCGGTTCTAATGAAATAATTCCTTCTACGTCCATGGTATCCTGCATGCTGTAGCCCAGAATAGAAGCTCCTTCCAGAACATCTTCCAGATAGGAAGGGAATTTCGTATAGTCATAAGCATCAGAATTCGCAGTTCCTGCAACCTTATATCCAAGCACAGATAAGATATCACTGTTTCCACTTATATCTACAATTTTCTGTGGGTTTGCCGGTATTGAAATTTCCCCTCTGGCATCTGTAACGGTAATATTATCTCCGGTTTCAGCAGAAGTATTAGCAGTTTTGTCTGTATCCCCATTCGTATCCTTATTAGTATCCTTATTAGTATCCTTATTAGTATCCGTATTTGATTCTGCGCCGGTTTCGGCACTGGAATTCGTGGCTGGAGTCTGGGAACTGTCCTTTGCAGTATCCGGTGAGCTTTGACACCCGGATAATAACAGCATCGCCGCACAGGACAGTACTGCAAAATTTTTAAATAGATGTTTCTTTGACATAATAAATCCTCACTTTCAAAAATGGATAAAAATGTTAGCATGAGCTAACCACCTTTGCCACGTATTATATACAACATTCTCAAAAAATGCAAGGATTGGTTTCTTATTGATAATTTTATCAATAAAAAACCAATCCCAAAGGCATCGCTAGCTGATCTTAGATGTCTTTTCCAGTGTAATGAAACCAATCAAAGTCTGCATAATTTGTGGAAACGGATTTATTGCTGCTGGCGTACATGCCAATGTAAACACCCGTAAATCCTTCATTTACGGTAGAACTCAGAAGAGCTGCATCGATATCCTCCGCAAATAGTTTTAATTCGTGTTCATTTGGCCCATAGAAGAAGGCATATGTTTCACAACGCCCCTGTACACTGAGGCATAAGCGCCCGGTATTTTCGAGCGGAAGTTCTTTGATTAAAGTGCGTACCCCATTTTCTGTTCGGTGCAGTTGCAGGACAGCGCGGTTATTACGGAATGTCTTAACAAAAACCAGATTGTAACGGTTATCCTGGATTAATACAATGCCTGCCTCTTCCAAATCATTTTCAGGAGTAAACTCCATTGCAGCAGAAGCCATAAATACTTTATGCTGCTGACGTCTGCCAATAAATGACGGGTTGCAGATTTCCTGAATCACTTCTGGTTCCAGCGAAAGGCGCAGACATCCCCTGCGTTTGGTCAGAGAATAAAAATCTCTCTGAGGCGGATGAATCATGTTCCAGATCATAGAAAGGCTGTCGGAGTCAAAATTGTCATTCGAATCGGTAAAAGGACAATAAAAGCTTGGAAGATCAGGCAAACGCTCTTCTTTATGAACCAGTCCGTTTTCAGTGTCAGGCATAGGCCATCCGTCTTCAGACCATACAATTGGAATCATAAAGGTTTCTCTTCCAAGATTATAATGGAAGCCTTTATAAGGCCGGACGCCCAGCAAAACCATCCACCATTCCCCATTTTGTGTTGTTACGATATCTGCATGCCCAACCACAGAAATCTCATTTAACAGTGATAAATGACGATGGGTAACTATGGGATTACGTGGGCATATCTCATAATCCCCATCAATCGTCCGGCTTCTTGCCATCATAACACTATGATTGCAAAAGGTACCGCCTTCAGCTGTCATTAGGTAATACCATCCATCTTTTTTATAAATATGGGGTGCTTCTATCCATTTTGAATGAGAACTGTTTCCATCCCATATGATACTGCGCTTTCCTTTGAACTGAAAAGTCAGTGGGTCCAGTTCATTTAAGTAAATTCCGTGATGCCCTTTATAAAGCTTCTGATCACTGATATAATTACCCGTATACCAGACAGATCCATCATCATCAAAGAAAAGACTGGAGTCAATTCCGTCAGCGCCCTTTACAAAGACCGGATCGCTCCAGGGACCGGCAGGATCTTGTGCCGTAATAATATAATTATCACGGTCTGCTTCCCGTCCGCGGGAAACAAATGTATTAATTATATAGAAGGTACCATTATGATAGCGGATAGAAGGAGCCCACAGTCCCTCAGAGGTCTCACAGTTTTTATAATCCAATTGATCAGGACGATGTATTCCGTGTCCAATCTGTTCCCAATGTACCAGATCTTTACTGTGAAATATAGGCAGCCCCGGAAAATATACGAAAGACGAAGTAACCAGATAATAATCATCTTCAACCCGGCAAATGGAAGGATCGGGATAAAATCCCGATAATAGTGGATTTGAAAAAGTTTGTTTCAGCATTTTTAAATTCCTTTCTTCTATTATATATTGGCATTTAGCATTGTTATTAACTACAGTATAGAGAGCGTAGGAAGGAAAGTAAATATAATAATTTATCCCAAATCTTAAAAAAATAGACGTAATTCAGTATGCAGCCGGTTATTAGAATATGGTTGAAAATTAACAGTTGATTTCATAACAGAATAAAATATGTTGTGAAAAGAGGTACAATTGACAGGATGCAATGGATAGGGGAGAAAAAAACAGTAGAATACAGTAGAATTAATAAATTGAATCAATTGTGCAAAAAATATGAAAAAATTACAAAATAAGTGTTGACAGATTGGTTTCCAGGTGGTATCATAACAAAGTTGTCTCAAACAGACAGCAAAAAACAAAATCCGACACGAATGTAACACGAGAGATCGACTCGAATAAAGTTGAAAAAACTCAAAAAAAGTGTTGACAAATGATTTACAAAATGGTATCATATAAAAGTTGCTGTGAGAACGGCGGTGAGATACATAAAAAACTTTTTAAAAAAGTTGTTGACAAACACTTGGCAGTGTGATAGGATATAGAAGTTGCGCTAAAGAGTACAACAGCAAAGAAAAGCAAACAGAACCTTGATAATTGAACAGTGAAACAACC
>OKWQ01000089.1_pt1 | contig 102898 bp, 91 predicted proteins | sample 1607071 | NCBI WGS metagenome assembly OKWQ01 (sample SAMN07501039, study PRJEB24779) | human gut metagenome
AACTCCAAGAAAATCAGTAACTTTTAAATAGGTGTGGAATTTACTTCTGCACTGGAATTTACTTTTTCAAGTTAGCTATGATATAAGTATTGGCTATTATATTGCATCCAAAATATACTGTAAATGAAAAAGTAGCGGATAAATAAATTAATAAAGTCAGGAGAACAGAAATGATTGATATAAAAGAGTTTTTAGAATATATGGAAAGCGGAAAAATAATAACCTGTGGATCTAAGATACATGAGTGTATGCATTGGTTTTCACAGGAGGCTTTGCGTCTGACAGCAGAATTAAATGGAAGTTATCATACACCGCAGGAAATCAGAGCGCTGAATGGAACAGCTGACAGGAAGGCAGGTAGATGTAACATTCAATTTGTTTCCGCCTTTCTATACCGACTGTGGAAAGAACCTTTACATTGGTCCTTGCATCGCTGAACCACCATTTAGATCCCAGATACAGGGGGGATATGATTCCTGCCCCAATCCATATTGGGCAAAACGTCTGGGTTGGTTCCAATGCAACAATACTTTCCAGTGTCACGATAGGTGATGGGGCAGTGATTGCGGCAGGGGGCAGCTGCTGAACCTATTCCGCTAACATTGCAGCTCCCTGGATCGCCCGGTTTGCATTTGGATTCTATAGTATTATGCTGACATCCACGATTCTTGGCATTACAGTAATGCTTTTGTATAGACCCCGGACCTGGTGCGCATTCAGCCCTATGGGAACAATGACCCAGATGATATGTAAAGCGCATAATCGGAAGGAGAGGTAAAAGTTAATCCTCTCCGGGGAACAGATTGCTGTAATATTTCGTTCTTCCGGCAATAACATCATCATAAAAGGCTTGTTTCTGGTCTATGTAGTCAATGGAGCTTTGAAGTTCATCCATAGCCAGGAGCAGGTCTTTTCTCTTATTCTCCAGGATTATTTTCCTCTCAGGGACAGACGATTGGCCCTGGAGGCACAGTGTGAGAAATTCCTTCATTTCTTTCAGGCCCATACCGCATTTTTTTAAGCAGGTCAGGCTATTGATCCATGCAATATCAAACTCATCAAAGATACGGCGGTTGGCACGGTCACGCTTTACGTTGGGAACCAGCCCTTCATTACAATAAAATTTCAATGCTTCATAATTCATGCCTGTCATTTCGCAGGCTTGTTTCATTGTATACATAAGAACCTCCAAAAAATAATAAAAAAACTATTGACCGGTAGCTGCTACCGAAGAGTACAATATAAATGATAGCAATGAAAAGTCAGATTGTCAAGTCTGTGATAGCACTCCGACCTGCCAGTAATGACAATGCCAGTGATGTCACTATTGTTGCTGGTACGGTGGAGTGCCAGAGCCTGTTTGAAGTAATTTTCAGTACGCTCTGGACGGATAGACACACATAGAGAAGAGGAGGATGATAACTTGAAAGTATTGATGATTAACGGCAGTCCACACAGTAATGGAAATACATATACAGCCCTGCGGGAAATGGAGAAGATTTTCATAGGCGCAGGTATTGCAACAGAAATTGTACAAGTGGGAAACAGAGATATTCGGGGCTGTATTGCCTGTTATAAGTGTAAGGAAAAGGGCAGGTGTGTATTTGATGATATGGTTAATGAAATCGCACCTGAGTTTGAGGCATGTGATGGTTTGGTGGTAGGAAGCCCGGTTTATTATGCTTCTGCAAATGCTACCCTGATCGCATTACTAGACCGTCTGTTTTACAGTACGCACTTTGACAAGACAATGAAGGTCGGTGCAAGTGTCGTGGCGGCGAGAAGAGGCGGTCTGTCCTCAACATTTGATGAACTGAACAAATATTTTACCATTTCAGGTATGCCGGTTGCTTCCAGCCAGTACTGGAATGGGATTCATGGCAGGGACAAAGGGGAAGCAGAGAAGGATACTGAAGGGCTACAGATTATGCGGACATTGGCCAGGAATATGGCGTTTTTGATCAAGAGCATTCAGTTGGGAAAGGAAGCCTATGGGATTCCGGAAAAAGAGTCTTTTGCACCTACAAATTTTATTCGATAGGGGGGGGCAAAACATATAATCCAGCCATTTTTAGATCATTTAAGAAGATTATATGGAAACTAACTTATACGGGGCGATGCTGGCTGCAAAGGCGGCAGGTGTTGACAGCTGCTGGATTAATTTCTTTGATCCGGAAGTGATAGAAAAAGAGCTTGGACTGCCGGAAAATGAGGAAGTACTGATGATTCTTGATATCGGTTATGCCGCAGAGGGAACGAAACCTCTTCCTATGCATACCCAGCGTAAAGAATTATCAGAGACAGTTCGCTATATATGATAAAGGAGGAATCTAAAATGAGTAAAGCATTAGTAGCATATTTTTCAGTGAGCGGCATAACCGCAAGATTAGCAGAAAGACTGGCATCAGCGATTGGCGCGGATTTGCATGAAATTCAGCCCGCACAAAAATACACAGCTGAGGATTTGGATTGGACAAATAAAAAAAGCCGCAGCAGCGTGGAAATGAATGATAAATCATTCCGTCCGGCTATAGCCGATAAAGTAGAGAATATGGATCAGTATGATGTGATTTATCTGGGTTTCCCCATCTGGTGGTATGTGGCTCCGACTATTATCAATACATTTTTAGAAGCTTATAATCTGGAAGGGAAAAAAATTATACCCTTTGCAACATCCGGCAGCAGTGGAATGGGAAGGACAAATGTGGAACTGGAAGATTCCTGTAAAGGTGCTGACCTTATGGATAGCAAACGTTTTCATGCAGATGCAGGTATAGATGAACTGAAAGCCTGGGCAGAACAATTTTAAGTAGATTCTATATATAACACATTTGGCAATGGAATAGAGAATATCTGAAAATAATATGGTAGCATAAAATAATGGGGCAGTCGGAAAAAGGTTGCGGGATCACAGAAATATATGATTTATCGTAAAACGACTTCCAAAAAAGCAAAATGGGAGAGAGTTGCCACTGTTAAATCAAATGTCAGAACATATGTGGACCGGAAGGCAAAAAAAGGAAAGAAATATTATTATGCAGTCAGGTCTTACCGCAAATCGGCTGGTTTATCCTGTTATAGCAGTTATGGAAGCAGTAAACGGGTAACTACCAGAAAATAGCGGGGTAATTAATGTAATGAGATAGAGAGTATTGCCGGGGGATTTAGGTTCCGGGCAATACTCTCTTTTTATAGGATTCAGTTATATTTAAACTTCTCGGCAAAAATCATCATAGAATCAGCAACAAAACGACATAATTCAGAATACTCACTAAAGGAAGATTCAGAGCCAAGCCAGTAACGATCCCGTTTGCCATTATTCAGCTCTATGCATAAAAAGTATTGTGTTAGATAAATGGAGTTGCTTTTTTTTCTTGGTGATGTCATCTTTACTTCCGTGATTTCATTTAAACGATAGTGGTTGTGATCTATAACAATAAATGTACCCATGTATGTAATGTTTCTCGGACAAGTTTTCCCTCTTTTATGCAGAAGATACAAACGAATAGGTTCTACCAGAAGCAATAGGATTGAAAAAAAGGTAATAACGAATCCTATAAGCGGCATGAAGCTTACATCATTTTCCATTAAGAAAATGAGAAGTATTCCGAGAAACGATAAAATTAATTCAATGATTGCTATTTTCAATATGGAGCGTTTTTCATTGTTTAAAATATCTTCCGGCAATAAATGAAAAGAATCAGGATCTCTTTGCGCTTCATAAACCATTTCAGATTTTTCCAGAGGTGAAATTGTTTCACTTAGCTGTAATCTCAATTGTTCAATAAAAGCCTCTATATTGGAAGCGTTGAAATCGTATAGTCTTAGCATCTTTTCTTCTTTTTTCTCATTATAGTAAACAAGATATCTTCGGCGAATGGTATATTGCAGCCAATTGTATCCTATCTGTGTTCTTTTCGTATGAAACCGTATGATATCAACTTTTGGTATTTCCATGAGGTAACCAAAACGCTTAATTAAAATTACATCATCTAGCATGGTAATGCTGGTTTTTCTATAGAACGCGATGATAACAGCTATTACAAAACCCGTTACCAGACTAAAGGGCCATTCCAGGAGAATTTGGAGGAAAAAGAAAGAAATAAATCCGGCTGATAAAAATCTTAAAGCATACCAGCTAAAATATAAAATGAAACCTAATATAATTGTAAAAAACAAAATGGTTTCCAACGTCATTTTCCAACTGCTCTTTATTTCCATTTTCTTCATTTCCATAGAGTAGTTTTCCTCTCCTGATTCATATAGTATCTTACTTTATGATGTCAATTGTAAATTCGCCTCAAGGATGCTTCCCGCTAAATATCATTCAATTATACAGTTTATGAATGTTTTATACAATACCTCAACGTTTTTATTAATTAGCGAAGGGGTATCCAAACGAAGGGCATATTCTATCTGGGGCTGTTATTAATGAAGTCTAACAGATTTCCTGCTATATCTTTTTCTAATGTATTGAATGTATACTTTGATGTAATGAAAAGTAAATGATATAAAGAACTTAAAAACCTATCTGAAATAAATCCACTAACATTAATAAATTACAATACAAAGATAGAGAAAACCAAATTACAATATAATAGACCTCCTTATGACATACCATGGACAGGCTGTGACACATCACATAACGCTAAAAATGCGATGCACATCCAGTCTATAATAATAGGATGGAGTTTCCATGTGAATTCATAATATATCACACAAACACAGTATAAAATTCCGTATATTTTTAAAATTCCAATAGCTATAATAATGATAATAAACGCATAAAAATTTGCGAAAAAGAGGGAGGAATTGGTGTGAAACGACAGATTTTAACAACGGTTATGAGCTTTACACTACTTGTCCTGGCATTACCGTGTATGAACGTGCATGCTGAGGAAGGGCAATTGGGAGAAAACATTGCATTAAAAGCGGTGGCTTCTGCCGAACATGAAAACACATCGGCTGCAAATGTGAATAACGGCAGTCTGGCGACGAGTGATCCTTTTACTTCATGGAATACCTGGAAGTCCGATGGCCTGCTGAATTATCCCACTCCGGTGACGTTAACCTGGGACAAAACTTACGAGATATCCGGGATGCGTGTCATGTGGTGGGCGGACAATGCCAATAAGGCAGGGTCAGATTCTGTTACATTTCCAAAGAGCTGCGAGGTGTATTATCTGGACAACAGCGACAACTGGGTTTTGATTGATAATATGACAGATGAAAATCAAAATTTAGTATCCGAAGTGGGCGTTGTGTATGATGCCAGCGACGGAAATGGTTTAAACGGCAAAAATAAATACTGGAATTGTGTAACGTTTGCAGAAACGGTTCAGACAAAGGGAGTACGCCTGGTGGTGGACCGCAACGGAACAAACCGCAATGGTATCGGGATAAGTGAATGGGAGGTATTTGGCGAAAAAGTAATATCTAAGATTGGCGAGGGTGTGAATATTGCACCAAATGCAAAAGCATCAGCAGATCGTGAAAATACGCCAGCTTCAAATGTGAACAACGGAGCATTGGCTACGGGGAATGCGCAGACCTCATGGAATACCTGGAATAACAGCGGTTCATATCCCACACCGGTTACGCTGACCTGGGAGGAACCCTATGAAATATCCAGTATGCGAGTGATGTGGTGGGCAGATAATGCAACGCAAAATGCAAGTGGGAATGTGACGTTTCCAAAATCCTGCAAAGCTTATTACTATGATAACACACTGGAAGACTGGGTGGAAATTACGGACATGCAGGACGAAAATGACGTGAATACATCATCTGTGGGGGTTCGATATGATGGCAATAACGGCGGAATAAATGGTGCAAACAGTTACTGGAACGGCGTACTGCTGAAAACTCCGGTCAGAACAACGCAGATGCGGCTGTACATAGACCGCAGCGGAATGGGAAGCAATGGAGTTGGAATCAGTGAATGGGAGGTGTATGGCGAACCAATTAAGGACGAACTTTTTGCTGCTAAAATCATCGGAAAAGAGCGGATCAGTCTTGGCGAAACTGCTGAGTACCAGGGATTTTGCATACCCTCAGAACTGCCTGATGTTACGTATGAATGGTCTGTTCCCGAGGCGTACAGCGAAATTCTGGAAATAACGGGCAATGATACTGATGCCAGTAAGATTACGGTAACGGCAAAAGCGGCTGGAGCTGGTGCCTTAAAATTAAAATGCACTTATGGAACTACGCAGCGGGAAGTATCCTTCCCGGTATCGGTGGAATCCATACAGGGGATTGATGATTACATCACGGCAACGGCAGCCGGAAGGGAGCCGATTCTTCCCAAAATGGTAGTTGTAAATGGAATCAGCTTCGACGATCCCACCCCGTCTCTGAAAAGTGTTAATAAGACACAGAATGGCGGAACAGAAGCGTTCGACTTTGGAGAGGAATTCAATTCCAAACTGATGCCCGTTGAATGGGAAGCAGTAGACCCTAAGCTGTATGCAGCGGATCAGGCAGGAAAGACATTTACCGTAAATGGAATAGTCAATTACGGAGGTGAGCAATGGGATGCCAAAGCACAGATCACGGTAAAGAAACCCGTTGTAGCACCGGATGCCAATAGTGCGGTAACTTTTGAAAATGTAAAACTGAATGATGAGTTCTGGCAGCCAAAGCAGAAAGTGAATGCGTTAAATTCTCTAAATGCAGGAATCAACAGGATAGCCATGGAAGCAGGCGGAGAACCAAATTTTGATAATGCAATTAAAAAATTGAATGGGGAATCCTATGAACCTTTTCATGGATTTGTTTTCCAGGATACGGATATCTATAAATCTATCGAAGCAATTTCATATACGCTTTCAGTTATTCAGGATGACAAGGATACGGAAATTGCAGCACAAAGAGAAAAATTAGAGGATAAATTGGCTGACTGGATCAGTAAGATTGAGCAGGTTCAATATGCAGACGGTTATATTAATACACACTTTACTTTAAGGAGCACTACATTTGCAGGAGGAAGTTCTCCCGGCACTCATCGCTTTCGGGATTTTAGCAATCATGAGATGTATATAGCAGGACATTTTTTTGAATCAGTCGTAGCGTATACCCGGTACCGGGAAGGAATCGGAGATCCTGATTACAGCCTTTATGTAGTGGGCAAGAGATTTGCAGATGATATTGTACGCCTTTTCGGACCGGACGGGCAGCGCCACGAAGTTCCGGGGCATGAGGAAATAGAACTTGCCTTGATAAAACTGGCGAAGCTTGCAGAAGAGTACGAAGGTGAGGGTGCAGGCCAGAAATATATAGATACAGCCAAACTGCTGATTGACCGGAGAGGGGAAGATCAATCCTTAAGGGAAAGCAATTACAAAGGCGGTGACTATTCCCAGGATAAAACGCCCTTTACACAGGAGAAAAACGGAGTGGGACATGCCGTTCGTGCCACATATCTCTATGCGGGAGCAACAGATATAGCAACTTTACTGCCGGATGGAGATGCTGACAAAGAGGCCTATCTGGATACGCTTGACACTATTTGGGATTCCGTACAAAATAGAAAAACTTATATAACCGGCGGTATTGGAGTAAGATCTCATGGAGAAGACTTTGGCGGAGATTATGAGCTTCCCAATGATGATTCCTATTGTGAGACTTGTGCATCGATTGCAGTGGCTAACTGGAACCAGCGAATGAATCTGGTGCATCAGGATGCAAAATATGTGGATGTAGTGGAAAAGGCACTTTATAACGGTATACTGGTAGGAACGAATCTGGAAGGAAATCTCTTCTATTATGATTCACGCCTTGAGGTATCTAATGGAAATGCCCGTTCAGAATGGTTTGCATGCGCCTGCTGTCCTCCGAACCTAATGAGGACAATTGCTTCCCTGAGCGGTTATATGTATTCTGTCCATCAAAATGATGTCTATGTAAATATGTACATCGGAAGCGATGCAAAAGTAAATGTAGACGGCACAAAAGTGGTATTAAAGCAGGAGACAAAATACCCATGGGAGGGGAAAACAGCCATCACCGTTACACCGGAGTCAGAAAAGGAATTCACTGTTAATATAAGGATTCCGGGCTGGATACACGACCAGAAAAACAAAAATACGGATATCTCAGTAAATGGAGAGAATATTTCAACAAAAGCTGTCAATGGATATGTTGCCATTAAGCGGAAATGGATGCCAGGTGATGTAATTACAGTGGATATGCCAATGGAAATAAGATTGACAGAAGCGAATCCAAATGTCAAAACAAATAGCGGGAGAGTGGCAATCGAGAGAGGGCCTCTTGTATACAGCATAGAAAAAGCCGGGAATACCAGTTTAAATCCTGAAGTCCAAAATCTGAATCCATTGAACTATGTGATTCCCAGATCCACAGAATTTACAGCGCAATATAACCCGGAGCTGCTTAAGGGCGTCGTAGAAATCACCGGAGATGTATATTACGAAGCAGGAGGAAAATTAGTTCCGGCAAAACTACAGGCAATTCCTTTTTATGCATGGAATAACCGGGGCGATGGCGGTATTTACGGACAGAATAATGCGACTAAAATGCTTATATGGACAAAAGCAGATGGATTTGCGGTATCAGTCCATGCTGATAAGAATACCATCAATATCGGTGATACAGCTGCTTTGACTGGAATAGTAGCCGCTCCGGCGGATGTATCTGACAATACCTATCAATGGTCTGTCACAGAAGGCAGAAGTGTGGAAATAACAGATGGGGACGGCAGCGCCAGGGCTACCGTAAAGGGAATAATGGCCGGGGAATCAGAGCTTACGCTGACAGTATCTAACAGCTATGGAACACAAAGCGCCACATACAGTTTGAAGGTAAATGCTCCAACAGATCCGGAAGAACCGACAGACCCGGAAGAGCCGACAGAACCGGAAGAGCCGACAGATCCGACAGAACCGACAGAACCAACAGACCCGGAAGAGCCGACAGATCCGACAGAACCAACAGACCCAACAGACCCGGAAGATCCCACTGACCCCACAGAACCTGTTGATCCGGCAGTCAGAGCGGTAGAGGATTTTATTAATAAAATCGGAGATAAAATCACCATCCAAAGTGAGCAGGCGATCATAAAGGCAGAGCAGGAATATGCAGCGTTAAATGCAGTCCAGAAGACAAAGGTAACGAACTACAGTAAATTAAAACAGGCCCGTCAAACCTGTAATAATCTTAAAGCTGCTGATGCAGTTGTGATTAAAATTAATGCGGTTGGGACGGTTACTTATAGCCAGGCATCCAAAAATAAGATCGACGAGGCACAGGCTATGTATCAAAAGCTGTCCCCAGACCAGAGAAAACTGGTTACAAATTACAGCCTTCTAACCCAGGCACTGTCCAGATACAATGAACTGGAAAGACAATATAAGGGAAAGGAAAAACAGGAAAATACAATTATTACAGGAAAGACTTATACAACAGGTACCTACCGTTATAAAGTGACCAGCCTAAAGAACAAGACCGTAACCCTGACCGGAGTGACGAAGAAAACCCTCACTTCCATTAAAGTCGGCAAAACAGTTAAAATAAAAGGCAAAACTTTTAAAATAACTGCAATTGGAAAATCTGCATTTAAAGGCTGTACGAAAGCGAAAAAAGCAACGGTTGGAAAATACGTAAAAACAATTGGTGACAACGCATTTTATCAGTGCAAAAAACTAAAATCCGTTCATATAGAAAGCACAGAACTGACAAAGATCGGTAAAAAAGCATTCTATAAGAACAGCAGTTTAAAGAGTATTACCATAAAAAGTAAAAAGCTGAAATCAGCCGGATCCCAGGCATTCACCGGTATCCACAAAAATGCAAAGATGAAAGTGCCTTCGTCATGCCTGAAAAAATATGAGACAAAAATCCTGAAAAATAAGGGACAGAAGAAAACAGTGAAAATTGTAATATAAATAAAAAAGGATATTTCTGGTTCTAAGCACAACCGGAAATATCCTTTTTCCAACAGTAACGAAATATCTTGAATCCGGTTAAAACGGGCTGCTGCGATATCTTCCCGGTGAGATTCCTACTTTTTCACTAAAAGCGGAAGTGAATCCCATCTCACTTTGGTAGCCAACAGCGTTTGATATTTCTCCGATAGTTTTATCTGTTGTTTGCAACAGATGTTTGGCAGTATCCATGCGCAGTTTTTGCAGGTACTCATATGGTGAATATCCGGTATTGTTTTTAAAGACCCGTATAAAATGATATTTGCTCATGTGAACCGAGTCAGCAATATCAATGAGGTTGATTTTGCTGCTGAGATTATATTTCATATATTCAATAGCAACCGTGGAGACTCTGGTTGATTTTGAGGCAGTGCTGTTATTTTCGGCAGAAAGTGAAGAAATCAGGGTCTTATAGATTGCGGAGGACAGATCTGTTTTGCTCAGCATTTGTCCTGTTTTGAAGGAAGAAAGTATAAAACGAATATTAGTTTTAATATCATTACAGGTATAGTCATGGATGATAATACCGCTTTTACTGCGATAGTGTTCATAAATATTATTGCAGATATTTCCTTTTATATGAAGCCAGCTAAAATCCAGGCTGCCTGCAGCACCATAGCGGTGGGGGGTTTTTAAATCCATGAAAACAACATCCCCCTTTATGGCGGTATAGTGGGATCCTTCATAATCGATATCCATGGCACCCTGATCAATATAAGCAATAAAAATGCAGTCATAAAACAGACGGTCTATCACATAACCGTCTATACAATGGTACTGGCCGCACATAACCAGATGATTGAAGATATCGGTATCCCTGCATTCTTCTGATGCAATAAAAAACTCGGATCCGGGAGATACTCCGGCTTCATTTCCAAGCACATAACTCTTACGTTCAATATTCATATCGGACCTCTCTAAAAACAGCAATTTTGATATAATAGAACAGCAACTATTTCGATTGTTAAGCAGGATTCTTTCAACTATACTCATTATATCAGATTGTACAATCTATAGTAAGAACTTAATTGAAATGGAGTGATTGTTTATGGAACATATGAATATCAGAGTGAATTTTAATATGGCTGATTACAGCAATTTGAATTTTCCAAAAAAGGATCAGGAAATCTTACGAGAACTGGCTAAGAGAATGGCAGAGTCAGCGGCTAAGCCGGTTATGTCAGAAAGGCGTAAACTGTGGACTGCGCACAATATGCTGCAATGTACCCGCCCTCTGATTCTGTGTGATCCTGAAAATGGCTGGAATGAAATTATACCGGATGAAGAGATAGAGTGTGAAAACAGTATAGCCAGATACTGGGAGTTACATATCAGAAAACAGATTTATTGGGGCGAATATATGAATGATGATTATGTCGTGGAACCAGTATTTACACTTCCGTATGTTCACAAAGTAAAATCCTGGGGTTTAAAGGGCAAAGAATCAAAATTTACAAAAGGAATAAAAATGGAGCAGGGGAAATCCTATCACATTGATGCGATTATGAAAGACTATGGTGAGCTTGCCCAGGTGGAGAAAGAAGAGTTTCTCTTGAACCGCAATGCAACAAAAGAGTTGTTTGAAACTGCCTGCGATTTATTTGAGGGCAGTTTGAAAACACAGCTAAATACGGCATGGTTTTGGTCATTTGGCCTGACGGATGAAGCAGCTTTCTTAAGAGGCATGGAACAGCTGATGTATGATTTTTATGATGAACCAGAAAATATACACAAAATGATGGCAATGCTTCGGGATGGAGTTATGGCAAAACTTGATTTCCTTGAGGAAAATGATCTTTTTTCAATGAATAATGATAATTCCTATGTAGGTTCCGGGGGAATTGGCTATACTACGGAACTTCCGGCATCTGATTATACCGGCAGGGTTCGAACCGAAGATATGTGGGGGCTGGCTGAGAGTCAGATCACAGTTGGGGTATCAGCGGAAATGTTTAAAGAATTTGTGTTTCCCTACCAGAAACCAATCATGGAGCGCTTTGGTTTGACGTGCTACGGCTGCTGCGAACCAATGGACCAGAGGTTTGATATAGTAAAAGAGGTAAGTAATCTCCGCAGAGTCTCAGTATCACCCTGGGCAGATAAAAGAATAATGGCATCTAAACTGAAGCAGGACTATATCTATTCCCTGAAGCCATCGCCGACTGATCTGGCATCATCTGAACTGGATCAGGAAAAGGTCCGGCGTGAACTTAGAGAGACACTGCGTATATGCCGGGATAATTGTGTGGAAATTATTATGAAAGATAATCATACATTGGGCAAGAATCCAAAGAATCTGACAGACTGGGTGAGAATTGCCAGGGAGGAAATCTGAGCAGCCTTTTACAAAAATGACAAGCGCCAGAGTGTCTTTTAGACACGGTCTGGCGCTTGTCGTTAATTATATGGAGTTAGAAAAGTATACAGCTTATGATTTGTATTTTTTAAAAGTAACCGTTGCCGCCTGCCCTTTGTTTTTAAATTTAGATTTATAGGAAGACCATTTTTTAGCAGGTACCTGAATGGTGGCTGTTTTATGAATATTCTTTAAAGCATCTTTTTCCACTGTTTTTATTGATGAAGATTTTACTAATATCTTTTTCAGCTTTGAACAGCCACTGAAACTTTGCTTTCCAATAGAAGTGATATTTGAACCAATTGTTATGGAAGTTAGCTTACTATTTTTTTGAAAAGCCTTGTCAGAAATTCCGGTTACTTTAAAAGTAAATGAATTTACTTTAATGGAAGAAGGAATCGTTAATCTGGTAAATGTATTCTTTTTTGGTTTCACAACAGCAGCAGTTCTGGATTTGGAAGTAGCGCTCGTAATTTTATATACGAAATTTCCAATGGTAACTTTAGTTCCCTTTTTCGGGATCTGTGGGACACTCTTTAATCCACGGATTGCTGTTTCAGCGGATTCTGCAGTGATCGTAACCAGAGTCTGCAATTCTGCCTTGGGACTAATGCTCAATAATTCCTGCGCTGCTTTTATAGATTTGTCAACAACCGCTAAGGTTTCTGTAGTGTATTTATTTCTGTCCAGCTTTGCGGCTTTGTTAATAACAGCGGTTAATGCCGATACATCAGCTTTTTTCTCAGGCTGTGCAATATTTTCCTTTAGGTTGTTTACTGCTGATGCCAAAGCCTGCAAGGTGTTATTGACGGTATTCTGCTCATCAATATCAGGATTTAATTTCACAATCCGTTCAGCTTCAGCCAAGGCTTTATCCAATACGGATAAGGAACCTGCCTGGTATTTTGTCCGGTCAATTTTCTTAGCCAGATTAATGCCGGTGATGAGTACAGTCAGATCAGCAGGTTTTTTTACCAGTGATTTCATGGCATTTTGTATGGATGCCACTGCAAGATCCACCGTTTCCTGGGTGATGTCTCCTGGCAGTGAAACGATGATTTTATAAGCATTTGCCGCCGCACTGTCTAAGCTGTTTAAAGAAGCAGCAGTGTAGTTATCCCGCACGATTTCCTGGGCATTGTCTATAGCCTGGAGTAAGAGGTCCGTGTTAAGCGGCTCTTCAGGTGTTGTTTTTACAATCTCAAAATTCATATACCCGTTTGCGTTTATTTCTAAAGTATATTCTCCTGTCTCTTCATTCCAGGTTTCTTTAGGGGCATCATACTGATTTTTAAGCCCTGTCAGATTCTGAATCTCAGGTTTAGACTGGAGGTCTTTAAATGTTATGGAAGCTTTTTTAAATTCATTATCACGGGTTTTATCTTTTGGAATATAGTTTTCCATCAGATAATCCTGGAAGAGCAGGTTATAGTCTCCATCCCAGCGTTGTGTGTAGTTTTCCCAGATATCACTTTTATCTACGAAATAGTTATTGAAATTGACAGTAACTTTTTCGCTAGTTTCTAAGAAATTAATGTAGGTATAAGGATCAAATGATACATGAATGCCATTGCCAAATTCTGTATTTTTCAGATCCGCAGTCTGCACAAGAGATGACACCGGATATCCGGTCCAGCGGTTATTGTAAGTAAACCAGTAGTTGTCAATGTTTTGAACATAAGCGTTACCAGTTGCGTTTTCCTCGTAAAACTGGTTGAAATATTCCTGCACAGCTTTTTGGGTTGCGGTATCTTTTCCGGTGTCTACTTCATCTAATGTATTTTTTTTGAACTTTTCTATTACGGAGTCTTTGTTCAGCAGCTGTATCCCATTATCGGTAAATATTTTTTTATCTTCATCCGTTGCAAGGGCAGGAATAGATGGAATGATTCCATATCTTCCGGTAAGATGCATCATCAGCATTTCATTTTCATCTGATCTGTCTCCTTTATGATTTAAATTCCCATCGCCGTATAGAGCCTTTATCAGATTTACACCAGCTTCCGCTGTTTTATTGAGCGTACCTTTTCCAGAATCAAATGCAACTTTGGTTCTGCTCATAACTTCTTCACGTGTCTGGCTGTGGTTTGCTATCATATAGTCCATTGCCTGTACAATGGCGTTATCAAAAGCAGGAGTGGTATAAGCCGGTTCATTTTCACTTCTTGCTATGGCTGTACTGTAAAAGGGATGCTCAAATGAAAATACAGTAGCACCCGAATTGGCTTCAGACAGCATACGGATTGGATAATTTAATTCCGGGAATGAAAATGGGTGACGGCATTCTTCTCCACCGCCCAGACGTTCTACGCGGTTTTCGCGGAAAGGATCATTATAGTAGTAGAGATCCCACCATTGCCAGGAATCAATTAAGGATCCCCAGTTTCCGGCATATCCGCTCAGCCAGGTACCCATGGCAACGCTCTGATAGGAATTATATCCTGCCATGCTCCATTGGCTAGTATACTTTGGCATAATGATGAAGTTGTCTCTGTATTTTTTAGCAGCTTCCATGAGGGCGGTATTTTTTAAAGTACTTTCCATGTATTCATCATAATTGTTGGTATCTGCAAAGATAACGTATCCGCCGTATTCCGCAGACAATTCCAGTTTAGATGCAATTTCTTCACTTCGGTATCCGCCATGATTCTGCCATACGGATGCATGGTTTTCCGAGTATACCACGCCAAGCATATTTGGATATTGTTCATACATTTCAGCCAGCCAATCATTGTCAAAAGGATGGTCGGTGTAAGAGTTGGATATCATCAGGAAAAAGGGAATTTGATCGGCTGTCGTCTTATCCATTTCCATCTTATACCATCTTCTGGTGTCTTCGTCATCATTAATATTGCCGCCTGCATGTATGAGAATTGCCTGATACTGCTTGGTTTCCGGCGTCATGGCTGTATCCAGGCTGTCCCAGAATGTCTGAATGTCAAGTCCGCCCTGAAGAGAATCCGGTCCTTGTCCAAGATTTTCAGGATTGGACTGGCGATACAAATGGTGATAAAACAAAGGATGTTCACTATCGATAACTCTTCTAAGCGCTCCCACCTGTGTTGATCTGACCTCCAGCCAGAAGGATTGATCTAAGCCATTTATGGATGCAGTGATCTGGGTTTTGCCGTTGGAAATGGCTTTTATGAGGCCTTTTTTATTTATTTCGGCAACAGAAGGAACACTGCTTGCAAAGGAAAGCCCACTTGCATACACTTGACTGTCTCCTTTTTTTAAGGATACATCTAACTGTAGTGTTTCACCTGTTTTCATTTTGCCGGTAGAATTATTAATTATAAGGCTGTCAGCTGTTACAGGTGTCTGGTCAGTAGTGTAAGCCAGTGCATCTAATTCTATAAAATTTATATTGTGAGATGAATTAGGTGGCCCCTGACTTTCTATCACAAAAGTATGTTCTCCATAAGGGATACCAATTAACGTATAGATTGTACGCTGATACATAGGGCTGTTATTGGAGTCAGGCATAGCCATTAGTTCACCGTCCAGGTATACCTTTGCTTTTGTGAAATTTGTATCTGTTTGTCCAATCCATTGAATCCCGGTACCTGTAAACTGATAACTTGCGGTAGCGCCAACGGCGTCGGACTGATGAGCGCTGCCCTGACTGTGTCCCTGTTCGGAATATTGATTCCAGGTGCCTTCATATGTAATGGAACCGGAATCATTTTCAACCAATGTCCAGCCCTCCAGAGCTTTGGCAGTTGTTTCAGAATAGATGCTGTCAATGGAAACCTCGGTTTCAACTACTGTATTCTGTTCTGTGATGCTGTCTGCTTCAGACGGGGGGAGTTCTATCCCCGGAGTTTCTGCGGTTAGCGGTTCTGTTTCCACCTGCTCCATATTATTCTGTTCTGCAAACTCCGATTCTGACGCAAAAGTATTCAGTGGAAAGTTCAGCGAAAGCGTGCTGGTTATGAAGATACCCGCCAGTACAGCTGAAGTTATGCGTTTCATTCTCTTTTTCATACATTCTTCTCCTTTTTTATGTGCCTCTATATTATATAATAGATGAAGCAGGAGAAAAATGACATTCGAATTTTTGTCTAAATATTACACATTTTTTACTGGATTCTAAATGGATCTATGAGGTACGGAAAAAATAATACATATGGTTGAAATGACAATGATAAGTGATAAATAAATTACGGATTTTGCACTGTTCTATATAACAGAACCTTGTATGTTAATAATGAACAAAGCGTTAAGAGAAAATTTGCATATTTCAGCCAATTGTCATATCTGATTGTTTGTGATATGATTTAAATATAAGAAATATAAGAACAATGTTCTTTAATACAGAACGGGTGGGTGAGTGTATGGAAACAGAAGTAAAAGTGAAGAGCCTTCAGAAGGCAATTGAAGTATTGAATTGCTTTACCAGAAAGCCCAATTTGGGTGTAACTGAAATTAGTGAGCAGCTGGGCTTGTATAAAAGCAATGTACATAATATCCTGAATACCTATAAGGCTATGGGATATTTGGAACAAGACCCGGAGACAGGGAAATACAGCCTGGGAATTGGTATTTTTGACTTAAGCAGAGCATTAGGTGATCGGTTTACACTAACAAAAGTAGCCATGCCCTATATGCAGGAGTTGGCAAATACAACGAATAAAAATGTATATCTGGCAGTCCCAAGGGAAGATGAGGTGCTGTATCTGGATGCAACCTATCCCGCAGATGCAACCTACCTGATGCGGTCTCTGCTGGGGGAACGTGCAAAGATGTATTGCACGGGTTTAGGAAAAGCAATGTTATCCGGTATGAATAGCGGGCAGATAGAGGAGTGTATATCGGCAGATATGCGGCCATACACAGAAAATACTATTACAGACAGGCAACAATTGCTGGAAGAGCTGCAGCTTACAAAGGTCAGAGGATATGCAATCGATAATATGGAGCATGAATTTGGAATTAAATGTGTCGCACTTCCTATTTTTGATAACAGGCGGCAGGTAGTGGCAGCCATTAGTGTAAGCGGGGCATCGGTACATTTTACTGATGAAAAAATTGTGGAGATTGCAGAGCTGATCAAGAAATACGTAAAGCTGATTGAAAGCAGGATTTAAAGGAAGAACTTAGGTACATGGATACCTAAGTTTTACTTAAATAGATTTATTAGAACATTGTTCTATATTATAGAACAAAAAGGAGGAGAAGGAAATGGAGAAACAATTTCCGGGAGGGGTCTGGCCGGTTATGCTGACACCTTTCACAAAAGAAAATGAAGTGGACTATGAAGCGTTGGGGAGTCTGGTGGAGTGGTACATAGAAAAAGGAGTTTCCGGATTGTTCGCGGTATGCCAGTCCAGTGAAATGTTCCAGCTTTCACTAAAGGAGCGGATTGTGGTTGCAAAAGCCGTTGTACAAGCCTCCAAAGGAAGAATTCCGGTTATCGCATCCGGTCATATTTCGGAATCCCTAAAGGATCAGGAGGCAGAAATTACCGAAATGGCATCGACAGGAGTAGATGCTGTTATTCTTATTACAAACAGGCTAGCCAAAAAAGATGAGGGAGATGATATCTGGCTGAAGAACTGTGAACAGCTTCTTGCCAGGATACCCAGGGATATCCCTCTTGGATTCTATGAATGTCCGTATCCCTACAAACGGCTTTTGTCGGAAGATAATATCCGCTGGTGCCTGGGAACTGGGCGCTTTTACTTTCTCAAAGATACCTGCTGCGATATCCGTCAGATTGAGGAAAAACTTTCCTGGCTGAAAGGAAGTAAATTAAAGCTGTATAATGCAAACACGTCAACTCTTTTGGAGTCACTGCAGATTGGGGCTTCAGGTTACAGTGGGGTAATGGCCAATTTCCATCCGGAGCTTTACGTATGGTTATGTGAGCACTATAAGGATGAGAAAGCAAAAGAACTGTCAGACCAGCTTGCCATGATGTCTCTCATTGAGCGCCAGTATTATCCGGTAAATGCAAAGTATTTTCTGTCAGTTGAGGAGAAACTTCCTATTCGGACTGTCTGCAGGGTACAGGATGAGGGAGGGCTGACAGAAACATTTAAAAAGGAAATTGATATGCTTTCCCGTGTTTCAGATGAACTGGCAGAAGCTTATGAAGTGAGGAGGTAGCGGTATGGAAGGAAAGACAGTAAAAAAGAGACGTATAGGGGAAGAAAAACTTCTGGCTATTATTTTCCTGGCACCGGCAGTCATTTTAATTCTGGGTATGACGGTTCTGCCTATCATCATTGCCATCAATACCAGCCTGCACAATACAGAATATGCAGAAGTAAAGGAATTTGTCGGCCTGAAATATTACATAGAAATTCTTGGCTCTAAAAAAGGATGGAATAGTATCTTTAATTCCATTACTTATGTATTGATGTCCCTGGTATTAGTTATTCCCCTGGGGGTGGTGAGTGCGGTACTGCTGAACCGTAAGATGAAGGGGCGCACAGCCATCCGGACATTGATTATCATACCGTGGGTACTCTCGCAGACAGTGACCGCATTATTGTTTAAATGGCTTTTAAACAGCAATTATGGACCAGTCAGTTATATTGTATATACTCTTACTGGGCAGAAAGTGGATTTCTTTAATTCTCCGCTGGCAGCAAAGCTGACAGTTGTATTGGCAAATGTCTGGAACTCCTTTCCAATTGTACTGATCTTAATATTGGCTGCCTTACAGTCTATATCCAGAGATGTATACGAAGCGGCTGAGGTAGATGGTGCTACAAAGCTGCAGACATTTTTCAAGATTACGCTTCCTCTTTTGAAGCCTACCATTTTGACCTCTGTTGTATTACAGAGCATGGAGTATTTCAACATGGTTACCTTAATTTATACCCTGACGTCGGGAGGGCCTTTTGATGCAACGCAAACGGTCAGTGTCCTGGCATTTAAGGAAGGCTTTGATTACTGGCACCTGGGTTATGGGTCTGCAAGCAGTATTGTAATTCTTCTTTTAAATATGGCATTTAGTATCATCTACATGCGGATATTGAACAAAAAAGAAGATTAGCCATGAGAGGAGGAGATAATATGAGAGGAAAGACAAAGATAAGGATATCCCTATTTCTGACGTATCTGGTTTTAGGAATATTTATTATAGTCATGATAATTCCAATTTTATGGGGATTCATGACATCATTAAAAAGTACAGGGGAAATCAGCAGGTTTCCTCCAACCATTTTTCCAGAAGCCATAGATATGGCTAATTATTATAAAGTTTTGTTTTTATCAAATTTTTCAACTTATTTTAAGAACAGCTGCATTATTACGCTTCTGTGTGTAATCATTTCAACCGTAATTGCAGGACATGCAGCATATGCACTGGCAAGATTTCACATCAGGCATAAAGAACAGTTTATGTTTGCAATTCTGATGACCAGCATGGTCCCGGCAGTAGCGCTGTTAATACCGCTTTATATTATTGCAGTAAAAGTTGGTATTTATAATACACGGTTTATGCTGGTACTGGTGTATACAGCCTGGAGAACACCAATGCTTACCTGGATTTTAAAAGGATTTTTTGAATCAACACCGGAGGCAATCGAAGAAGCGGCATTGATCGACGGCTGCTCCAGATTGCGGACATTTTACAGGATTGTAGTGCCGATTTCGCAGCCTGGTATTGTATCCAGTGCATTACTTACAGCAGTTTATGTCTGGAATGACTTCCTGGTATCATTTACATTTGTAACAAAGGAGGAACTAAGGACGGTATCCGTTGGCTTATATTCCTATATTACACAATACGGCGTACAGTGGGGGGAATTATTGTCAGCCGTGATGATTACGATTATTCCAATTATCATTTTATTTGTCTGCCTTCAGAAGAAATTTGTAGACGGAATGGCAGCGGGGGCGGTTAAGGGATGATCGTGTTGCAAATTCATTATAAGTAACCAATAAATTAATATCATAAAGGAGAAGAAGTATATGAAGATGAGGAAAGCAATGAGCATGGTTTTAGTATTCGTTCTAGCGTCCGGACTAATGGCATGTGGGCAGGGGACAAAGGCAGATCAGACAGGCACAGGAAAAGAAACTTCGGCTAAGAAAGAAAGTACAGCTGATGGAGGAACAGATCTAACCTTTTGGATTTTCTTAAATCCCGAATCTGCAGAGGATCCGAGGAATGTGGTTTTGAAAGAAATTGTAGAAGATTATAATAAGAACAATACAATGGGAAATACCGTGACAGTAGAAAGTATTCACTATAGTAAATTTGAATCCCAGGCGATACAGGCAGCTGCAGCGGGAACCGGACCCGATATCATTAATATTTACACAGATATGCTGAAACAGCACATTGCAGGCAAAACGGTGCAGCCTATGACAAAATATGCCGAAGAATTTATTCCTGCAATGGAAGGGTATACCTATTCGGCTGACAGTCTGAAAATTAACAATGAAATTTATACGCTGCCATGGGAAAGCCGTACCTTCACCTATTGGTATCGTACCGATGTATTTGCAGATGTGCCAAATTCCCTCAGTGATTTGGCTGATACGGCAGGGGCGAAGTCAACCGCTCTGGAGCAGGGATTTGTAATTGGTCTTTCGGATGGAAGTAATGCAGCCAGTTTCATGGAATCCTTTATTCCATTCCTGAGATCTGCAGGGGGCAGTCTATTTGATGATAATGGAAAAGCTGTGTTCAATGATGATGCAGGAGTGAAAGTACTGGAATACATGAAGGGGCTGGTAGACAAGGGAGCTATGGATAACTCTACCTTAAGCCTTGGTGTAGATGATGTGGTAGATGCATTTAAAGCAGGCACCATCCTTTCCTGTAATGCAGGTACTCAAAGGGCAGCAGCCATTCGTTCTTCGGAGTTAAATGACAAGATCTCATCTGCTCCTATTCTTGGATTTGAAGACGGTATGGAGAGTCCGGCAGTTGTAGCAGGGCAGAGTCTTGGAATCGGTAAGTATTGTAAAAATACAGACGCAGCTTTTGATTTTATCAAAACCTTCTATACGAAAGAAAATCAGGTGAAGTGGCTGAAGGCGAATGTACTGCCTGTTCTTTCCAGTGTATATGATGAAGAAGAGATCAAGGCTCTTGCTAACTATGAAGAGTTAAAAATGTGGAACGAATATGCAGCCACCGGTGCAGTGGAATTTTATCCCGAAGATTATTCGGAACTTTCCGTGAAACTGGTACAGGCGGCGCAAAATGTTGTATTTAACGAACAAGATGCGAAGACAGCTTTAGATGAAACAGCAAACTGGTATAATGAGAAAAACGGACTGTAAGAGAGGGGAAGAAGATTATGGAGCAACAGTTTAAAGAACAATATGATGTGATTATCGTGGGCGGAGGCCCGGCAGGAATCATGGCAGCCCTGGCAAGTGCCAGAGTAGGAGCCGCCACACTGGTGATTGAGAGAAATGGCTTCCTTGGAGGGGCAGCGACAAATTCTGTATTAGGCCCGATTTCCCCGTTCCATTTTGGAGATGAGCAGGTAATCAATGGGATTCCTCAGGAATTTATGGATGAATTAATAAAGGTACATGGAAGCACAGGACATTTAAAAACGCTTGATCCGTATGGAAGCGGCGCGTATCTGGGCTTTTATGACAGAGAAAAATATAAATATGTGGCAGAAGAAATGATGTTAAAGGATGGAGTGCAAATCTATTATCATGCGTTTATCAGCCAGGTGAAAAAAGATGGAAATCGCGTCATGGGAGTAACCGCTGTTACTAAGGCAGGATCAAAAGAATTTGCATGCAAAATATTAGTAGATGCCAGCGGAGACGGTGATGCAGCAGTACTGGCTGGAGCAGATTATGTGTATGGAAATGAAAACACAGGAAAAGCGCAGCCTGGATCGGCTATGTTCGAAATGGCAGAGGTGGATACAGATAAGGTCTATGATTACATATATGAGAATCCAGAGGACTTTGAATGGAAGTCGGATTTAGTTCCCATACGGGAATACAGCGACAGGCTGAAGCAGCATTATTTTGTGGCACAAGGTTTTAAGAAATTGGTGAAAAAGGCTGTTGAGGCCGGAGATCTGCAATTTGGCAGGGACAGTGTTATTGTTTTAAATGGAATTCATCCTGGAAGTATCCACTTTAATGCAACCAGAGTCAGTGGTTATAATTCTTCCGATCCGGAGGAAAAAGCAATCAGTGAAATTGACGGCAGACGGCAGATTGAATCCGTATCAGAATTTATGATTAAATATGTGCCCGGATTTGAAAAATCCTACGTCAGTGTTACCAGCAATGAGGTGGGGGTGAGGGAAACCAGACATATTAAAGGACTTTATACCCTCACTGGAGAGGATGCCGGGGAGGGCAGAAAATTTAAGGATGTTGTATCCAGGGGTTATTTCCCAATGGATATCCACAACCCGGATGGTGCTTCCGGATATACGGAAGGCAGTCAGGGAGGATGCTGGGTAGATTTGAAGGATACTTATGATATTCCCATGCGCTGTCTGATTCCAATGGGAATTGACGGTTTGGTTTTAAGTGGAAGATGTATTTCCGGAACCAGTGAGGCACATGGTTCTTACCGTACCCAGGGAGGCATTATGGGAATTGGGCAGGCTTCCGGTGTATTAGCCGGGTTATGTGCAGTACAGGGAATCCAGCCAAAAGATATGGATGTAGAGCAGGTACAGAAGAAGCTGATAGAATTCGGAGCTTCGGTCTTCCGAGACGAGGAGAAAAAGGCAGGAGAAGAGGCTCATGCCAAGAAGTGTGTCAAAGAATATATGAAGAAACGAGTGAAATATATTACTAAAGAGGAGGTAATAAAAAAATTTTTCGAATAACAGGAAATTGTATCGATGAGATGCTTCCGGTAGCTGATGTTACCGTTGAAAATGTTGCAGAAGCCGGAAAGGCCGGCCTATAAGAAATTGACCTGGACGTAAGCCAACACGAAAGTGGCAAAAGTGGACAGCAAAGGTAAAGTCAGGGTAGTGGGCCGCGGCAGGACCGTGATTACAGCGAAGGCTTGTGATGGAAGCGGAAAGAAAGTAAAGTGTAATGTAACGGTAAGTTAGAGCGTGTTTTGAATTTTTTTGACAGCACTTGCCGGGCGAGTTTCTCGTCCGGCAAGTGCTGAACTTTTTTCAGTTGTATTTATTTAATGAGTGGTACTGCAATTCAGCCAGCTGGGCGGCGGCTTCTGTTAGCAAAAGTTCACTCTAGAACGATTGATGACGGATATTGCGAAAAAAATTACTTGCATATTATATAGACTATATTATAATAGGAAAAGAACAACGAAAGCGGAGTGACCATGAAATGAACTATACAGAAGCAGTGGAATACGTATTGAGTGTTCCAAAATTTACGAAGAAAAATAAGCTGGAAAACACGATTGAATTAATGGAGCGTCTTGGCAGACCGGAACGTGGCATGAAGATCATACATGTGGCTGGTACAAACGGAAAAGGATCTGTTTGTGCTTTCCTTTCCTCTATATTGGACAAGGCTGATAAAAGGGTAGGTCTGTTTACATCCCCTCATCTGGTAAAAATTAATGAGCGGTTTCAGATCAATAATGTCCCCATATCGGACGAAGCCTTTTTAGGTGCATACCGGCAGGTGTGGGCAGCCATAGAGGAAATGCAGGAGGACGGCTTCTTCCATCCTACTTATTTTGAAATATTATTTGCCGTAGCCATGGTGGCTTTCAAGGAGGCTGACGTGGAGTATGTGGTATTGGAAACGGGACTTGGCGGCCGCCTGGATGCTACGAATATCGTAGAGAAACCACTGGCTGTTATCATAACATCCATCAGTCTGGACCATACGGAAATACTGGGCGATACCATTGCAAAGATTGCATTCGAAAAGGCTGGAATCATCAAAGAAGGTGTTCCTGTCATCTATGACGGAAGGAATACAAATGTGGCTGAAGTCATTGAAAAAAGAGCAAAAGAACTGCATGCACAGACGTATCCGCTCTATGAAGAAATGTATGAAATTTTAGTAAATACGGATAAAAGCATTGATTTTTCCCTGAATTGTAGTTATTATAAAAATGTCAGGGTTACAGTTCCTTACATTGCTCCATATCAGGTAGTGAACAGTTCACTGGCGATGCTGGCGATTAAAGTGATTGACCTTAAGCAGGAAATTCAGCTTCAGACGATTGTTGACGGTATTGCTTATACAACCTGGGCAGGCAGAATGGAGACGGTTATGCCGGGAGTAATTCTGGATGGCGCACATAATGCGGCAGGAGTGGACGAGTTTGTTAAGACACTGGGACGAGTGGATAGCAGACGAAAAGTGGTATTGCTGTTCTCGGCAGTGGTGGAGAAGAACTACGAATCCATGATAGAGTCCATTTGTAAATCAGCGAAATTGGATGAAGTAATTGTTACCGAAATCCAGGGAGACAGAATTGTGCCTGCAGAGCAGCTGGCAGATATTTTCCAGCGATATACACAGGCAGCAGTCACAGAAATTCCTGATATTAAGGAAGCATTCGCAAAAGCACTGGATAAGAGGCAGGATGGATTATTATTCTGCGTAGGTTCTTTGTATCTGGTCGGCGAGATTAAAGGAATAATTGAGGAGAATTACAAATGATTGATTATGAAGAAGAATTGAAGAAATTTCATCCGAGCCTGGATGTAAATGAAGCAGAAGACGCCATTTACAACAGAGACTTTACCGATATTACAGATATCCTGAAGGAATTGATTCAGGAAGAAAAGAAAAAGAGAAAATAAGGGGAATCATATGAGATGTATTTATTGCGGCACCCCCTTATCTGCCATAGATTATTGTACCGGATGTGGGGCGGATATCAGCTTACAGAAAAGAACCATAAGAATTTCTAATCTTCTCTATAATGAAGGATTGGAAAAGGCAACGGTTCGTGATTTATCTGGAGCGATTGCTTGCCTGAAAAGAAGTTTGAAATTTAATAAAGAAAATATTGATGCCAGAAATCTACTGGGACTTGTTTACTATGAAATGGGCGAGGTTGTTTCGGCACTGAGTGAATGGGTAATCAGTAAAAATCTGCAGGTGCCGGAAAATGCTGCGGACGGCTACATAACCAAACTGCAGGCGAATAAAAATAAACTGGATACGATAAACCATACCATCCGCAAATACAATCAGGCACTGCAGTATTGCAGGCAGGATAATGAAGATATGGCGGTCATTCAGCTGAAAAAAGTTTTGACACAGAATCCAAAGCTGATCAAAGGTTACCATCTTCTGGCGCTGCTTTATCTGAAGCAGCAGGAGTATGAACGTGCCAGGAAGCTTTTGCGAAAAGCGATCCGGATTGATGCCACGAACACTACCACACTGCGGTATCTGCATGAGATAGAAGATGCGACCGGCATAGGGACAAGCCTGGATGTAAAAAGGCGGAAGCGCTATGCAAAAGATGCCATGGAGAAGAAATTTACAGGTCCCATGACGTATTTAAGCGGAAATGATACCATCATACAGCCTACACCGTTTCGTGACAGTTCCACGATTGCAACATTTATCAACATTTTTCTGGGACTCCTTCTGGGAGGCGCAATCGTATGGTTTTTGGCGGTACCGGCGATTAAGCAGAGCGTTAATCAAACGGCCACAAAGCAAGTTACAGAGGCAAATACAAAGCTGGCATCTGAAAATGCAAAGAATGTGAAGCTTCAGGAAGAAATTGATGGTTATCAGGCAAAAGTGGACTCTGCAAATAAGACCATGGACGAAGCGAAGGCGAAAGCTACGGGGTATGAAGATCTATTGAAATCTGCAAATCTGCTGATTAAAGGAGATCAGACAGGTGCGGCTACTGCACTTAGCAATGTGGACGCAAAAAGCCTGGATGGTTCTGCAAAAGAGCTGTATGAGCAGATTATGGCAGGGGTTAAGGATGCGTTATATGCAGAGCAATACAGTAAAGGATCTACAGCATATGCTGCAGGTGATTATAAAACAGCCATTGAGCAGTTGACGCTTGCAAGCCAGACGGATCCTGAATCATGGAATGCGATGTATTATCTGGCATTTGCCTATTATAACACCCAGGATACAACCAATGCAGATAAGATATTTAAACAGTTAATAGAAAAATTCCCGGCAGAAGCAGCAGCAAATAATATTAATGGTTATATTTCTAATAAAGGAAATAATAATTCAACCGACGGAAATACTGCAGGAACTACCGGAAATGCCGCAGGCGGAACCACTGGTGATACCACCGGAAATGCCGCAGGCGGAACAAATGGAAATGCTGCAGGCGGCAACGCAGAAGGTGCCAATGGCAATGCCGCAGGCGGAGATGCAAACGCACCGGGCGGTAACGCAGACGGTGTAAACGGAAATGGAACTGCAGGTGGTGACGGAAACGCTGCAGGTGGAAATACAGCCGATAATAACGGCAATGGAGCAAACGGACAGGCAGGCGGAATCGACGATAATAACGGCGTACAGTAGGCTTGTATCACACACAAAATGAGGAACCTCCAGATTGGGGACGTGTACAATAATATGTACACGTCCTTTTTCTATTTTATATTGGATCGGCAGTGAAAGCTTATGAATAATGCAGCCATTGCCGATTACACAGCTTGAGAGAATGGAGAATCTGTTATGAACCCGGAAGGATCAAATTTATACACACAGGAATTAGAAAAGGCATTAGAAGCGGAATTAATGGGGAGTAAAGGGGGATTTAGGCTAATGGATGATTGCTTTAAAGTAAAGGGGACGAATCTTACAATCGTGGTACCAATGGAGTTAGACCACCACAGTGCAGAAAAGATCAGGACAGGAGCTGATAAAATCGTACAGGGCAGGAATATAAGAAGTATTGTATTTGATTTTGGAAAAACGAATTTCATGGACAGTTCCGGAATCGGCATGATTATGGGCCGCTATAAGGATATGAGGTTTATGGGCGGAACGGTCATTGCAGTTCGTGTAAATGAACGGGTGAGAAGAATTTTAACCCTGTCAGGTATCTATAAAATGATTGAAATATATGAAGGATTGCCGCAGCAATCAACGCTTAATTAAAGGGGGGAGCCAATATGAGCTATGCAAACGAAATGAAACTGGAATTTGACAGCAGATCCTGTAATGAGGGATTTGCAAGGGTGGCGGTAGCTGCTTTTGTAACGCAGCTGAATCCGACACTGGAAGAAGTGGCAGATGTTAAGACGGCGATCTCAGAAGCAGTTACAAATTCAATCCTTCATGGATATGAGGGAAAGATATGTAAGATACTGATCGAATGTTTTATTGACGGGAATGAATTTATTATCCATGTGATTGATCATGGAAGAGGAATTGAAGATGTAAAAAAAGCAATGGAGCCTTTGTTTACCACAAAGCCGGACTCGGAGCGTTCCGGGATGGGATTTGCTTTTATGGAGGCCTTTATGGATGAAGTGAAAGTAGAATCAACTGTCGGCGAAGGAACCAGGGTAATCATGAAAAAGAAAATAGGCAGACCCAGAAGTGAATATGAAATTTAATATCGGGAAAGGATGGGCAAATGGAGCATACCCTTGCGTTAATTGAACAGGCACACCAAGGGGATAAAGATGCACGAGAAAGACTGGTAGAGGAAAATATGGGGCTGGTTTATACCATTGTCAGGCGGTTCTTAGGCCGTGGTTATGAGATGGAGGATTTAATCCAGATTGGAAGCATCGGACTGATTAAGGCAATTGATAAATTTGACCTGTCGTTTGATGTGAAGTTTTCCACTTATGCGGTACCCATGATTACAGGAGAAATAAAACGATTTTTACGGGATGACGGTATGATTAAAGTGAGCCGTTCCTTAAAAGAAACAGCATATAAGGCATATGCCACCAGGGAAGCGCTGGAAAAAAAGATGGGCAGAGAGCCGACTTTAGAAGAAATTTCAGCCGAGATTGGCGCTGCAAAAGAAGATATTGTACTGGCAATGGAATCATCAGCCGAAGTAGAATCATTGCATAAAACAATTTATCAGGGAGACGGAAGTGCAATCTTGCTGATGGACAAATTAGAGGAAAAGGAGAATAAAAACGAGGAGCTGCTTAATCATATTGTGCTGGAAGAACTGCTGGATTCCTTAGATGCCCAGGAGCGTTCGCTGATCTATCTTCGCTACTTTGGAGACAAGACTCAGGTACAGGTTGCGGCTGCAATGGGAATGACCCAGGTCCAGGTTTCCAGGCTTGAAAAGAAAATACTGAAAAAGATGCGGGGAAAGATATCATAATTTCCCCGTATATTTTTTGCTAAAATTCAAATAATAAACAAAAATGATGGAAAAAGGAAGTGAGAAAAATGTATAAAAAAATTGCGAAGGGATTTGCGCTTTTCATGATCGTGGCAGCAATTGTAGGAATCTTTTATTATATGACCTATCTGAATAATCATGATGGCCAGATGAAAGGAACCCTTGTCAATACATTTCAGATGAAAGAGAATGAGGAAATGATATGACGAATGATACACTGTATTTAAAGATAGATCAAAATGTCCAGGTGCATGACGATTGTGTATTTTTAAAGGATATTGCCCAGTTAGAGTGCAGTAACAAGGCTATTGAAAATAAGATAAAAACCTTGAAACTGGATAATCCTACCGGAAACAAGCCAGGGCGCCATGTCATGTCTGTAATGGAAATTATAACCCAGATCCATGCGGTTTATCCAAGTCTTGAGGTAAACAACATTGGTGAGGCGGATTTTATCATTACCTATGAAAAGTCCAAACAGCCCAGTCAGGCATTCAGCTGGATAAAGACTATATTTGTGTGCTTTCTGTCTTTTTTCGGAGCAGGTTTTTCCATTATGACATTTAATAATGATGTTAGTATCACCAAATTATTTGCTCAGCTTTACGAACAGTTTACCGGGACTGTTTCGGATGGATTTACGATACTGGAAATTTCATATTCGATAGGGCTTGGTCTTGGAATTATCATATTCTTTAACCATTTTGCAGGAAAAAAACTTACTGCGGATCCTACGCCTATGGAAGTGCAGATGCGTACCTATGAAGATGATATTAATAAGGCGCTGATTGAATCCAGCAACCGTGAACCGAAGAATGAGAAGAAAATGAAACAATAGGAGAAAGTGAGGACAATATTGCAAGTAAGCTTGTGATACTCAGGAGGTAAAATATGTTAACACATTTAATATTAGCCCTCATAGCTTTCAGTTCCGGTTTTGTCATAGCAGGAGGCGTCATCGCGCTGATCGCCGGACTTGGAATTATAAACAGACTGATTGGGGTTACTCATACGGGGAAACATATCCGGATATTTGAAACCTGTATTTTATTTGGAGGTTTATTTGGAAATCTGCTGACGGTTTATAATGTTAGTATTCCGCTGGGAGGCATAGGACTTGCCATTATTGGAATATGTTCCGGAATGTTTGTAGGAGGCTGGATTTTAGCACTTGCGGAAGTAGTCAATATATTTCCTATCTTTTTCAGGCGTATCGGTCTGGTAAAGGGAGTAAGCTTTATCATGATTACCATAGCGCTTGGAAAGACTCTGAGCAGCCTTCTGCAATTCTATATGAGGTGGTAAAAACAATCTGTATACTGCATGAAACAGAGGTTTGAAAGAAAATCGCTTTCAAAATACTGATTAAGGAATAGCGCAGCTTGTGCTATTCAGGGAGATAAAGACGAAAGGAAGTATTATAATGGCGGATGTTTTAAAAGAGAGAAAAAATCAACAGTATAATGATTACGTCAAGAAAGTAACACCTACTCACAATCTCTGGGCAAATATGGCTAAGGCGTTTTTGGTAGGTGGAATTATCTGCGTCATCGGACAATTCATATTAAACTATGCATCTAATATGGGACTTGACAAAGAGACGGCGGGAAGCTGGTGTTCCATGCTTCTGGTTCTAATCAGTGTGATTCTGACAGGATTTAATATTTATCCTAAAATAGCAAAATTCGGTGGTGCAGGAACGCTGGTTCCGATTACCGGTTTTGCAAATTCAGTGGCAGCTCCTGCAATAGAATTTCAAAAAGAAGGTCAGGTATTCGGAATTGGATGTAAGATCTTTACCATCGCCGGTCCTGTAATTTTATATGGTGTATTTACCAGCTGGGTACTTGGTTTAATCTATTATATTCTAAGAATTACGGGGGTGGTAGGATGACTCAGATAGCAGGGCAGCAAAGTATAAAATTTGATAAATCCGCTCATATTATAAGTGCGGCATCTATCGTCGGGAAAAAAGAGGGTGAGGGTCCTCTTGGGAAATTATTTGACCTGGTCGGAGAAGAAGCATCTTTTGGTGAAAATACCTGGGAAGAAGCAGAGAGTACGCTGCAAAGAGAAGCATGTCAGCTGGCACTTGGAAAAGCAAAACTGCTGCCAACCCAGATGCGGTATGTTTTTTGCGGAGACCTTTTGGGGCAGCTGATTGCATCCTCCTTTGGTGTAATGAATTTCAACATTCCAATGTTTGGATTATATGGAGCATGCTCCACCTGTGGGGAATCACTGTCACTTGGCGCAATGGCGGTCAGCGCAGACTATGCCGATTATGTGATGGCGGTTACATCCAGTCATTTTGGAAGTGCAGAAAAGCAATTCCGTTTTCCTCTGGAATATGGAAACCAGCGGCCATTGGCAGCGACTTGGACAGTCACCGGCAGCGGGGCATTTATCCTGGCTAAAAAAGGAGGACATGCAAGAATTACCGGCATTACGACAGGAAAGATTGTAGATTACGGTGTAAAAGACTCCCTGAATATGGGAGCATGTATGGCGCCGGCAGCTTGTGACACCATCTATCAGAACCTGATGGATTTCAACCGCCAGCCGGATGACTATGACAAAATCATTACAGGAGATCTTGGATATGTGGGACAGACTATCCTGATTGATTTATTGAAAGAAAAAGGCTTTGATATCAGCCGTGTGCATATGGACTGTGGTATTGAAATTTATGACAGAGAGACACAGGATACTCATTCCGGTGGAAGCGGATGCGGATGTTCAGCAGTCACTCTGGCGGCTAAAATACTCCCTAATGTGGAAAAGGGAGCCTGGAAAAGAGTGTTATTCGTACCAACCGGTGCACTGCTGTCACCTACCAGTTTTAACGAAGGTCAGAGTGTACCGGGAATAGCGCATGGTGTAGTGATCGAGCATTGCTAACACCTGGGATTGTCAGCAAAGGAGATAGTTATGGAATATATTAATGCTTTTTGGGTGGGCGGACTGATCTGTGCACTGGTACAGATCCTGATGGAAAAAACAAAACTGATGCCGGGACGCATCATGGTTATTCTTGTGTGTCTGGGAGCGGTACTGGGAGCAGTGGGGCTCTACGGACCATTCCAGGAATTTGCAGGAGCCGGTGCAAGTGTTCCGCTTCTGGGCTGGGGCAATGTATTGTGGAACGGTGTTAAGAAAGCAATCGAAACGGACGGATTTATCGGGATATTCATGGGGGGATTTACTTCCAGTGCAGTAGGTGTGTGTGCGGCACTGGTGTTCTCTTATCTGGCAAGTTTGGTATTTAAGCCAAAAATGAAAGAATAGCCCGATATGTAAAACCAGCCGGGATGCAGAAGCAGGCTTCAAACCCTTTTAAGAGTTTGAGTTATGGTTCGGCCGTCCCGGCTGGTTTTATGTATGACGTTTTGCTGGTTTTATATCTGCCCGGAATTTACTTTCACCATGCAGCGTGATATAATAAATACCGTACGGTCCGTGTTCCTTACATAAAGATAAGAATATGGATAAACAGACAATTACATTATTTATAAGGAGGAAAGCAACATGGCAAATATAATTGGAAGCCCAAGCCGTTATATACAAGGAAAAGGTGAATTAAAAAATCTCTGCAGCCATGCAGAAAAATGTGGAAAGAACCTATTTATTTTAACAAGTGAATCCGGGAGAAAACGTGTAGAACCTGTCATAAATGAAGGGATGAAAGATACTTCCTGTGCAGTTACTTATGAAGTATTCGGGGGAGAGTGCAGCAAAACTGAGATTAATCGGATTATAGATGCATGCAGGGAAAAGAACGGAGAAGTCATCGTTGGAATCGGCGGGGGAAAAACCCACGATACTGCAAAAGCAGTAGCTTATTATATGAATAAGCCGGTTATCATTGTACCAACCATAGCGTCCACCGATGCACCTTGCAGCGCACTTTCCGTAATCTATACAGAGGAAGGGGTATTTGAAGAATATCTGTTCCTTCCCTCCAGCCCGAACATGGTTCTGGTGGATACGGATATTGTCAGCAAGGCACCTTCCAGGCTTTTAATTGCAGGAATGGGAGATGCACTGGCTACTTATTTTGAAGCCAGAGCCTGCCAGAAATCAAATGCAGCCAACTGTGTGGGAGGAAAGTCCACAAAAGCGGCTATGGCGCTGGCTGAGCTTTGCTATGACACATTATTGGAAAACGGCTTATCGGCAGCATTGGCTGTAAAAGAAAAAGTGTGTACAAAAGCCGTAGAAAATATTATTGAAGCAAATACTTATCTGTCCGGTATCGGTTTTGAAAGCGGCGGCCTGGCAGGAGCACATGCGATCCACAACGGACTGACAGCCATTGAAGAAACACATTCATTGTATCATGGGGAAAAAGTAGCGTTTGGTACCCTGGTTCAGCTGATATTGGAAGATGCAGATTCAGATGAAATCGATACGGTAATTGGTTTTTGCGAGGAAGTGGGTCTGCCGGTGACCCTAGAAGGCCTTGGCATAAAGGAAGTAAAACCGGAAAAAATCATGGATGCTGCAAGGCTTGCATGCGCACCTGGTGAAACCATACACAATATGCCATTTGAAGTTACACCGGAGGACGTGTATGCCGCTATAATGGGGGCAGATGCAATGGGAAGATACTTGACCTGCGATGAATAACAGAAGAAATTGTGAAAAAGATGAATGTCCCTGTGGCATCCATCTTTTTTTATGTCATAAATTACCCGGGACAAATACTGAAACTTCACACAAAACACAAAAAAGTATGATAAAATTACGTTGATTCTTTAATATAATAAGAGGTGTGATATGAAAGAGATACTTGTCATAGAAGATGAAGCAGATATACAGGAACTGTTAACGGCATTTTTGGAGGATTCCGGGTATAAGGTCACGGTGGCGGGTGACGGAGTTGCGGGAATTACCAGCTTCCATGGCCGTCCCTTTGATCTGGTACTGTTGGATATTATGCTGCCTAAAATTGACGGATATGGTGTATGCGAGGTAATCCGCCAGGAATCTTCCGTTCCTATTGTAATGCTGACGGCTTTGGACAGTGAAGAAAATCAGGTGAAAGGCTATGATCTGAGGGTTGATGACTATATTACCAAACCATTTTCCATGCAGATCCTGATCCGTAAGATTGAGGCGGTACTTCGGCGGACTTCCCCTGTACAGGAGACAAATCAGCTGGTATACCGGAATCTGGTACTGGATTTGGACGGTTATAAAGTATTCGTTGACGGTGAAAATATAGAGTTAACACAGAGGGAATTTGAACTTCTCCGGGAGCTGCTTCAAAATCAGGGCAAAGTCCTGACAAGGCAGGCGCTGCTGAACGGACTTTGGAAATATGATTTTTATGGCGATGAGCGGGTTGTAGATACCCATATAAAAAATTTACGGAAGAAACTGGATGTAGATTATATTGAGACAATCAGAGGGGTGGGATATCGGATTGATAAAACGTATTAGAGGAAGCCTTACACTTAAAATATTTCTCATTACCAGCCTGATACTGATCTGCGTCTGTGGTGTTACATATGGTTTTATCGCTTATTTTATGCCGCAGACCTATACTTATGGAATCAGCGAGGACATGGATAAAAAGACGGATGCTCTTGTGGCAGATTTAGAGAATATAAAATTTGAGGATAGTGGTCCGCTATTTGATGATTTTATTGTAAACAATACGGTAGACCTGCAATTATTGGATGCTGACGGCAATGAAATCCAGCGCCCGGGCAGCGTGCAGTCAGGATTTGTAGAAACCATTGGAAAACAGTCAATGCTGTCCATCACTATCAATGAAAAGGAGCAGAATTCTGCTGCAGATGCAAGCAGTATTGCTGTTGGATCAATGCATTCAGCTACTACAGGAAACGAGGCGATTGAAACAGTTGAAGTAATTGACAGAAGCGCTGTAAAAAAAGAATCATCAGAAGAAACAGAAGAGAAGTCTGATGATAACCTGCTGGCTTATTCGAATGCCCTTGCAACAAACACAGACATCTATGGTTTTATTGAGAATCCTGTGGATATATCCGTCATGACTACAAGTGCCAGCGTTGATTATGGTATGCAGAAACCAGTTACGTTTTCCGGATCCGATAAAGAATATGAACTTTACGTATTAGGAGCGTACCGGTTTGTGAATCAGGCGGTAGAGGCGATGAATAAAATATTGCCCTGGCTGATCGTTGTCATTGTATTTATATCTACGCTGACTGCCTATTTATATTCCAGGTATATCACAAGACCGGTAGTACGCCTTAGCAAAATATCAAAAAAGATGTCTGACCTGGAGTTTAACTGGATCTGTGATGAAAAACGCAATGATGAGATCGGGGTACTGTCCTCAAGCCTGAATGAACTGTCCCAGAAGTTATCTACCGCACTAAGCGAACTGAAAAGTGCAAACGAATCGCTGCAGAAGGATATTGAAACAGAACGTAAACTGGAGCAAAAACGGCTTGAATTTTTCTCTGCCGTATCTCATGAATTAAAGACGCCCATTACTGTTATGAAAGGGCAGCTGGAAGGAATGATGTATCAGGTTGGTATCTATAAAAATAGGGATAAATATCTTGCCAGATCTTATTCAGTTGCCTGTACGATGGAAGACATGGTGCAGGAGATTCTGACGGTATCCAGGATGGAAGCGTCGGGGTTTATGCCCCAAATGGAAGAATTTAACCTGGGAAATATGGTAAAGGATTGTGCCCATAGACAGGATGATTTGTTTATCCAAAAGGATATGGAGGTTTCTTACCACATTAGCAATGACCTCTATGCACGTGGAGACAAGAAGCTTCTGCAAAAGGCATTAAATAACATTATCAGCAATGCCATCCACTATTCACCGGATGGAGCAAAAATTCAGATTGAAGCATATAAAGAGGACCAAAAATTGACGGTGAGGGTGGAGAATTCCGGTGTACATCTGGATGAAGCAGCAGTCCCACGCATTTTTGAAGCATTTTTCCGTGTTGAAAAATCCAGAAACAGAAACACCGGCGGCAGTGGACTTGGGCTGTATATTGTCAAAATGATCCTGGAACTTCACAAAGCCGACTATAGAATAGAAAATACTTTCAATGGTGTAGCTTTTACATTCTCCATATAAAACACATATAAAATACAAAACATCCACAAAAGGTTTTGTTAGGATAAGAACGTGCAAAAGCGCAAAGAAAAATCATTCTAACAAACAGGAGGTTACAGTGAGATGATTCTTAAAAGGATGGCAGGAGTGGTAATGGCAGCAATGCTGTTAACAACCTTCTTAACAGGGTGTTCCTCAAATGGAACTGAGCAGTCGGATGGCAGTAATGGCACTGATAATGGAAATACAAAAGAGGCTGCAGCTATGGGAAGGTATCTGGAAGAGGATGTAGTTCTTCCGGAGGGTATTACAGATATACAGGCATTGTGTGAAATGGAAGATGGAAGCCTGCGGTTAGCAGGAATGGGGGAAAACTATACCGGCGGAGTCTGGGAGACAAAGGATCAGGGAAAGAAATGGGATAAAGTATTTGATTATCCGGAAGAATTAAAAGGAAACGAAATGAAATATTTAACTTCCGTAGCCCTGTCGCCAAAGGGAGGCGCAGCTGCAATTACTACCGATTATTCTAAGGTGGATATGCAAAGCGGACAGGGCGCCGTTGAGACCGGTTACTGGACTATGGATGATTCCGGTAAAGCCGTTCCGTTACCGGTAGCCCTTGGAAACAGCAGTGGCGGGGGGCAGAGTACAAATATTTCCAATCAGGAACCGGTCAGTGAAGGGCAGGAAGAAGGCGGAGCAGACAAACTGGATATACAGATGAGCAGTAGGGAAATGGAGGAAGCTGATAATACTGAGGTTCAGACCGGAGCTGAAAGTGCAGGACAAAGTGCAGGCGAAAGTGTAGGCGAAAGTGCAGGCGAAAGTGCAGGACAAAGTACGGGACAAATTTCCCAGATGGAAATACCCCAGTATCTGAATAGCTGGAAATATGCGCCGGATAACAATCTGGTAGGAATGGGGATGGATGGGAAAATTCATATAATAGACCCGGCAAACGGAGCAGTGCTAAGGTCTATTGAAAATAGTGACGCATATTTTACAAATACCGGTTTTGTGGGAAATACATTGGCAGCATATGCAGGCAGCGGGGTTTATTACTATGATATGACTACCGGAAGCGCCCTGGAAAAAGATGAAGTTTTAAACGAACAGCTGGGTACCAATAATGAAAACGGCGGCATTTCATTTGGCGGGGGCAATTCGGCTGTTCTTCTGCAGGGGGGGAAAGAAGATAATATTTTATACTATTGTAACAAAGATGGTATTTTCCGTCATGTCCTTGGCGGTAATGTATCTGAACAGCTGATAGACGGATCTCTGAATTCAATGGCGGATCCAAGTGTTACATTCAGTAATCTGTCAGCAATGAAAGACGGTGTGTTCTTCCTGGCTTACTGGAAAGATATGAGCAGCCATCTGGTTCGGTATACATATTCTGAAGATACGCCGTCTGTTCCGGAAAAAGAAGTGAAAATCTATTCTCTGAATGAAAATGCAGAAGTGCGGCAGGCAATTGCATTATACCAGAAACAAAATCCGGACACCCGAGTGAATTATGAAGTTGGACTTACCGGCGATGATGGAGTCACGGTGTCCGATGCAATCCGAACATTAAATACAAATATTATGGCTGGAAAAGGACCTGATCTATTTGTTTTAGATGGAATGTCCATAGAATCTTATCAGAATAAAGGACTTCTGGCAGATATGAGCGAAATCATAAAGAAGGTATCAGGGCAGGACGGTTTCCTGGAAAATATCACAAAGCCATATGAAAAGGATGGTAAAATATATGCAATTCCAACCAGATTTATGGTACCGGGAATTCAGTCTGATAAGAAAAACCTGGATGGAATCAAAGATTTAAAGACTCTGGCAGATACTTTGGAAGGCTTGAAACAGGAAAATGCAGATAAAGATATTCTGGGAAGTAAACAACCGGAAGATTTAGTAAAACGCTTGTATGATACATCCGCCAGCGAGTGGATAAAGGAAGACGGAACCTTAAAGGAAGATGCATTAAAAGAATTTTTTACCCAGCTAAAGAAAATCTATGATCTCGATAAGAAAGAACAGACAGATAGCTATAACTCTATTACTATGAATATTAGCGGTTTATCACACATGAGTGGAATTGCAGATGATTCCATGAGCTACCTTGCAGGAACCACCATGGCAAATATAGGAAATATCAATTCCATAAATGATCTTATGCAGGTAGTGGCTGTAAATGAAAAGTTAAAAGACAGTGGTTATAAAACACTGGATGGCCAGGCTTCCAAAGTCTTTGTACCAGGTACTATGATTGGTATCAGCAGTAAGGCAGCGAACAAAGAGTCTGCCGAAAAACTGGCATCCTACATGTTATCCAAAGATGCCCAGACCGTAAGCCAGGGAGGCGGATTCCCGGTAAACAAAGCAGCTTTTGATCAAATTTTCACAGCGGAAGCCGGTAATAGTGTTCCTGGGATAGCGATTTCAACCGTTAGCGAAAATGGCGTAGATCTCTCTCTTGAGTTGAAATGGCCCACAGAGCAACAGGCTGCAGAATTTAAGGCTTTAGCCGAAGGTCTGACTACACCTGCAAACACAGACAGCATTATACGGGAAGCAGTGAACAGTGCAACGGATAGCTGCCTGAATGGAACTACAAGTATCGATGAAGCGGTAAAAGCAGTGATGCAGAAAGTAAATCTTTATCTTTCAGAGTAAACGCAGGCAGGAAGAAAGGTAAATTATAACAGCCGGTTGGATCGTAAGTAATATCCAACCGGCTGTTTTTGCTGTAATAAATTTTACATATGGCTTATGGGTCGCTATTCCAAACAATCTTATGAGTCATTACTTGAAATCGAGACTCACTGCAGGTTTATTATATTTGGGTTTAGCTGATTAAGACGCTTTGTAGATGTAGGTAGTGTACGGAAAGAGAAGGGGACGGACCAGGACATTGGTTTGGAAGGCTTACCGCAGAACTGGCATTTTCTAACCTTCCCGGAGCACTTTTTGGCGGCACGCGGGCATTCGCTCCGAAATCCTGATGCATTTCGCAGCTCACTGCCCGCTTAGTATCCGATGGGAGCCAGTCGAATACTATCCGCCAAAAAGCACTTCGGGAAGGTAAGTAAATGCTCAGCTCTGCTATACGCCTTCCAAACCAATGTCCTGGTCCGCCCCCTTCTCTTTCCGGGATGCAGTTTATTGATACAAAGCTGGTTTTCTCAGCAGGGTGGGACCCCGGGCGTGTGGCATGCCGGACGTTATTGGCTTAGATCACATAAAAACCAATAAACCAGCTGGATGTTATCATTCTGAACTGTCTCTAAATTCTACTACAGTATATTTGTGGTTATAGTACCTATATCCAGTTAAGTCTGTGATCAGGAAAGCAGGTAAAATTTCGTCTTATCATCCCCCTTTCACACTGAACTGCCGTAACACACTCTGCTGCATCCAAAAACGAGCAGACCGTCACAACCCAAGGGTCTCTACCAGGCTGAGAAAACCAGCTTTGTATCAACGAATGCTATCTCGGAAAGATGGGTGTGGGAAACTGGTATGGGCGTAGGAAGCGTAGAGCAGAGCTGAGTATTTACTTACCTTTTCGAAGTGTTTTTTGGCGGATAGTATTCGACTGGCTCCCATCGGATACTAAGCGGGTACTGAACCGAGAAATGCATCAGGATTTCTCGGTGAATGCCCGCGTGCCGCCAAAAAGCGCTTCGGAAAGGTTAGAAAATACCAGTTCTGCGGCCAGCTGACGGAGCCATGCCAGTTTCCCACACCCATCTTTCCGTACACTACCCACATCTACAAAGCGTCATTCCTCAGCTAAACCCAAATTTAAGAAGAATTTGTTCCCAGTAGTACTAGTAGATAAAATAGCCAGCGATACCAGAAAGCACCATAACCAGAATGGGATTCCATTTCCATTTGCGAAGCAGGAGCAGGCAGGCACCAAAGAGGCAACAGGCGAATATGTCCGGATGCAGAGCGGAAATATCTAATTCAGATGTACCGCAGAAAGCAAGCAGAAGGATTACACCGGCAGAGGATGCAATCAGTCCTGCGGATACCGCTTTTAATCCGTTTAATACCTGGAACAGATAGCGATTACTGCGGTATTTATTGAAAAAGCGGTACAGGAATATGGATATGATAAAGCCGGACAGAATACATCCAATAGTTGCGGTAACAGCCCCCGGGATGCCTGCAATTCTAAGTCCCGTAAAAGTGGAGGTATTGACTGCCAAAGGTCCGGGTGTCATCTGGGAGATTGTAATGATATCGGTGAACTCCTGAAGTGTAAGCCAGTGTTCCAGTTCAACCACCTGTTCCTGGATCAGGGGAATTGTGGCGTAGCCCCCTCCGATGCTGAACAGCCCGATCTGGGTAAATCTGTAAAAAAGTATGAGCAGCAGCTTTGTCATACAGTCACCTCATTTCTGCGTATAAAGCATTCCAGCAGGCAGAGCAGGGCACTGGCTGCAATGATCAGTGCAGCATTTATCTGCAGGAAGAAGCTGGCAATAAAAGCCAGAGGAATTAAAATTGAAAAAAACAACCGGCCTTCTTTAAAAATATTGCGGCACATATCGTAGACCAGATCCACGATTAAAGCTGCGACACCGGCCTCCATTCCTTTTAAAACGGCAGATACCACCGTATTATCGCGAAATGCCTGATAACCGGCACTGATCACGGATAATATGAGAAGTGCCGGCAGGACAGAAGCCAGTCCGCTGATAATGGCGCCTTTAAGCCCGGCGGTTTTATAGCCTGCGAGCACGGAGAGATTGACGGCAATTGCACCTGGTGAGGACTGTGCGATTGCAGCCATATCCAGAAGTTCGGATTCGCAAAGCAGGTTCTTGTTCTGCACAAAATATTTCCGGATCATAGGAATGACTACATAGCCGCCCCCGAAAGTAAAAGCGCTGATAAAGAAATTAATTCCAAAGAGCCAGCAGAGTAGAGGTAATTTTTTCATAGGTGAAATCTCCTTTTTCATAAATGGTCAAGTCGAAAACTACACCGCAGGCAACCGTGTTTGTACTTTTGCAAAAGCCGCAGTCGCCAAATGATCCCCAAACGCGCTCATACGGCTCGTTGCCTGCGGGAATAAATTATTTAGCAGTTTCATTATAACCCCTGATGATATATAATTAAAATTATATTATTTTATATAGAACATAACAAAATAGTAATGAATAGGAGGAGATAGAAATGACAATACGCCATCTTCGGATTTTTAAAATTGTCTGTGAAGAAGAAAATATTACAAAAGCAGCGAAAAAACTATATATGACCCAGCCTGCTGTGTCTCATGTCATAAACGATCTGGAAGAAAAAATAGGCAATACACTGTTTGACCGGGTGTCCAAGCGGATTTATCTGAATGAATTCGGAAAGTTATTTCTGGACAAAGCCATCCGTGTACTGGATTTGTACGATGATCTGGAAGGCGGCCTGGATAACCTGAAAGAGCAGGCAGTTTTACAGATTGGTTCCAGTATAACGATTGCTAATTTCTGGCTGCCGACCCTGCTGAAGAGATTTGAAGAGCAATGGAAGAATACTCCCGTCCGGGTAGAAGTGGAAAGTGCCCGGGTTATTACCGAAAAGCTTTTGCAGAATGAGGTTGATCTTGCATTGATAGAAGGAGTCTTTCCCAGGGATAATCTGGTCTGTATTCCTTTTTCTTCGTACCGCCTTGTGGTGTTGTGCGGCACTGGACATCCTCTGGCATCTGCAAGTGAGGTGCAGATTGAAGAACTTGCACAACAAAAATTATTGCTAAGAGAGCAGGGGAGCGCAATACGGGATACTTTCCAAAGTGCAATGACTTTACATAATCTGTCTGTGTCTCCGGCATGGACCAGCGTAAATTCCCAGGCATTGATTCAGGCAGCCAGACATAACCTGGGTGTTACCATTATGCCTGATATTCTGGTGGAAAAAGAATGTGAGAGAAAAGAACTGGTGCCATTGACGGTAGCCGGACTTTATATGGAGAATCAAAATTATCTTGCATATCATAAGGATAAATTTTTGTCGGGGCCAATGCAGGGGTTTCTTAAAATCCTGGAGAGTGTCTGAAAATTCATTCCAGCCGTCTGCACGTCCCACTTTGCGGTATATTTGTTCCAAATCCAGATACATAGCCCGTTGTGCTTCCTTCATTTATGTATCGGTGCAGGAGCTATTGACATTCCGGCATTATTGCGGGTAAAATAAAATTATTGCTGTACCCCTATTACATAAAAAGGAGAAGATGAGATGAAGAAAATCGGGTTTATCGGTGTTGGAATTATGGGAAAATCAATGGTGAATAATTTAATGAAGGCAGGATATGAAGTTTCTTTCTATGCCAGAAATAAGGCAAAAACGGAGGATGTAATTGCAAAAGGAGCCGTTTATCATCCAACTATTCCGGAGTGCGTAAATGGCTGTGACGCGGTAATTACAATCGTAGGATTCCCAAAAGATGTGAGAGAAGTCTATTTTGGGAAGGATGGCATACTGGAAAATGTATCGGAAGGAACATATGTGATCGATATGACCACCTCAAGCCCTAAATTAGCGGAAGAAATCTATGAAGAGGCTAAAAAACGTGGAATTCACGCACTGGATGCTCCGGTAACCGGAGGGGATGTAGGCGCCCAAAATGGGACGCTGTCCATACTGGCAGGGGGAGATCCACAGGCATACGAGAAATGCCTCCCTGTTTTTGAGGCGATGGGAAAGAATATCCATCTGGAAGGGAAAGCAGGAAGCGGGCAGCATACCAAAATGGTAAACCAGATAATGATAGCTGGCACCATATCCGGTATCTGCGAAGCATTTGCTTATGCAAAAGAGAAGGGTTTGGATATACCTACGGTGCTGGATTCCGTTGCCACAGGGGCAGCCGGAAGTAAGCAGCTGGAACTGCAGGCGGCGAAAATGCTGGAACAGGATTATGCACCGGGATTTTTTATTAAGCATTTTATTAAAGATATGAAACTGGCGAAGGAAGAGGCTGAGGCAGACGGACTCACCTTAAAAGTGTTGGATCAGACACTTGCAGCATACGAAGAATTGGAAAAAAGAGGAGACGGAGAACTTGGAACCCAGGCACTCATTAAATATTTTGAATGACTAAAAATAAAATGAAAGAAGGGGATTAATATGTCGAAAAATTACCGGTCTGAACTGGTTGGTGTTTTTGGCTGCCCGGTAGATGAAAATCCAACAGGTGTCATGGAAGAAGCTGCATTTGAAAAAATGGGTCTGAATTACCGTTATCTGACAATCAAAGTAGAAAAAGAAGATCTGGGAGCGGCTATGAATGCCGTGCGTGCATTTGGAATGAAGGGGATTAATTTAACCATCCCTCATAAAGTCAAAGTACTTTCATACCTGGATGAGCTGTCAGAAGCCGCAGAAATTATCGGTGCCGTGAACACCGTAGTAAACCGGGAAGGGAAACTGTTTGGAGAAAATACAGACGGAAAAGGATTTTTAACAGCCCTTAAAAAAGAGGGCATAGAAGTCCGGGATAAGAAGATCGTGATATTAGGAGCAGGAGGTGCAGCCCGGGCAATCGGTGTGGAGTGTGCGCTGGCTGGGGCTCTGGAAATTACGGTTGTAAACCGTAATGAAGACCGTGGTATGGAACTGGCGGCACTGATTGAAACAAAAACGGAAGCAGCAGGGAAATTTGTGAAATGGGAGGGCAGCTATCAAGTGCCGGAAGATACAGACATTCTGATTAATGCCACCTGTGTAGGCCTGTATCCAAATGTATCGGACAAGCCGGAGATTAACTACGACACCATAATGTCCCGCATGGCAGTCAGCGATGTGGTTTTTAATGATCCCAATACGCTATTCTTACAGGAAGCTGCAATAAGGGGTGCGAAGACCGTAAACGGACTTGGAATGCTGGCCCAGCAGGGAGCGCTTAATTTCACCCTGTGGACGGGAGCTGACGCACCTGTGGGAGTGATGGAAGATACCTTGAAACGGGAGTTTGGATTAAAATAAGCAGGTTATTTGTGGTTCCTTAAAATAAATGGATTGTGGGAAATACGCGCTGGAATGTGTTTGAAAATTGCTTAATGCCATCTGCAAAATATACAGATGGCATTTTATTGTTATTTTGCCGCTTTTTGGGCAAAACTAGTATTAACCAGCTTATCATAAGGTGCGCGCTGGCTCAGTTCCCCGGCATTATCCAGGATATCCTGAAGGAGATTGAAACTATTTTCTTCAAATACCATGTTATCTTTCCAGGTTTCCTGTTCGTGGTAACGTTTTACAATGGTTGTAATTGTAGCAAGATCTGTTTCTTTAAACTGCGGTTCAATAATTTTTGCGATTTCTTCCGGCGTATGGCAATTCACATAGTCCATACCTTTTTGCAGCGCATCGGTGAAGCCCTGGATAATTTCAGGATTCTTTTTGATGAAACTGCCTTTAGCGCTGTATGCGGTGTATGGCACATAACCGGAATCCGTACCGAGGGAGGCAACAACGTGGCCGCTGCCTTCTTTTTCAAGAGAAGTGGCACCAGGCTCAAATTCTACCGTAAAGTCACCCTGACCGCCGGAGAATGCAGCAGCGGTAGATCCAAAATCAATACTTTGGTCTATATTTAAATCGGTTGCCGGATTCAATCCATTTTGTTTTAAGATGTACTCGAATACCATTTCAGGCATACCGCCTTTGCGGCCGCCAAGAACATTTTTTCCTTTCAGGTCACTCCAGGTAAAATCAGGCATATCCTGTCTTGCAACCAGGAAGTTACCTGCACGCTGAGTGAGCTGTGCAAAGTTTACCACATAATCTGAGGCTCCTTCGTTATAGGCGTAAATGGTAGATTCGCTTCCCATAAAACCGATGTCAGCATCACCCGATACTACAGCGGTCATAGTTTTGTCCGCACCAAATCCTGTGACAAGCTCCAGTTCAATTCCTTCTTCCGCAAAATAACCTTCCTGAATTGCCACATACTGTGGTGCGTAGAAGATGGAATGTGCCACTTCATTTAAAGTAACTTTGGTCAGTGTGTCCGATTCTTTTTTACAGCCGATACAGGTCAATGCCAGAAGAACTGTAAAAGCAGCTAACAGTAAAAGCTTTTTTTTCATAACTTACCTCCAAAAGATCTAATGCTATAAGATATGAAAAATTGCGTAAATGTTGCAAAGAAAACCAACAAATCTAAAAGATAAATAAAAAAGATTAACAAATACTAAAGAAATTATGTAAAATTAGTTGATATTATGAACAAAATCATGTTATAATAACACGAACAAAAAAGATAAAGGGAGAAAGACACATGAACGAAAAACAAAGTTTCAAGCCGTATATTCCTGCTGACAAGTCAGTACCGGAATTTACGCCGACAGCCATCATCCTGGGTGTATTGCTGGCTGTTCTGTTCGGTGGCGCAAATGCGTATCTTGGACTTCGTGTAGGTATGACCGTATCTGCATCAATTCCAGCTGCCGTTATCTCAATGGGCGTTATCCGCGTCATTTTGAGAAAAGACTCCGTATTGGAGAACAACATGGTACAGACGATTGGTTCTGCCGGTGAGTCTGTAGCCGCAGGTGCTATTTTCACGCTGCCAGCGTTATTTTTGTGGGCAAAAGAGTGGGGAACAGCAGCACCGTCTTTACTTGAGATTGCAATTATTGCATTTATCGGTGGTACATTAGGAGTTCTCTTCATGGTACCTCTTCGTAAAGCCTTAATTGTACAGGAACACGGAACACTTCCATATCCGGAAGGTATGGCATGTGCTGAAGTACTTTTGGCTGGTGAGCAGGGTGGTGCAAAAGCGTCCACTGTATTTGCTGGTTTAGGTATTGCTGCAGCTTACAAATTTATCACAGATGGATTTAAATTATTCCCAAGTGAAGTACATTATGAAATTCCTGCTTATAAAGGAGCGGGTGTTGGTATGGACGTATTACCAGCACTGTTAGGTGTTGGTTATATCTGCGGACCAAAGATTTCATCATATCTGTTTGCAGGTGGTGTACTCGGATGGTTTGTGTTAATGCCATTAATCGTATTATTTGGTGCAAATGTTACATTGTTCCCGGCTACTATACCGATCGCTCAGATTTATGAAGAGGGAGGATCTTTTGGTATCTGGTCCAATTACATTAAGTACATTGGTGCAGGAGCTGTAGCATGCGGTGGTATCTTAAGTTTAATTAAGTCACTGCCACTTATCATCAAAACTTTCAAGGACGCTATTAAAGGATATGGAAAAGGCGCAACTGCTAATTCCAACATTCGTACTGACCAGGATCTTTCCATGCCGGTTATTTTTATTTCTATACTTGCATTGGCTATTGCAATCTGGCTGATCCCGATTATTCCGGTAAACTTATTTAGTGCTGTTTTGATCGTAGTATTCGGATTCTTCTTTGCAACTGTATCTTCACGTATGGTTGGATTGATTGGAAGCAGTAATAACCCGGTTTCCGGTATGGCTATTGCAACACTGCTGATTTCATCCATGGCATTGAAAGCAACCGGACAGGTTGGACAGAGTGGTATGACCGCAGCAATTGCAATCGGTTCTGTTATCTGTATTATCGCAGCAATTGCAGGTGATACTTCACAGGATTTAAAGACAGGTTATATTTTGGGTGCTACACCTAAGAAACAGCAGATTGGTGAGGTTATCGGTGTATTAGCTGCGGCGATTGCTATCGGTGGTATCTTATATCTGTTAAATGAAGCATGGGGATATGGTTCTGCTGAACTTCCTGCACCACAGGCTACTCTGATGAAGATGGTAGTAGAAGGTGTTATGGGCGGTAACTTACCATGGAACCTGGTATTTGCCGGTGTGTTCATTGCACTTGTAGTAGAAGTATTAGGAATCCCGGTACTTCCATTTGCAGTTGGTTTATATCTTCCAATCCATTTAAGCACACCTATGATGGCTGGTGGACTCGTAAGATTATTTATTGAAAAGAAAAAGGGAATGGACGAGAAGAAAAAGAAAAATGCCATCGATGGCGGTGTTCTTTACTGTTCTGGTCTGATTGCCGGAGAAGGTTTAGTTGGTATCCTGCTGGCTGTATTTGCGATTATCCAAATTAAAGGTGAATCTCTTGGAGACATTATCGCCAAAGTTGGCGGTGGAATATTCCCGGAAAGCGTTGCTAAGATCGTAGGATTAATCTTCTTTGCACTTTTAATCTTCTCATTATTGAAGTTCTCTTTATTCTTAAAGGAAAAGAAAGCTAAGGCATAAGAATGGGAAAGAAAAACAAGAAGAATTATCTTGACTTTGTTCCGATCTGTAATCCTAAGTTTGAATGGGATCTGGATAAAAAAGGGAACGTAGTCGTTCACATGGAAAATAAAGGTTTCTACAATTGGATTGCCCAGAAAGTATTTAAAAGACCCAGATTCAGTCATATTACACTGGATAACTACGGAAGTTTTGCGTGGCAGCTGATGGATGGCAGAAAAACAGTATTTCAAATCGCAAATGAGATGAAAGTACAGTTTGGCGATAAAGCTGAACCGTTGTATGAACGCATGACGAGATTTTTTCAGACATTGTATCAGAACAATTTTATTGGATATGTGAGTGAAAAGAAAAAGAAAAAATAATTACAGACAGCCCGGTGATTCAGCCGGGCTGTTTTTCTGTGAAAGACACTTTATTGGAACAAAATTATCATAAAAGGAAAACGGAACTTGAAATTTCCCCATGAAACACGTATAATAACCATGTTAGAACAGAAAGAAGGTTAACGAGATGAGATACGTATTAGATTCACATACACATACGCTGGCCAGCGGACATGCATACAGTACGATTCATGAAATGGCCTATGAGGCTGCAGCAAAAGGTCTGGAACTGCTTGGGATTACTGAGCATGCACCTAAGATGCCGGGGACCTGCCATGAATACTACTTCATGAACCTGCGTATATTGGAGCGCAGCATGTGTGGAATAGAAGTTTTATTTGGGGCAGAAGTTAATGTACTGGATTATGACGGTAATCTGGACATGGATGACAGCCTTTTGAAAAAAATGGATGTGGCAATTGCAAGCCTGCACACACCCTGTATAAAATCCGGTACAAGAGAAGAGAATACAAGAGCATGTCTGAATGCCATGAAAAATCCATATATTAATATTATCGGACATCCGGATGACAGCCGTTTCCCGCTGGACTATGAAGCGCTTGTCCTGGGGGCAAAAGAACATCAGGTACTGTTAGAACTTAATAACAATTCCCTGCATCCCCTGGGAGCCAGAGAGAACCCAATTCCAAATGATATTGTGATGTTGGAAATGTGTAAAAAATATCAGGTACCAATCATCTTAGGCAGTGATGCCCACTGCGCCGCAGATGTGGGAAATCATCAGTTTATAGACAAACTGTTTGAATGCTTTGAATTTCCGGAAGAATTAATCGTAAATCGTTCTGTGGATGAATACAAAAAGTATATCAACCGCTATAAAAATCGATAAACTTCTTTACACTAAAGTTTCGCTGTGCTAATATATAAAGTACAACAACGAACGAATGAAGGGGTAATTTTATGAGCAAAAAAATCAGGACAGAAGCAGTTGACCAACTGTTTGAGGCTATTTTAAATCTAAAAGATAAAGAAGAATGTTATTTATTCTTTGAAGACGTATGTACTGTTAATGAATTGCTTTCTTTATCACAGCGTTTTGAGGTAGCTAAGATGCTAAGAGAGCATAAAACGTATCTGGAAATTGCAGAAAAGACAGGAGCATCTACGGCAACCATCAGCAGAGTAAACCGTTCATTGAATTATGGTAATGATGGGTATGAAATGGTATTCGACCGTATGCAGGAAAAAAAGCAGTAATATTAAAAAGATAGAAGAATATAAAACAGGCAGAGCTGCTCTTTAAAAAGCATCCTGCCTGTTTTTAGATTTTTGATATTAGATTTTTGATATTAGATTTTTGATATTAGATTTTTGATTTTCACTTTTTACTTTTTTCTAAATCTTTTTTTGGAAGTTCATCAATTAATTTTTCAATCAGCTGTTTTTTAATATATACATCAAAACTCAGCAGGCAGATAAAAGAAAAATGTTTTAGAAATGCCTGATCTTCTTCATCTGCATTTTCAAAGGTCTTCTGGGAAGTATTGTATTTTTCCAAAATATCCTTAGAAATTTCATTTACCTGGCTTTTCTCCAAACTGAATACTTCCTGGTAGAGTGTCTCCATATTAAAGTCGGAATCGTTATGAAAGTATTTTTCTGTTATGGGATGGAGCAGTGTCTGAATGTCAGTGATGGATAGCACGCCTTTAAAATAATATATAAAAATCAAAACCAGCAGATGTTCTTTTGAATACTTTTTCTTCAGCGGTGGCGGAAGCAGGTCATTTTTAGCATAATTATTAATCATGGTCTTTGTCAAAATTTTATCATCTGAATTTCGTTTCGAATGGGCTAAGTGCGAATCCATAAAAGTAGTTACCTGGTCCATGTATAGGTCAATATTTGGAATATCTGCAGGTTTGATATAATCAATTCTGGATAAGCTGCGCAATATGCTGTTTATCATATCATCTGTATCTATTGTCATCTTGTTCACCTCTGATTACATTATATAGTTTTCATTACTATTTGTAAATGTTTTTATTGTAGTTTGTAATATTTCTTAATACTATCTACAATATCAGAGAAAAACATAATTGCAATTTCTACCTTAAAACGTATTTTTTAGCAATAACACATTCATAGATGATCATGATAATGATACAGCCCGGCATTGCACTCAGAGTGAGGCACACCGTACATAATGTCTGATCCTTCAATCCCACAAATCCGCTTGCTATAAAGAACAGTGAATATCCCATAAACAGAAATCCCACCGCATGGTTATATTTTTTCAGATCAGATATTTTCTCCTGTTCCGGGGCTTTCATAACGGAGTAAATACCCACCGGTTTTTTGGCAAAGCACATCGTGATTCCACCCAGAAAAATAAAGATTCCAATAATCCAGGTAACAACAGCAAGAGAAGGCTTAAAGTTAATTCCGTTCTTAAAAAATGCGGAAATATCTGTATCATGGGAAAAGGTACCAATTAATGTAATTATTGTGATAAGATTAAAAATAACAACCAGGATGATGCCTGCAATATGAGCATCTTCCGATTTCAAAATAACCTTCACGAATGCACAGATTGCCAGAGTAAAAATAGGGAAAATCAAAAGTTCATACTTACTCCCGATGACATTCATTCCGCTACCGGATAAATTAACTGAAGTCGTGATTTTATCCGGTAGGAAATACAAGCTGATCAGGGTCAGAATCAAAGGCAGGCACATCAGAATGTTATATATGAGGTAACGGCGTTTCATAACATTGACTCCTTTCATTTTTTTAATTTAGTGTAACACCGATTTGGGTACCCTTCAACCGGTTTGGCTTAAGGTAAAGATATTTCAGATTGAGATATAGCTCTATTCGTGTAGAAGATGAATATAGGCGTGTAGAATATAGGGAATGTATCGGTACACAATGAGCGAGTATGTAATGAATGAGCATATAATGTGAGTGCATGTAATGAGGGAGCATGTAATAAATGTGCATGTAATAAGTGGGGATGTAATTAAAATGCCTGTAATAAGAAGCATGTAATAAGAGGAATGGTGGGTGTCATGTAATAAGAGGAATGGAGGGTTGCAAATTAGGAGGGAATGTACTAAGATATTAGAGGTATATCTATGGAAAGGAATGAAAATTAATGCGTGAAGAACAGTTTAAGATGGAAAGGCCGGGGCTGGTAGAGGAAGGACAGGAAGTAGAGATCGTAGAGATCAACACCTCGATGAATTACAGCTATATCATAGAGCCTGCAGTCGCTATGTCCGGGTGCTTTCCGTCTGGCAGAAGAATTAAGGCAAGAAAAGGGATCATTAAGAAAATTGAAAATACCCCAAGAGGTTACATCGTCACCGCGGCTTTTGATGAATAGAGGGGAATAATCTTAAAATAAGATGAAAAATGTGGATTCTTGGTGACAGAAGCCTCATTTTATTATATAATAAAACCCGAGACTAAAAGTTAGGTGGTATTACAATGAGCATATACGATACATTGAATGACATGCAGAAATCGGCGGTATTCCATACGGAAGGTCCGTTATTATTACTGGCTGGGGCAGGTTCCGGCAAGACCAGGGTTCTGACACACCGCATTGCATATCTGATTGAAGAAAAAGGGGTAAACCCGTGGAATATTATGGCAATTACCTTTACAAATAAAGCGGCAGGAGAGATGCGTGAGCGTGTAGACAGCCTGGTGGGTTTCGGATCCGAAAGTATCTGGGTATCCACATTCCACTCTACCTGTGTCAGAATCTTAAGACGTTACATAGACCGATTGGGTTATACGAATAATTTTACCATTTATGACAGCGACGATCAGAAAACTCTGATGAAGGATGTCTGCAAACGCCTGCAGATAGATACTAAAGTATATAAAGAAAAAGCACTGCTGGGAGCTATTTCATCTGCAAAAGACGAACTGGTTAGTCCGCAGGCATACGAATTAAATGTTGCAGGTGACTTTGGAAAGCAGAAAATTGCACAGGCTTATAAAGAATACCAGAAGCAGCTTCACAGCAATAATGCGCTGGATTTTGATGATTTAATTGTAAAAACAGTAGAGCTGTTCCAGAATTGCCCGGATGTATTGGATTACTATCAGGAACGATTCAAATACATCATGGTAGATGAGTATCAGGATACCAATACGGCACAGTTTAAGCTGGTAAGTCTGTTTGCAGAAAAATATCAGAACCTTTGTGTAGTGGGTGATGATGACCAGTCTATTTACAAATTCCGTGGTGCCAATATCGGAAATATTTTAAATTTTGAAAAAATGTTCGCCAATGCAAGAACAATTAAACTGGAGCAGAATTACCGTTCCACCCAGAATATCTTAAATGCCGCCAATGATGTGATTCGAAACAATGTAGGCAGAAAAGAAAAAACACTCTGGACCGATAATGAGGAAGGTGATTTAATTCATTTTCGTCAATTTTTAACTGCTTTTGATGAAGCAGAGTATATTGTGGGAGATATTGCGCAGAATATACGAGAAGGCAATTATGAATATAAGGATTGCGCGATTCTCTATCGAACGAATGCCCAGTCCCGTATGTTCGAAGAAAAATTCCTGATGGTAAATATTCCTTATAAAATCATCGGGGGCGTAAATTTCTACGCCAGAAAAGAAATCAAAGACCTTCTGGCTTATTTAAAGACGGTAGATAATGCCATGGACGACCTGGCAGTTAAGAGAATCATTAATGTACCAAAAAGGGGTATCGGAGCCACTTCCCTTGGCAAGGTGCAGGAATATGCAGATGAGTATGATATGAGCTTCTATGATGCGTTAAAAGATGCTGAGAGCATTGCAACACTGGGAAGAAGTGCAGTAAAAATAAAACCATTTGTAACCTTCATCCAGACACTGCGCAGTAAACTGGATTATCTGTCAGTACAGGAAATTATGAAATCAATCATCGACGAAACCGGCTATGTAAAAGAACTGGAAGCAGAAGACACCGATGAGGCGAGAGCCAGAATTGAAAATATCGATGAATTGATCACTAAAGTTGTATCTTATGAAAGTGATGCTGAAGAGCCGTCACTGAGCGGATTTTTAGAAGAAGTAGCCCTGGTAGCGGACATCGATAACCTGGATGAAGAGAGCAGCCATGTAGTACTGATGACCCTGCATAGTGCCAAAGGACTGGAGTTTCCAAACGTGTATCTGGCCGGAATGGAAGATGGCATATTCCCGAGTTATATGACTATAACTTCCGACGATCCCCTGGATATCGAAGAAGAGCGCCGTCTGTGTTACGTGGGAATTACAAGAGCAAAGCAGCGTTTGACCCTGACCAGTGCAAAGCAGCGAATGATCCGCGGTGAAACACAGTATAACAAAGTATCCAGATTCATCCGGGAAATACCACGGGACCTGGTAGCTGTTGGCGGACAGGTGAAGGATAAAGTGGAAGATATTCCAAAACCAACCAATTATGCCCAGGCAAAAACAGCATTCAAAACAAAAATATTTGATCCCAAACAATTCCAGGTAAAGAAGGCGGATACCTTGGATTACGGTGTTGGAGATCAGGTAAAACACATTAAATTCGGCATAGGAACCGTAGAGGGAATCGTAGAAGGCGGCAAGGACTATGAAGTAACCGTCAACTTCGAAAAAGCAGGCGTAAAAAAGATGTTTGCGGCCTTTGCAAAACTAAAGAAAGTATAAAATATTTTTTTCATATAGTAAAATTTAGTATTTAGTGATATACTAGTCATAAGAGTAAATCTAATGAAAGGACGTGTAAGGATATGAACAAATTTGAAGAATTACTGGCTGCATTACAGAAAAAAGAGGATGACAAAAACAAAAATACAGTGCTTTGGGTTTTGGCAATTATCGGTGCTGTAGCAGCAGTAGCAGCAATCGCTTATGGTGTTTATCGTTATTTCACGCCGGATTATCTGGAAGACTTTGAAGAGGACTTTGATGATGATTTCGATGATTATTTTGATGATGCGGATGATATAATTGACGATGTAAAAGAAGACGTCAAAGAAGCAGCAGAAAAAGTGAAAGACGCCGTTGAAGACGCAGTAGATTAATTAAAAATGCATAAAAGGGCAGATGTCATTTGGCACCTGCTTTTTTTAACGAAAAAATTGTAATATGTCGAGAGATTTGGTAGAATAGAGATATTGGATAAATGTTGTGAAAATATGTTGTAGATATATGTTGTTTTGAAGCATATTTTTAAATATAAGCATAGTGGTTTAATCATATGATTTCTTCACTGGTTCATAGAAAATATTATTTATATGTTGTTAGAAAACAAGATGAGATGGAATTCTATTTTAAGCGAAAGGGCAGCTAAAAAATTAGTTTAGTTAATATTGATAATAAACATTTAGCTATAAAGAATATATATATTTCCAGAGTAATGTTTTCGCATACTGGTAAAAGAAAAATATTTATATTATGCAGAGTGATATATATTAATGTAAAATATAAAACATGGATAGTTTTTGATTCAAGTTAACAAAGAGTCATTACGAAAAATATGAAATGTAAATGGAGCGTAAGTTATAGTGAAAAAAGGTCAAGTATTAGAAGGTGTTATAAAAGAAGTTGTATTCCCTAACAAAGGGATTGTAGAAGTTGAGAATGAAACAAAAACAGTAATTGTAAAAAATGGAGTTCCCGGACAGAAAGTACGCTTTTCCATCAATAAAATCCGAAAAGGAAAATGCGAGGGACGATTGTTAGAAGTAATTGAAAAGTCACCTGTGGAAGTAGAACCCTCCTGCCCGCATTTTGGTATCTGCGGTGGCTGTACATATCAGAATCTGGATTATCCAACTCAGCTGGCTATGAAAGAAAAACAGGTAAAAGATCTGGTAGACAGCGTCTGTCAGAATTATGAATTCGAGGGAATAAAAGGCAGCCCACGACAGTTTGCATATCGTAATAAAATGGAATTTTCATTTGGGGATGAAGTTAAAGATGGCCCATTGGCATTAGGTATGCATAAAAGGGGAAGCTTTTACGATATTGTAACGGTAGATCAGTGTGAAATCGTGGATGATGATTATAATAAGATTCTGGCCTGCGTGTTGGAATATTTTAAAGAAACGGATCTTAGTTTTTATCATAAGCTATCTCACCAGGGATACCTGCGTCACCTGTTGGTACGTAAAGGACAAAAGACAGGAGAAATTTTAATTGATCTTGTAACCAGTACGCAATCAGTTCCCAGTCTGGAGGGACTGAAGGACAGGCTTTTGGAATTAGAATTAGAAGGCAGAATCGTTGGGCTATTAAATACATTGAATGACAGTCTGGCGGATGTGGTTCAGAATGATGAAACCAAAATTTTATATGGACAGGATTATTTTTATGAAGAATTGTTAGGGCTGAAATTCAAAATCTCTCCATTCTCATTCTTTCAGACGAATTCACTTGGTGCAGAGGTGTTGTATGAGACAGCACGTTCCTATGTGGGAGAGACGAAAGACAAAGTAATTTTTGACCTCTACAGCGGCACTGGAACGATAGCACAGATGTTAGCTCCGGTTGCAAAAAAAGTGATTGGAATTGAGATCGTAGAAGAGGCAGTGGAAGCTGCTAAAGTAAATGCGGCTTTGAATAATCTGGATAATTGTGAGTTTATTGCAGGAGATGTATTGAAAGCAATTGATTTAGTTAAGGAAAAACCGGATCTTATTGTCCTTGATCCGCCAAGGGATGGGATTCATCCGAAGGCCTTGTTGAAGATTATTGATTTTGGGGTGGATAGAATGGTTTATATTTCCTGTAAGCCTACCAGTCTGGTGAGGGATTTGGAAGTGCTGCAGGGGAGAGGGTATGAGGTTGTGAAGGTTGTGGGGGTTGATATGTTTCCTGGGACTGGGCATGTGGAGACGGTAGTACTTCTTTCCCACAAAAAGCCAGACAGCGTAATCAACGTAAAAGTCGAGTTTGGCGAGGGTGAGGATAAAGTTCCACTTGGAGAAATAGCGAAAAAGGCAGAAGCCTATAAGCCAAAGGAACGAGTGACCTACAAAATGATAAAGGAGTATATTGAAGAAAAATACGGCTTCAAGGTACACACTTCTTACATAGCGGAGGTAAAGCGGTCATTGGGATTACCAATGTATGATGCACCTAACGCCGTGGAGGAATTAAAACACGAGAGAAAGCATCCGACCCCAGAGAAGGTAGAAGCAATAAAGGATGCTTTGAAATATTTTGGGGTTATTTAATAGGTAGCCTGTTTATAGAATATCACATGGATTAGTAAAGCAAATAAATGATGAGAAAGGGTGAGTATTATGGGTGGAAAAGAAGCATCACGGGGATTTTTATACCAGGGGTTTGCTTCAGTATTAGAGGCCTTAAGTGATAAAAATAACTGGGATAAGATATATGTCGAATTTCCAACATCAAATGATAAGGTTGATATAGCATTAGAGCAGCAAAATCAAATTGTTAAATGCATACAAGTAAAATCAACGATAAATACTTTTACTAAATCAGACATTAAAGCATGGCTAGATGACCTTATAAAGGATGTAGAAAGCCCTGAATATGAATTATTTTTAATCGGGCAATGTGATAAGTCTGCCAACACATTTATAAAGTCAATCGAAAAGTATTATGGGAAAGTGCTTGATAAAGAAGCAACATTGTCGCTAAATGGGTTTGATACAGATTTGTTTGATAATAAGAGAATACGGTTTTTGATTTTGCCGTTTGAAATAGAAGTTTTAGAAAAAATTGTAAGAGATTCGTTGCATCAGTATATTTCAGATAGCAATCAAATGATGGCGTTTGAGCAAATTAGGTTTATTGCTTCTGCTACCGTAAATGACCAGATGATTTCTTCAACACATGGTAAAGGTATTGATAGAAAAGAGTTTGATGAAGAAATAGAAAAACGCATTCTTCTTGTTGCCGATAAGTATTCCCCTAAAAGAATATCTATTGGTGTGAAAAGTTTTACCCGTGGAGCAGAAAACTTGGAAGAAGATACAGAGAGTTGTTTATCATTCATTAATAAGTTTGATGGTCGCAATATAAAGGGTGAATACGGTTGGAACAAAGATATTTATAAAAAATTGGAAGAATTTTTGCTCACAAATACAAGCAACAAGCATGCCTATCAAATATTTTTAGATACACATGCGTCTATAGCCTTTGCAGTAGGAAGAATTCTTGATAGTAAATCAGGTATTAACGTATTTCCTATACAAAAATCGTCGACCAATGGCACTGTATTATGGGATGTGAAACGGTCATCTAAAAGGAACTATACTAATTGGGATATTTCACACGAAAAGTTTAATGAGAATCAATATGATTCTGCATTAGTATTAAATGTCACTCGCAACATTTACGATGACGTGGTAAAATTCATAAAAGAAAACAATCTATCAATTGGACGTATCATTAATTGTACGCCAAGCGATGTTGGTGCCACAAATTTTTCGATAGAAGATGGAACACATGCAACTGCTTTAGCTAATTCAGTTTATAACGCTATTGGTAGAAGAAGCACTGTGGAACGGCGTGGAACACTACATATTTTTGCTGCTGCTCCAAATGCATTTATGTTTTTCTTAGGTCAAAATTCAGTTGGATTTGGCAAATGTATTCTATATGAATATGATTTTGAGCAAAGGAATTCTTGTACATATTCACAATCAATAAGTTTTACTAATTAAAGAAGGAGGATTATTTATGTCTACTGTACCGTCATATTTTAAAGACTTTCTATCTAATATTCGTTTGTCTGAGAATCAAGTGAATGATTTGAAAACAGGGCATACGACATTAAGACGGAGATTAGAGGAAGATGAAACATTATCAAAGATTATTATTAGTACTTTCTTACAGGGAAGTTACCGACGTTCCACAGCCGTAAAACCAAAAAACGGCAACAAATCAGATGTCGATGTAATTGTTGTAACGAAATTAGACTCTGAAGAGTATACACCAGAAGAGGCTTTGGATTTATTTGTTCCATTTTTAGAAAAACATTATAAAGACAAATATAGAATTCAAGGCAGGTCAATTGGTATAAGTTTAAGTTATGTTGATTTGGATATCATACCTACCTCTGCACCTAGTGAAAGCGAAACAGGAGTACTTCAAGATGAGGTGATTATTTCGGAATATACAATTGAAGATTTCCAACAAAAGTTACTTACAAAATCGTTCGATAATGACTTACTTGAAAGTGCATATAACATATTTTATAAATCAGATAACGAACCTCAATGGAAAGCCGAACCGTTGCTAATTCCTGACCGTGAAGCGGAAAAATGGGATAAAACACATCCACTTGAGCAAATTCGATGGACGGTTGAAAAAAACAAGAATTGCAATACCCACTATATAAATGTTGTTAAAGCATTGAAGTGGTGGCGTAAAACACAATATCCAGATATGAAACATCCCAAGAGTTATCCGTTGGAACATTTTATTGGTGATTGTTGTCCAGATGATATTAAAAGTGTTGCCGAAGGTGTTGTGTTAACTCTTGAAAATATTGTTGCCCAATACACTAATAAACCTTTTCTAGCTGATAGAGGCGTTCCTGAACACGATGTTTTTGCACGAATTACAGATGAAGAATATTCTGATTTCTACGATACGGTTTGTGATGCTGTTAAAATAGCTCGTGAAGCTTTTGATTGTGAAGAATTATATGATAGTGTTTGTAAATGGAGAGAGCTATTTGGTAATGAATTCCCGCCAGCTCCAGAGCCATCAAAATCTAATTCTTCAACGGGATTTACAACCCGTACTGAAAAACCAGCAGCCATTCCAGAAGGAAGATTTGCATAGATGGAGTCAAAAGAAATCCTTGATAAATTAAATCAGGCTCGAAGGGCTTTAGATTCATTATCGCAAGTTGAGATAATGGATGAGTGGCAATTTGATAATGAATTAGATGTTTGGTATTTACACTTAAGTATCGTGATTGAAGGTGAAACACCATATTTCCCTCAGAAATCTCAATGGTTTTTCGTTGTTGGATCCGAATATCCAGAGGGGAAAATTAAAGTATATCCAGACGTCCAAAACAGTATAACGGTTACATTGTATCATCAAGCCAACAACTCCAAAATTGAAAGAAACGGATTGTGGAGAAAAGGAGCATTATGTCTTGAGGTGAATACAATACCTAATTTTCAATTGGAACCATGTAGTGTAGATGAACGCTTGTTGTATCATGCAAAACGAGCAATTTGTTGGCTCGAGCTAGCGGCAAAAGGGAAATTAGTTACAGAAAGCGAGCCGTTTGAGTTGCCCGAATTTTCTATGAGCAATATTTTAGAAATGCAGTTTGTTTTCTCGGAAGATGTGGTTACCTTCATGCAATGGGAGAGTGCCGAATGTCAGTATGGAATAGCAGAATTAGATGTGTATAAAAGTAAACCATTTGTATACTATGTTAAGGTGTTTAAATCGCTAAATAACAACATTCAGCATTATACAGAATGGGGAAAATATCTTTCAAAAACAACTATATCACCTCCAATTATTGCTCCGTGGATACTTATGAATCAGATTCCAGTTGTTAATGAGTGGCAAGCACCAGAAACATTTGGCGAATTGTTAGTTGCCTGTGAAAAACAGCATATTAATATAATGTGTATCCTTCAAAATATTGTCTCAAAAATTCGGGACGGAAAACGGCATTTGCTTTTAATTGGTTTCCCTGTTCCCCGAATTTTTGGTGGAGACCCCGAGATAATTTCTTGGAAAGCTCTGTATTTACCGACTGTATCATATGGAAAAAGGACAGCAAAAGGATTCAGAAATAATCAACAGGGATGGTGGATGCGTGATAAATGTGAGGCATTCACTAAAAATGCAAAATTGGATTGGATTGTTTCAGAAAATTGGAACCAACACGAAATATCTCAACGAGGTAAAATGAGCGACCTGTTACTAAGAAAAAGAATATTGCTCATTGGAGCAGGTTGCATTGGAGCATCAATCGCAGAAATATTTGTAAGAGCAGGAGTATATAATATTACTATTGCAGATTCGGATATATTTGAAGTCGGGAACTTATCCCGCCATATCTTAAATCTAAATAATATTGGTGAATTTAAAGAATTATCGGTATGTAATTATGTTAACTCTCTAAATCCACACGCAAATGTCAAAGTTATAAATGATACTCTTTCAAATGATGACGCTTTTAAAACAAATATTGATTTGGATAGATATGATGTTATTGTTGATTGTACTGGGGAAAATAATGTACTTGATATTCTTCAAAGCACTAATTTTAAGAGAACCCATATTATAGCTTCAGTCTCTGTTGGATTGGGTGCAAAACGATTATATGTTACACTGATGTATGGTAACACTTTTAAGTTTAATGCTTTTTATGATTTGATTTCCCCGTACCTACAGGCAGAAAAAGTCTTATATGATGATTACGACTTGCCAAGGAATGGAATTGGTTGCTGGCATCCGACTTTTCCTGGAAGAAGTGATGATATTTGGATTGCTGCTGCAACTTCCGTGAAGGTAATTGAAAATTACATTATAACAAAATCTCAAAAGACGCTTTCACTCATTTATGAGCAAAAAGAGAGCGATGGGATATTTGAAAGCTATGAGGTGGTGGAGAAAAGAGAGGATGGATAATTTGCTTTTTCAAGATAAGAATCAATCATATAGTGTAAAGTTCGACACAAAGGCTTATGAACGAATGCTTTATTATTGTGCTATTTCTAATCCTTATGAAACAGGGGGGATTTTAATTGGAAATTATTCTTCCAACCAAGCAATAGCTAATATTTTGCAAATAACACCACCACCTAAAAATTCTAGACATTCAAAGTGTACTTTTCATAGGGGGATAGACGGATTGAAAAGAATTTTAGACTCGGCATGGAATCAAGGTCAGTATTATTTAGGAGAGTGGCACTATCATCCAAATGCATCGTCGGCACCAAGTAATATTGATAAAAATCAAATGATAGTTTTATCCCAAGACCAAAAACTAAAATGTCCAGAACCTATATTAATTATTGTTGGAGGTTATCAAGATAATTGGAATATAAATGCTCGGCTATTTGTTAATAAGCAAGAAATTATTCTCAATAAGCGGTAGCACTAACTATTTGATAAGACGCAGATTTTTGTATCAAAGTATAAGCTATACTTGTCGAGTGGAAAGAATTATTACGAGGATTGAAACAGGAGTATCAATCGATAAAAGCGGAAAAGATGGAAGAAGATAATGATACAGTAATGGAAAAAAGTAATTGTGCCACAGGCTGTTGCACCATCCATGATTTTGTGGGAAAAGTGCTGCACGAACGGTATTAGTACTGTAAAAATATTGTCCAGATATCCGTAGTTTTGTGGGGATATGATTTGAATTTGTACACACGTTGAGACGGTGGTATTGATGTCTAAGGTCAGGTGAATAAGTGTGAAAAAGGCCTGATTTCAGGTCTTTTTTGCTATCGGGAGTACGAAAACATTCAATCCGAGGTCAATAGCGCTTTGCGGAAACAAGGCAAAAGGCGCTTAGCGAAAAAAAGTGTGTATAGTTTAGACGCCGATTTAGATGGCGGGGATTGAGTTGTCGATTTTGTTGTCAAAGAAAGTTTAGTCAGCGGATTGGATAACAGCGGAAAGGAGTGAGTAACACATGGATATAAAGCCAATTGAAACCAAATACAATGGTTTCAGATTTAGAAGTCGTCTTGAAGCAAGGTGGGCTATCTTTTTTGATGCAATAGGCCTCAAGTACGAGTATGAAGTTGAAGGTTTTGAGATGAAAGGGATTCGATACTTACCAGATTTTTATATTCCCAGCCTTGACAGGTGGTTTGAAATAAAGGCTATGTCGTTGAATAATTATGAATTAAAAAAGTGCGAGGAGTTTTGCTTTAATAAAGACAATGAAAATATTAAATTCTCGGTCTTAGTTGGGTCACCTGAAGCAGTCAAAATAGGTGAATTCGCTGGAATCATGGAGTATGTATGGGAGTGGCCATCAGAACAATATCCGGAAAATTATAGATTACTTGCACCGGAGGAGTTGGCCGAGAGAGAGTATTACTCACGATTTGTAAAGGGTCTTTGGGTTGTCCCAGGAGTGACAGAAGAAGAACTTACACTGGCAGCAACAGTGGCAAGGCAAGCAAGGTTTGAATTTGGTGAATCGCCAATTAATACAGCAGAGAGGAAGAATATAGATGACAGATGACTTATTAAAGAAAGATTTAATAGCACATAAGATTTACTCTTCATGGCAGTTTATTGAGTATACCGAGAAAAATATTGCTACAGTACAGTATTGTGCGGATACAATAAAAAATATCATTGATAAAATGACGATGAAAACTGTATGTTGGCAGCAGGATATAGCATCTGATTTTGTAGATGATGTTACCGAAGATGGCAAAAAGGTAAAGCGTTTATCCGTCACAACTGAAAATGCGCCTGTATATGAGTTAAGAGTTGCAGGAGAAAAAGTTGACCCGTGGTTTTTATTTGATAAATTGCTGCGTGATTTTTTTCAGTATACAATGAATTCATTTGACTCAATAAGTCAGATAATTAATACTGGGTTATTGGCGAATAATGGAAAAAAGGTCGATTCAGTGGACATTCAGATTATGACAAAAACCTTCAATCAGCAAACTTATAGTGTGGCATTCCCGAAGATGCAGGCATGGTTAAATAAAATAGGCCAATCTCCAGAATTTCAATATATTGAAGCGATTAACAATAGGACTAAACATACAGCGGATATTTCAAATAAGCTTTCGATGGGAATTTTAGGAAACTCAAATACTACACAGATTGGCCCGTTTTTTCGTAAGGATGTTCAGCATGGTAGGATGGAATTGTCTGACCAGCTTCAAGCAACTATTTGCTTTTTAACTAATTCATGGGATGAGTTTTTAACTGTTTTCAAAGATGAATATCCGAGAGATGTATATACTCAGAATCGTAGACATTGTATTTCTGGTGTTCGTCAGCAAAAGTTAAAAGATGAACCAGACCAAGATTTATCATATGCGTATATTGTGGAAGATAGTTCTTTTGATTCTATGCCGGATGAAATTTACATTCTTTTAGTGAGTGAAAGAGAAAATGAGGTGTATTCTCACGAATGTCCTTTTAACACTATTCTTGTAACAGGAACAAGCAATATTGAAATTTTAGGGAGATATTGCGCAGAGGATGTTATTGGTGATGATTGCCTTCTTCATTATCGGAAATATGTGAAAGATAAAAATGTTACTGGTGGTGTGTGTATGATATATGCTCATCAAGAAAATACTGTATTCTATCATGGAAATCCATATTTTAATGTAGAGTCTGTATCGAATGATGAAGATTTCTTAAAAAGAACCTCATTGCCTTTCTAAACTCACTTAATAAAAACAACCCTCCCGGCCATCATGGTCGAGAGGGTTTCGCGCGTTTATAGGTATTATCCTTCAATATCAACGCTTATCCCGGACTTGAATTCCACAGTGAAGTGGTATTCAAATACGGTGATTTTCTGCAGTAGCCTGCGGACAAGGCTTTCATCAAAAACAGTAATCTCGCTGGGCTGGGCTTTCAGAAAATCACAAAGCTCGGTGATTCGGGCCAGCCGTTCATCTCGAATGACGCTGTCGGTTTCGGATTTTGCTTTCAATTCTCGAAGCTGAAAAATCTCCTCGGCGATAGAATAGTAATCATCACGGTTGTTTGCCTTCTGAAGGAGCTCTTTTTGCAGTTCCAGCAGCTTGGCGTCTATCTCATCCGTGGAGGCGCTGGCATCGTTGCGGATGACGGTGGCGATGTTCTCCTGCAGCATTTTCATGTAGCCGCTTTTGTCCAGCACCATCTCATTGATGGCTTTCAGGATAATGTCCTGCAAAAGCTCCTCATTGACCGTTCTGGTCCGACATGCAACGCCAGTGTTCTGAAGTCGACATTCGCAGCGCCAGACGATGGACTTGCAGCCTCGGTTGTTCCAATGAATGCGCCTGAACATTTCGTTGCATTCACCACAGAAGATGAGCTGGGAGAAGCAGTGGTTGCTACTGTAGGTGCGTTTGCGTCCATTGGCGCTGGTGTGCACCACTCGCCTGCGTACCAGTTCATCCCGTACCTGCATGAAGATTTCCTTTGGAATAATCGCTTCATGGTTACCTTCCACATAGTATTGAGAAACGGTGCCGTTGTTCTTGATTCTGGTCTTGCTGAGAAAGTCGGTGGTGTAGGTCTTTTGCAGCAAGGCATCACCGATGTGCTTCTCATTTCGTAAGATTTTGTTGATGGTGCTCGTCCACCACTTGGTCTTCCCTGCGCCGGTGAGAATGCCGTCAGCCATAAGCCCTGCGGCAATCTTATCCATGCTGTAACCTTCCATGTACTCATACTGAGACCGCCCAGCCGGAGAGAAAAACCAGGTGCGCTACCTATTAATAGCCACGCACCTTACGCAGCTCAGTGCGGATGCGCTTCATCTGGTCGGCAAAGGTGCGCTGCTTGCGGCCCAGAGCCTCGGCAATACTGCGGTCGGAGATTTTGTCATTTTCCTTCCACAGCTTAATGATGCGGTCAGCATCCGGGTCAAGCTCCTGAAGGCGCTGGAACAACTGCTCCAAAAGCGCACGGTCTGCATAGACCTCTTCCATGCGGACGGTTTCGGTAAGCTCGGTGTCAAGGAGCGTGCTATCGTCGTCGGTGTTAGGTGCATCGAGCGAAAGCGTACCGTAACCCAAGTGGTGTTCACAGTTTTCGCAGTCGCTATCGCAGGCCCAGAAGAACTGCTTCGGGCATTTGCAGCGGTGGTGATACTGTTCCTTTTTGCGGACGGCTCCGGCCATGCGGTAGAAGTCCTGAAACTGCTGCTCCGTGCAAGGAATTTTCTCCTTAGTGGAGCGGACGTAGATAAAGCGAGTGTTCTGATTGTCCTTGATTGCCATGTGATTGTCTCCTTTCGGCTGTTAAACCGAAGCGGAGATAACCTGTATGGCTGCCAGTATTGCTTTTCATAAGATGGTCACCTCAGGTGGATTTCTCCACTTCGAATCGGTGACCAGCCGTTCGTTAAGCTGGCACTCTATATTGAAAGTTCTTCCATCCATCAGCTACGAACACACCTCGTGGCCACGAAGAAGGTGAGCTGATTTCAGGAAAAGTAGTTTTACGCCTTGCTTAGGGCGGTTGTTTAGTTGTCGTTGGCGATTTGCTCCAAATAAGCGAATACCTCGCTGTAATAGTAAGAAGCTAAATCGTAAAAGCCGTGGGCACTATAGCGTGCAAAAACTGATTTTGCAACGGCGTTACCATATTCGGCTGCCACTGCGGAAGCGGCATTCTCGATGTTGATTTCCCACATTTTTCGTTCAGAAGATGTCATCTGCTTCACCTGCCTTTATTTAATTGATGTTCTTATAGTACAAGCCAACAGTGACACTTAAAATTAGGTGAAGACCATAAAAACCGACACTTTCTGACACTTCACTTTTTCGTAATAAGTGGATTTATAACTTTTTATGTGGATTTTTATAGATTGAAGATTGATTTTTGTGAGTTAATGCGATATAATAGAAAATGAACTATTGTATTTATTTGTAGGAAGAGGTGCAACAGTGAAACTGGGAGACATATGTAAAGGTGTCAAACCTTCGTGCCCGAAGCTGAGAAGCAGAGAAAAATTTATTGATGGGTTGCTAACAGCAGCTGGTGGAGCACCCTTTATTTCAGATAGTTATAAGCAAGGGCTCTGTAATGGAGGGAAACCATTCACGGTTGCTCTTAAGGGACAGAATCGTGGAAAAGATAATTTGCAGTCCTTAATTGAGTTTTTTATGAATGAAATAGCGGATACCAAAGTTGGAGATGTGTTATTGGCGTTTGGCATCCCTGAAAAAGAAACGCCAAATAAAAAAGCCCTCTCTGTTGCATTAGCAAAACAGATGAAGGCTTTGATAGATGATGATAATGAAGATGTTGATGAAATTGTAATATTAGAGTATCAACGGGCCAAAGAAGATGACTCTCCTGAAAAAATGAATATGGGGATGCAGCCTTTGTACCCAGGCGATAGTGTTTACGTTCAGTTCACACCAAATCAGATATATAAAACAGATTGTTTCGGAACGGTACAGCACACCTGGTCAATTCAAAACAAAGGAAAAATCAAATGGGTTGGCAGAAAACTGATATATGTTCGTGGCCCCAAAGACCGACCAGAAGCCACACCGGCTGAAATCCCAATCCCGGATGTAGAGCCTAATGGATTTGCAAGGTTATCTACAACTATAGATGCCCGTGGCTTTGATGGAATAACAAGATGTATCTGGGAAATGCAGGATTCGGATGGACAGAACTGCTTCCCCAAATACGAGTCACTGTTTTGTGTAACGATAGATGCAAAATTCAAGCGTAACTAATATGGAGGTAACAGCGTGAAAGAGCATGCAATAGAAAAATGGGTAACACTTAAAGAAGTTCAATCCTACCTTGGCGTGGGAAGAGAAACAATTCTACAGTGGATTGCCAAGCGCAACATGCCAGCATATAAGGTGGGGCGTCTTTGGAAATTTAAATTGTCAGAGGTTGATGACTGGATTCGTTCAGGTGGAGCAGCTGATGACGGAGCAAATGATAAAAATGATGATGGCGAAACGGAATAAGTCCGTTTTATGGTACAGCACATTTTGTAGAATTAAGATGAAGCAGTATATCTGCGAAAGTGAAAATAGAAGCCAAGAAAGGTTAGGATAAAAAAGATGGATAATCAATTGCAAAATACGATTGTAAGTTTTATATGGGGAATTGCGGACGACTGCCTGCGAGATGTTTATGTACGAGGCAAATATCGTGATGTTATTCTGCCAATGACGGTAATCCGTCGTTTGGATGCTATGCTTGAAGATACAAAGGAAAATGTATTAAAATTAAAAGATACTTTAGATAAGGCAGGAATTACGAATCAGTGGGCCGCACTTTGTAATGAAGCTGGTCAGGCTTTCTGTAATGCATCTCCGTTCTTGCTTAAGGATTTAACAAGCCGTGCAAAGAAGCAAACATTGAAGGTGGACTTTGAAGCATACCTGGATGGCTTTTCTCCCAATGTTCAGGAGATACTGGAAAAATTCAAATTCCGTAATCAGATTGATACGATGATTGATGCGGATATTCTTGGTGCTGTTATCGAGAAGTTTATTTCTCCGACCATCAACCTGAGCCCAAAGAATATCTATACAGATGATACGATCAAGGAAGTTTCGATTCATTTGTTTGGACAGGAAGTGCAGCCGGAGACTTATGCAATTTGTTAAGCAGATATGCTTTTGAAGGGCGACGGAGACCAGGCTGAGCATATCGCATACGGCTCGACACTTTCTGCTGATGGAAATGCAACTCGTCAGTTTGACTTTATGTTGGCTAATCCGCCTTACGGTAAGAGCTGGAAAACAGACGCAGAAAAAATGGGTGGTAAAAAGGATATCCTTGATAGCCGCTTCAATACCTACCTTGAAGATGGCACAGAGCTTTCAATGATTCCGAGAACGAGTGATGGTCAGCTGCTGTTCTTGCTTAATAATGTGGCTAAGATGAAAAAAGATACAGAGCTTGGCAGCCGTATTGCAGAGGTACACAATGGCTCATCTATCTTTACCGGTGATGCTGGTAGCGGGGAGAGTAACGCTCGTAGATATCTGATTGAAAATGACCTCGTCGAAGCGATTATTGCTTTGCCGGAAAACATGTTTTACAACACTGGAATTGGTACATTCATTTGGGTTTTATCAAATAAAAAGGAAGAACGACGTAAGGGCAAAATTCAGTTGATTGATGCAACTGCAATGAAGTCACCGCTTCGTAAAAATATGGGTAAAAAGAACTGCGAGCTGACTCCAGAACTTCGTAAAGAGATTATTCGAATCTTCCTTGATATGGAAGAGAGCGAAGTTAGCATGATTTTCAATAATGAAAACTTTGGACATTGGGCTGTTACTGTGGAGCGTCCTCTTCGCCTACGTGTCTATCCGGAAAGGAAAATCCCTGCTGGCATTTTGAAAGAAGCAGAGATGGAAGCATACATTGCAGGTATTAAGGCTGTGCCACATACTGTCGCATTGGAGGACTGGAAGGCGTTTGCCAAGGCTACAAAATTGAAAGCTGCCTTATTGAAAAAAGTACGTCCTTATATTACAGAGAAAGATGCCACTGCAAAAGCAATTGATGGAGAGGCGGATGTCGAGCTTCGTGATACGGAGATTGTGCCATTTAATTATGAGGGCGGAATAGAAGCCTTTATTGATACCGAAGTAAGACCATATGCGCCGGATGCCTATATTGATGAGAAAAAGACCCAAGTGGGATACGAAATTAGCTTTACTAAGTATTTTTATAAACCTGCTGAGTTGCGCTCCATGCAGGAAATAATTTCGGAGTTGAATGATTTGGAACAGCAAACAGATGGAATGCTTGCAGATATTATGGGAGGACTTAGTTTATGAATTCATACCCATCATATCAAACAATAGATTTACCTTGGCTAAAATGCGTTCCCTCTCATTGGAAATGTGACAAAGCAAAACGATTTTTCGAGAATCCCAAAATTTTAAATAAGGGAAATTTAGAAAAGAATGTGTTATCGCTTACCCTAAAGGGAGTGATTCGTAATAATGCGGAAAAACCAATTGGGCTTTCTCCGTCAGATTATTCAACTTATCAAATTTTTGACAAGGATGAATTGGTGTTCAAGTTGATAGATTTGGAGAATGTATCTACAAGTCGTGTTGGTGTTGTATGGGAAAGAGGAATTATGAGTTCTGCATATATTCGGTTTCGAATGAAGAAGCACGAAAATATACGGTACTTTTACTATCAATATTATGACTGGTACAAGAGGCTGATTTTTAATGGATTGGGAGCTGGCGTTCGGCAAACATTATCAGCCAGTGATTTACTAAATCTTGCTATCACGGTTCCTCAAAAGGTTGAACAAGACCAGATTGTCCGTTATCTCGATTGGCAGGTATCAAGGATTAATAAACTAATCGTAGCGAAGAAAAGGCAAATAGAATTGTTAAAAGAGCGGCAAGCGGTATATATTTCCCATGTTATTACTCGTGGACTGGATAACTCTTCACCAATGAAAAAGTCGGACATTGATTGGATAGGCGAAATACCAGCTCATTGGGAAACTATACGTTGTAAATACTTATTTTCTGAAAGGGATGAGCGCTCAGCAGAAGGTAAATAAGAACATTTATCTATGAGTCAAAAATATGGACTTGTACCAAATTCACAACTTGATGAACGACGAATGCTTTCAGAATCGTATCAAGGAGGAAAGTTATGTTATGAAAATGACCTTGTATTGAATCGTTTGAAAGCACATCTCGGTGTGTTTGCATTAGCTCCTCAGCATGGAGTTATAAGCCCGGATTATACAGTCCTTATACCAAACACTGATCGAATTGTGCCGGAATATGGAGAAATAGTTCTCAAAAGCGAAAACTGTCGCAGAGAATTAAGAATTCGAGTTCGTGGTATTATTGAAGGCTTCTGGCGTTTATATACAGGGGATTTTAATACAATTGTTCTTCCTATTCCGCCGATTGATGAACAGGTCGTTATTATGCAGCATTTAAACGAATATATCGCAAAATCGAAAGAATATGAAACCAGTATTTTGCATGAAATAGAAGTTCTGCATGAACTGCAAACAAAGCTCATCTCAGATGTTGTTACCGGGCAGATTGATGTTCGTGATATCGAAGTACCTGAATTCGAGTATGTTGAAGAAATTGATGATTCGTCTGATGACGATGAAGAAACTGATGATGATGAAGAAACTGATGATGAATCCGTATACGAGGAGGTGTAAGTTATGGCATTTACCAATACAAAGGAAAGCGGCCTTGAGTCCCTGATTGTAAAATGGTTGGTAGAACATAACGGATATGAGCAAGGAACAAATGCTGATTATAACCGTGAATATGCAGTAGATGAAACACGCCTATTTCGCTTTTTGACCGAAACACAGTCCGATGCACTGGAAAAGCTCGGTGCGCATCAGTCGGATATGAAGAAAAAACAGTTTTTAAACAGGCTGCAGGGCGAGATTGCAAAACGAGGCATTATAGATGTGCTACGCAATGGCGTGAAGGTCTACCCTGCTAACCTTATTATGTTTTATCTGACACCGACAGAGAATAACGTGAAAGCAAAAGAGATGTTCGAGAAGAATATCTTTAGCGTGACACGCCAGCTTCAGTTTTCACCGGACGCTACCAGACTTGCGCTGGATATGTGCGTATTCATCAATGGACTGCCGGTTATTACGTTTGAACTAAAAAATCAGCTGACAAAGCAGGATGTAGATGATGCTGTGCAGCAGTACAAAGATGACCGTGACCCGCATGAGCTTTTGTTCCAGTTCAAGCGCTGCATGGTGCATTTTGCCGTGGATGATGCTCGTATCAAGTTCTGTACAAAACTGGACGGTAAGAGCAGCTGGTTCCTGCCCTTTGACAAGGGCTACAATGACGGTGCAGGAAATCCACCTAATCCAGACGGAATTATGACGGACTACTTGTGGAAAGATATCCTGACCAAGTTGAAACTCAGCCGTATTATTGAAAACTATGCACAGGTGGTTGTAGAGGAAGACCCTGAGACAAAGAAAAAATCGGTAAAACAGATATTCCCTCGTTACCATCAGCTTGATTGTGTTGAAAATCTTCTGGCAGACGTTAAGGCCAATGGTATCGTCAAGCGTTATCTGATTCAGCATAGCGCTGGTTCCGGCAAATCGAACTCTATTGCATGGCTGGCCCACCAGCTGATTGGTTTGGAGGAAAACGGTCATCCGATGGTGGATTCCGTACTTGTTGTAACAGACCGTCGTATTTTGGATAAGCAGATTAGAGATAATATTAAGCAGTTCATGCAGGTGGCAAACACTGTAGCTTGGGCAGAGCATTCCGGCGATTTGCGTAAAGGAATCCAGAATGGAAAACGCATTATTATTACAACGGTCGAGAAGTTCCCTTATGTTGTTCCAGACATTGGAGCAAGCCATAAGAACAGCAAATTTGCAGTTATCATCGATGAAGCACATTCTGGCCAGAGCGGACGTAACTCTGCGCAGATGAATCTGGCGTTGTCAGGTCTTGCTTCGGAAGATGAAATGGATAATGAAGATAAAATCAATGCAATGATGGAAGGTAGAAAGCTATTAAACAATGCCAGCTACTTTGCATTTACGGCAACACACTATGATTTAGAAGCACACTCGTTTTATTTCTACATACTTCCGCTCAATGATGCTGAAGAAGAAAAGAAGGCCATAATGGAGGCTGTGTTGGAAGGAGATGTTGATTTAATATGGGCGAAGAAAAAAAGAAACTTGGAGAAGTCATATTTGCTGATATTGAGAGTAATGTCTACCTGAATGAATTGTACGACAAAATACTGTACAACTATGCGCTACGCCTTTTTCAATTGGAAAAGAAGAAAGCACCTAAAGAATTTGAACTAACAGATGCATTACGATTTGCTGACCTTTTATCAAAGTCAAATCATCCTATGCGCAGCGATGCTCATAAGATGTGGGCTCAGGAAATAGTGATTTTGTTGAATCAGCTGTATGGAGACGATGCACTGGTAAAATTGTACGCAGGCTCTGTTTTTTCCAGCACAGGAAACCATCAGGGACTAAAGCAAAGTAATGCTGATTATACCGAACTCACAACATTTGAACGCATCTTTGCGCAATACAGAAACGACTATTTAACAATTCCTGCGGACACAGAGAAGCATTTCTTCAGTGCACAGAAGGAAGCATATGACCATCTTAACGACCCATGCTTTAGTTATTCTGGGCCGACTTCGATGGGCAAATCATTCATCATTCGAATGTTTATCAAGGATGAAATTGTATTGCAAGGCGCAAAGAAGAACTACGCTTTGATTGTACCGACCAAGGCATTGATTAATGAGGTGCGCAGTAGCATTATCAATGACTTGGGTGCTAACTTGGAACAGCACGACTACCATGTTGTATCTGCTGTGAGTGACGTGGCTCTTGAAGAGAATCATCATTTTATTTTTGTTTTGACACCGGAGCGGTTACTCTATTTGCTTATTAGTAAACCGGATATTGAAATTGATTATTTGTTTTTAGATGAGGCACATAAATTGTCTGGGAAAAATAGTCGTGGCCCGTTTTACTATAAAGTAGTAGATATGTTGCTCAAAAGACCACATAGGCCACACTTTATTTTTGCCTCACCGAATATTCCTAATCCGCAAGTATACCTTCGCCTTATGAATGACATTATTGAAACCGGAGATGAAAATAAGCTGGCATCTACATATTCGCCGGTTATCCAAGTAAAGTTTTTGATGGATTTTGTTGGTGGTAAAATTGATGTATACAACGATAAAGCAAACAAACAGATTCGGATTGCGGATGTCAAAAAGTCTGGCATGAAACTCAATGATATGCTTCTCCTATTTGAAGCTAATAATCTTAGAATGCCACCAGAAAAACGAACTCAGACGATAGTTTATTATAATGGACGAGCAAGGGCAATTGCAGCAGCGAAAGCGTATACCGATTACGCTGGCATAAAAGAGAAAAACGACCCTGAATTGGAAGCTTTATCAAAAGACATTAGTCAGGAAGTACATGGGGACTATTATCTTGCTGATATGATTAAAAAGGGTGTTGCCTATCATATTGGTTATCTTCCTGCATCTATAAGGACAAGAATAGAGAAGCTCTTTCAAAGTGGACATATCACTATTATGTTTTGTACCAGCACGTTACTGGAAGGTGTTAACTTGCCAGCAGATAACCTTTTTATAACGGATAATAAGATTTTCCGCCGACAGATGAGCCCTGTGGATTTCAGGAACTTAATCGGTCGTGTTGGTCGTATCAGCTATAATCTGTACGGAAATGTGTACTTTGTCTCTGAGGAGAAATCAGTAACACCGGAAACATATGTTGAAATGTTGCAAACGCCTGTGCCAGCACAGGAACTTTCAATTGTGACAAATCCGAATGTTTTGAAGAAGGTAGAAAAGCAATATGTTGTTCTGTTATTCCTCAACGCACCAATGATGAAGGCAAAGAGCTTCAGTCTGAAGAGTCATATGTCATGATGCGTAAATTTGGATTGATTTTACTGCGTGATATTATGGAGGATAGAGATAGCTTTGTTCGTAGAGAATTTTCTGATTTTTTATCACCAGCGGAAGAAGATGGTATCCGAGAGAAGTTTCAAGGGGTGCCAACATTACCAGATGATGATATTAATACTTCGGTTGACCAGACGAAGAAACTTATTATTGCGATCAAAGAAGGGCTGAGTTTTCCGCAGTGCCCGAATGGCAAATTTGACTATTCTTATGTGATTGGATTTTTAAATGAGTTATCAAAAATCTTTGATTGGGAGATTTATGAGAAGTCATCGCTGGGAAAAGAGTCTCTTCGAAAATGGTATGCTGTTATTTTGTGTCAATGGATGGAAGGCACTGGTCTTAGTTACATCATGAAAAAAGCAATTGAATACAAAAGAGACCATCCGGATAATTTCCGAGTATCAGCGTATGAGCCTCCAACAACATACAATGACCGTTCTAAGGAACATAGAAATGTCGTTTTTGCAGATACACTTGAAGTAATTGAAAATGTAATTTTGTTCAGTATATCTAATTACTTTCTGCGCTTTTCAAATGAGTATAAAAAAATACATCAAGTGGATGAATTTGAGAACAACTGGTATGAGTATGTCGAGTTTGGAACGACCAATCCACTGACTATACTGTTACAGAGAAATGGATTCACACGTGAAGTTGCAACTTATATTCGAAATCATCAGGATGAATATGTTGTTCACGATGGAAGCACTGGCAAGCTCAAACTAAGAGGTACATTACTCCAGTGCGGGAATACAAGTGTGGAGTCCGAAGCCTTTGATATCAAGTATAATGTGCCAGGTCTGTTTGTTGATGAAGAACCGGATGATGACCAACTTTCGATGGTACGTACTATTCAATGCCCAAATTGTCTCATTGAATTTGAAGTGGATTTGGAAGAGTACATTTGGGATTCCAGCAGTTATGAAAAAGAGAATGGCATGGGGCCTGATGCTGTGCATAGCTTTGATACAGAATATTCGTGCAGATGTCCTTATTGCAATAGCATCATTCGAGTATCTGGCTGGATTCGAGAATATCCGATAGGGGCCTACGATTCTGAAGATATCGATATTCAGGTGATTGAAGACGAGGATGAGTAAGGAAATAAGCATAGCGGAATGGAGGACACCAAATGAAAGGCTCAGAAGCCAAAATGACAGGTTTTATGGAAGGCGCAGACAAGCGCTTTGTAATTCCTGTGTATCAGAGAAAATATGACTGGAAATATGATAATTGCCGTCAACTATATGATGACTTGAAAAAGATTGTTCTCGATGGGAGAAGTAGTCACTTTTTTGGTAGCATTGTTTCGGCTGTGGTTCCAAATGGAAGCAAAATAGAGTATCACATTATTGATGGACAGCAGCGCCTTACCACCATTAGCCTTTTGCTTTTGGCGATTAGAAATCTTATTGCGCAGGGCAAGGTAACGACAACGGATGGCAAGTTGGATGAACAGATTAGTCAGAGGTTCCTTGTATCTCCTTGGGCCAGTGAAGACGATAGAATAAAGCTGCGTCCGGTGAAGAGTGATAGAGATGCGCTTGCAAAACTGTTCGGTGATGAGGAAGATTATGACCGCAGCTCAAACCTGACCATCAACTATCAGTTCTTTTATGAGATGGTTGCAAAAGAAGAAATCCCAGTGGCAGATTTGTATGCGGCGATTGCTAAACTTGAAATTATCAGTATTACCCTTGACCAGGGTGACAATGCACAATTTATTTTTGAAAGCCTTAACTCCACTGGATTGGCCCTAACCGAAGGTGATAAAATCAGGAACTATGTGCTGATGGGTCTTCCTGCGCAAAATCAAACGAAATACTATGATACTTACTGGACGAAAATAGAAAAATGTACAGCCAATGATGTGAGTGGATTTGTTAGAGATTACCTTAGCATTAAGCAGCAGGTCACACCAACGGTAAGTAATGTATACCAATCGTTTAAGAGCTTTTCTGAGACTGTAGCACTGCCGGTTGATGTCTTATTGACCGACCTATTGCGCTATGCCAGATTTTTTGATAAGCTTCTGAACTGTAAAAGTGGCTTGAATGAACAGAAGCTGGACGATTGCCTTTATCGTTTAATGCGACTGGGGATTGTTGTTACAAGACCATTCCTCATGGAAGTGCTCCGCTTGCATCAAGATAGCAAAGTTACCACCGATGATGTTTTGAAGATATTCCTGATAACTGAGAATTACCTATTCAGGAGAAATATCTGCGAAGTACCTACTAATGCACTGAATAAGATATTCCTGAATTTGAATAAAGAAATTATTCGCTACGATAACACAGCGGACAATTATGTGGCCAAGTTTATTTATGCGTTACTGTCCAAGAAGGAAAGCGGTCGCTTCCCGGATGATGAGGAATTTGCATCTGCACTTGCTGAAAAGCAGGTATATCAGATGCGTGGTAAATACAAGGCATACTTATTTGAGAGATTTGAAAACTATGGTACCATCGAGACCAAGGATGTATACACGCACTTGGATAATAATGTCTATACGATAGAACACATTATGCCACAGCATCTTACTCCGGCATGGACGGAGTCCTTAGGTGCAAATGCAGCAGAAATACACGAAGCATGGCTTCACCTGCTGGCTAACCTGACATTGACTGGCTATAATCCGAATCTGAGTAATAACACCTTTACGGAAAAGCGTGATGCAAAGGACGGTGGTTATAAAGTCAGCGGTTTGAAGATGAATCAGAAGATTGCGACAAAATCGACATGGGGACTGCCAGAGCTTAAAGAGAGAAATGAGGAAATGGTTAAGCTGGCTATGGAGATTTGGGCATGTCCAGAAACTGCATTTGTTCCTGCAGAGAAAGAGTTTGATTCGTGTACTCTGGATGATGAAAACTATGACCTCACTGGGCGTGACATTGCCAGATATAGTTACTTGACCACAGAGCAGCCGGTTACCAGCTGGACTGACATGTTTGAACACGTTGTAAAATTCCTGCATCAGAAAGACAAGTCTGTCCTCACCAGTCTGGCCTTTAGCTCTAAGGATAATACGGAGCTTGCGGCCTATGTAAGCAGCGATGAATCCGGTCTTAGAAGTGCTTTGAAAATAGACGACAATGTGTATGTGGAAAAGAATACAAGCACAGCAATGAAGATTTCTATCCTTCGGAGAATTTTTGCACTGTACGAGGCAGACCCTATGGATTTGGTATTCTACCTGAAGGATTCCGAATCGAAGAAAACTTCCGATGCAAGCAGATACGAAATCAGAAGGCGTTATTGGGAATATGCGCTTCCAATAATTCAAGCACAGCATGTTCATCGAGGAACCTACAGTAATTGCACGCCAACAACATCCAATACAGAGTCTGGATTCTTTGGCATTAGCGGTTTTAATGTTAGTTGTATCGCAAATTACGACAATGCACGTATTGATTTCTATTTGGGCAGTAGCGATACAAAGAAGAATAAAGATGCGTTTGATTTGCTCTATAGTCACAAGGATGACATTGAGGAAGAACTCGGCATTTCGATTGAGTGGGACAGAGCCGATACCTATAAAGCATCTTGGATGTGCTACGTTCTGAATGGTGTAAGCATCACCAACGAGGCAGATTGGCCACGGATGGCAAAGTTCCACGCAGAGTGGAGCGATAAGATTTGTGGAGCTATGTTGCCATACCTTCAAGATGTCAACAGTATCCGCCTTCAGAATATTGCTGGAGCTTTTCGTGAATGGGCAATGGCACGGTCTGATGTTGAATTGAATATAGCAAAATGCAATCGTACTTATACACGTTTCACTACACCGGGAATGACTGCGATTCTTCCAGATTTGCTGGATGCACCAAGTGGCTGGAACACCGACAATCATTATTTTTATGAAATCATCAATCGTAACGGTAAAGAGGCTTATATCCAGTTTGCAATCAGCTCCAAGAATATCACAGATGAGTTCAGAGCCATCTGCGACAAGATAAATGAGTTCTATCCAGCAAAGATGGGTAAAGAAGAATGGCTATGGAGAACACTATTTAGGACATCCAATATAAGCATACCGCAGGATTTATCCCAAGATACGATATCTACAAGTCTTGATTCGTGTTTAGCTGAGATGTTTGCATTTGAAGCAGACTTGGCAGAAAAAATGAAGGTCTGATTTGACGAATCGAGGTGAAAGAATGTTTATTGATACTCACTCAAAAGAAAGCATGGAAAAAACACTGTGTGATTTATTGAATGTTACAGAAGATGAACTATATGCAATCATATCTGAAATTGGCAGTAGAGCTGGTGATGATTATGATATATGGAAAAGTGGAATTCGAGACTTTATAAATCAACACAGACCCAGTAGCTTACCTGATGAGATTTTGTTGTTTCATTTGGCACGTAGGCTTCAGGGCACGGAAGATGATGTTATTGCTCGAAATCTCTTAGATTTGCTAACTACCGAAAACGCTTTCAGTAAAGTGCTAAAAGAGCATAAGGTTGAGTTTTATAAAGAGGACGGTCACATTGAGACTATCTACAACGGAAAAAATGTGGACTGGGAAAAGTGCTGGAATGGTAATTCAAGTTATATGAAGTCTCGCCTTGGATATTTTAAAGGAAGAGAAGATTATTGTTTTAATGGATTTGCGTTTAAGGATTTATTATATAAGAATAGCTATGCAAGAAATCTATCTGGTGTTCCGGAGTTTATAGGACAATTGATTGAATGCCTTGGTTGCAGAGAATTGGGGCACTTTTTTATGGAGCACAGCGCATACTTTTGCTATGAATATAAAATACCAATAGATAGAGTAATGTTTGATGACCATGATTCGTACTCAACTGGAATGAAGCAGAAATATCTGATTGAATGTGTCATTGAGCGCTTGCGTGATTACCGGTATAGCAATCCACGCTATATGTATGACCATGAAAATCCGGTTCTAAGGTTAGCAGATGATGACATACTCCCGGCTTCATATTTTGTGTCCAAAGAAATAATCACGGGAGATATGCTTAGGTGAACTAATAGTATTTTTAATTTTACCTATTCCGACAGAGAGAGGATTACTTAGCGTAAAAGTAAAAGTCAGTTGTAAAGAAATACTTGACAACTGACGCTGATGAAACCAGTCAGCATTTTGTTTGTAATAGAAATGAATTTATGATGATAGATTGGAGGAACGAATATGGACAATAAGAAAAAAGATGAAATAACCATTCACAGCTCGGCAGCAGAATATTTGACCTATGTTGCAGCTGTCGGTGATAATACTGACAGTATGGAAATGCGCTATGAAGATGAAAATATATGGTTGACGCAAAAGATGATGGCGCAACTGTACGATGTATCGGTGCAGAATATCGGACAGCACATTAAAAAAGTCTTGAATGATGGAGAATTAACAGAAGACGCAGTTGTAAAGAAATACTTTATAACTGCCGCTGACGGGAAGCAATACGGTACAAAGCACTACAATCTTCAAATGATTATTGCTGTTGGTTTTAAGGTGAACAATGACCGTGCTGTCCGTTTCCGCAAATGGTCAGGCCAAATTGTAAAGGACTATACCATTCAAGGCTGGACGATGGATAAGGAGCGTTTGAAAAAGGGCCACATGTTTATGGATGATTATTTTGAACGTCAGCTGCAAAGTATCCGTGAAATTCGCCTTTCAGAGCGTAAGTTCTATCAGAAGATTACCGACCTTTATGCTACAGCATTTGATTATGATAAAGATGCAAAAACCACCAGAGTTTTCTTTCAGACCGTGCAGAATAAAATGCATTGGGCTGTTCACAGGCACACGGCAGCAGAGCTGATTGTGGAACGTGCAGATGCTGACAAGGAGCACATGGGTTTAACCACGTGGGATGCAGCGCCGGATGGAAAAATCGTAAAAATGGATGTGTCGATTGCAAAGAACTATCTGAACGATAAAGAGATGTCTTACATGGAGCGAATCGTATCGCTGTATCTTGATTACGCTGAGTTGCAGGCCGAGCGCCAGATTCCCATGAGCATGGAGGATTGGGCCAAGCGCCTGGATGGCTTCTTAGAGTTTAATGGAAATGAAATTCTTACGGGCAAAGGTAAAATCAGCACTGAGCAGGCAAAGCTCCATGCGGAAACAGAATTTGAGAAATATCGGATTGTGCAGGATAGAATGTTTATGTCTGATTATGATAGATTCCTGCTGGAGTTGGAGGAACAAAGCAAGCCAGAATGAGCTTGTGTGAACTGCTGTGGATTAAATTGATTCACTTAAAAATGCAGTTAGAAAAATCGGAAATTCCGATTTTTCTATGGGGGTCTGCTCTGTATTCGCTTATTGTAACGTTTTGCCCTTTCAGTTGTTGCATATTTTGCAACAACTGCGGATAGTTGAGACGGTGAAATTCGGGTGTCGAGACGATGGGAGTGGACTTGTTCCCTGTCGAGGATTTAGTGAGTGCCAAAAGTGTAAGAAATTGTGGATTGACGAGCCTGATATAATAGGTAAAAAGGCACTTTTTTGAAAATGTGACAGTCCGTCAGTGAGGTCAAATTAGCTACATATCAAGTGCAAAAATGCGGTCTTGGATAAGTTTCCGCAAACGAAAAATTGCCTTGATAAGTTTCCAGGAACAGGCAGCTACTACCCAGATAACCTGACATCATAATCGAGGTATCGTGCCATGTGGAGACGGTGGTGTTGCTGGAGCGGAAAGTCCGGTAAATCAGAGGGTTTTGGTGATTTGAGGTGGATATGTAGGTGTGCTTTTGTGGTTGAATGGAAGGCAATCTGTTTCCGGTTACTGTGGTGGGGTAAGGGAAATGTATGTTTTGGTAAAATGGCCATTTAACAATGATATCGAAATGATGACATAAATGATCTCTCGGAATCTTGAGTAATCATGCCAGCTGTGCTGTTAAATGTTCTTTGAAAAGTAAATATTATCCATGGAATAAAAAAGGGTAATAAACAAGAGTTCATTAAAGGAAGATTGGCTCTCGGATAATATTGGTACGGTACATACTTTTCAGGGGAAAGAAGCTGAAGAAGTGATTTTTGTATTGGGTTGTGATGGCAGTAAAGATGCAGAAGGGGCAGTTCAATGGGTAAACAGTAATGTTGTCAATGTGGCTGTCTCAAGAGCGAAATACCGTCTTTATGTGCTGGGGGATATAAGAGTTTGGCAAAGAAATCTGTTTGTCGGTGAAATGAAGGCGATTATGGATACTTTTGCCTTAAAACAAATTGACTCTCTGCAAAGGAGCAATTTGAGTGAACAGGAAAAACTGGAAGAATACCCTAAAGCGGCAAAACACATCCCTTCTTTGTCGTCCTTTCCTGTTGATGAACATATAAACGAAGAAGGTGATACAGAGTATTCGGTTGAAGCTGAGGGATTTATCAACAATTTGGATAAAGCGGGATTCCTGGAGACGAGATTAAGCAGTGAACAGCTGCAGTTTTTTGGCTTTCATGATTTTGATGAGCTGGATAAGCTACCGGACAATATTAAAAGGTATATTGTATTTGGGATCAAATTGTATTATTTACTTGAGCCTGTATATCTGAGTAATACCAATTTAGATGCTTCCTGCTGCGCAATTTTATTCTGTAAAGCGTTGGAACTGCAGCTTAATGCTAATTTTGCTGACGGGTTAAAAAGAAGGTTTCCGGAATATGAGATTAAGGTGCGAAACAATAAGCTTAAACTGAAAGATGCAGCGATTAGAGATTTGATGATTGGCGTTATCGAATATACGCTCAGGCAAAAATCCAGCGAATTAGATCGTCTCATGAAATCATTGGGTGAGAATTCATTTGATGTTAAGTGGTGGAATTCATTTGATAAAAAGTTGAACCTGCTTACTAAAAAAAGAAATCTCTGCTGCCATTCTCAATGGTTTAAATGGCAGGATATGAGACAACTGATTCATTATGAATTTGAGCAGGATGACGACAAAGACCAGCGAAATCCAAAAATCGGCGGAGTTTTTCATGAAAGTATAGTAGGAAAGAAACTATAAATGCGAAAGAGCAGTCAAGTTCTTGATATACGCTGACATCTAGCTACTTGACGTCTATATTGGTAAGAGATAGATGTTGCCGACGAAATTTTATGATATATGTAATACCAAAGGTGTTGTTCTGATAAAGAAAATTCAACGGGGCGAAGACTAACTTTTGTCATGTAGTATAAAAACCATCTTTCACCGCATGTTGAGACAATCGTGTTACTCTCCAAACTGGATGTAATAAGACATATCAGAGTGGAACTTCCGATTGACGAAATGGACTTAACAAGTGCAGAGAGTAAATCTACTTATAAACAAATTCAAAATTATGTGCTTGAAAAGTATGGATTCAAAGTATCTACTATTTACATCGCACAGGTTAAGAGAAAACATGGTTTAGCATATTATTCGTTACGCCAATATGGAACTAGATGGATATAATGTAAAAATACTTATTACGGTAAGGGATTATGCTCTTCAAAAAGTAATAAATGATGTTCGAGAAATTGCTTCGTAATATTTGATAATAAAAAAAGAGAAAAATATATAAGGATCTTAAGGAGTACGAGTATGAAGAATATGGCTGATCAAATCCTAGAAGCAGCTGGAACGAGTTTGATTGATATAAATTATGAATCTAAAGAATTTTTACGTCCTAAGCTTCTTTATAATGATACAAATAGAGGAAATACTGTTTTGGCTTGTATCGAAAGTGAGTTACAAAGATGTAGTTCTTTCTGGTTTTCAGTAGCATTTGTCACAAAAAGTGGCTTAATAGCAGTTAAGGAAACTTTGAAGGAAATTACAAATAGGGGGATAGTGGGGCAAATACTTACTACGGATTATTTGGCATTTAATGAACCAGATGCATTAAGGGATTTATTGAAATTTTCTAATATTGAAGTGCGGGTATATACACGAGAAATGTTTCATACTAAAGGATATATGTTTAAAAGTGACGAAAATCATGTATTTATTGTTGGCAGTTCAAATATGACACAAGGTGCTTTAAAGTCAAATAAAGAGTGGAATATAAAAATAACTTCTATGGAAAATGGTGAGTTGATAAAAGAAAGCAATGACGAGTTTACGAGGATGTGGAACGAAGCAGAAATATTATGTGAAGACTGGATCTTAAACTATGAAGAAATTTATCTTGAAAATAGAAAATTAAGGAGTAAACAAAAGGAAGAAAATATAAAATCGTCTGTTTTAAAGCCGAATAGTATGCAAATAGAGGCCACGAGATCATTAGCAAATCTTAGAGCCGAAAAGAAGAATAAGGCACTATTAATATCTGCAACTGGAACAGGAAAAACTTATTTAAGCGCTTTTGATGTTCGTAATGTAAAACCTCAAAAAATGTTATTTTTAGTACATAGAGAGCAGATATTGAAGCAAGCAATGGAAAGTTTTAAAAAAGTCTTAGGTTGGAATATTGATGCAGGGTTATTTACAGGAAATAGGCAGGATTATAATGCGGATTACTTATTTTCCACAGTACAAACTATGTCAAAAGAAACAAACCTTCAAAGATATGAGCCCGATTACTTTGAATATATAATTATTGATGAAACGCATAAAGCTGGTGCAGATAGTTATAGAAGAATAATGAATTATTTTAAACCAGCGTTTTTGCTAGGAATGACAGCGAGTCCTGAACGTACGGATGGTTTTGATATTTTTCAATTGTTTGACCATAATATCGCTTATGAAATTCGGTTGCAAAGAGCAATGGAAGAAAATTTATTATGTCCATTTCACTATTTTGGAATTACAGACCTTATAATAGATGGTCAAATAGTAGATGATAACACCGAATTTCGTTATTTAATATCTTCTGATCGTGTTGAAAATATTATTCGACAAATTAAGTTTTATGGTCATAGTGGGAGTCGGGTAAAGGGGTTAATATTCTGCAGTACCAATAAAGAAGCAATGGAATTATCTTATTTGTTCAATGAAAGAGGTTATCATACCATTGCTTTATCCGGCCAAAATTCCCAAGAAGAACGTGAAGACGCGATTGAGCGATTAGAGCAGGCTGAATATGAGAATGCTTTAGATTATATTTTTACGGTTGATATTTTTAATGAGGGGGTAGATATACCAGAAGTAAATCAAATTGTAATGTTGAGACCTACCCAGTCGGCGATTATTTTTGTGCAGCAATTAGGGCGCGGACTTCGCAAGGCAAAAGAAAAAGAGTATGTTGTAATAATTGACTTTATTGGTAATTATCAAAAGAATTTTTTGATACCAATTGCTTTATCTGGAGATCGAACTTATAATAAAGACACAATAAGAAAATATATTGCTGAAGGGAATCGAGTGATACCAGGATGTTCCACAATTCATTTTGATGAAATTACCAGAAAGAGAATTTATGAATCAATAGATGTTGCGAATTTTAATGAAGTAAGGCTTATTAAAGAAAGTTACCAACATTTAAAGAATAAATTGGGCAGAATACCTAAAATGCAGGATTTTGATGACTATGGGGAAATGGATATTCTACGTATTTTTGATAATAACTCGTTAGGATCTTATTATAAATTCTTAGTTAAATATGAAAAAGAATATAATATACGGTTTTCCGAGCAACAAGAAAAATTCATAGAGTTTATTTCTAAAAAATTTGCTTCAGGAAAAAGAGTACATGAGTTAGAGGTGATAAAGAGGTTACTATTGTATAAACAGGGATTATTTGGATATTTAAAGAAAAAATTAAAAAATGATTATGAGATTGATGTAACGGAACAAACAAAAGAAAACTTAAAAAATATTTTGACTAATAAGTTTGTGGCAGGAACAGGTAAAGTTACATATAAAGATTGTATTTTTATTGAAGAAGACGGATATGATTATAAAGTAAGTAAGAAATTTCATGATTTAATACAAGATCGAGAATTCAATTTAATGATAAACGAGATAATAGAATTCGGATTAAATCGATATCACAAGAATTATTCGAAACGCTATATGGATACAGAATTTCAACTGTATCAGAAATATACTTATGATGATGTATGCCGGCTGTTAGAGTGGGAAAAAGGAGATGTGGCGTTAAATATAGGCGGATACAAATATGATAAAAAAACAAAAACTTATCCTGTATTTATAAATTATGATAAATCAGAAGGAATTCAAGATACAATTAGGTATGAGGATCGATTGATCGATCCTTCCAATTTAATTGCAATTTCAAAATCAGGTAGAAATCTATTATCCGATGATGTCTACACTGCTTTACATGCAAAAGAGCTAGGGGTGCAAATGGAACTGTTCGTTCGAAAGAATAAAGATGATAAAATTTCTAAGGAATTTTACTATTTAGGCAAAATAAGCGCAACAGGTGAGGCTCAAGAGTTTACTATGCCAAATACATCTAAAAAAGCAGTAGAAATACATTATAAATTGCTTACGCCTGTGAGGGATGATCTTTTCGAGTATATTGTAAGTTAAAGATGTTTAGGAGGATAACTTTATGAAAACAATCGAGGTAGTAGCCGCTATCATACAAAACGGTGATAAAATTCTGGCAACCCAACGCGGTTATGGAGATTTTAAAGATGGTTGGGAATTTCCAGGTGGAAAGGTAGAAAATGGAGAGTCTCTAGAAAATGCAATTATAAGAGAAATAAAAGAAGAATTAGATGCGGAAATAAAGGTAAACCATTTTTTGCACACAGTAGAATATGATTATCCCCAATTCCATTTAACCATGCATTGCTTTATCTGTGAACTAATAAAGGGAGAATTCACCTTATTAGAGCACGAAGCCGCCAGATGGTTAACCAAAGAAGAATTAGATAAAGTAAACTGGCTTCCAGCAGATGTTGAAATCGTTCATATATTAAAAAGAAACATGTAATTAAAGTATTTGTGTTATATCTTTATAGTTTAATTTACAAAGAAAGAAGGGATAATAATGCCCAATCCACCCATCCATCAAATCCTCCCAGCATCTACAACCGTGGAATCCGGTTACTTGGAAAGTATGCTGGATAAGTTCTCTTCCAGTTACAAAATTTATTGGTTCAAAGGAATTTTTACAGAAATACGAAAAGGTGAAAGAATTCTGGAATACAAAAGACTTGTAGCCAGAATGATAGCTGCGGCATGGTATCCTGTAGTGTATTTTAATTTAAGTCTTGGGCATTCAGATAAATTGGCAGATGCTATTTGGTATATTCACAGAGAATTAAAGGTTCCCAGAGAAGAGCAGGAAGAAAAGATCGTAGAGTTTGTTTATTGTAGTGAAGATAAGCTTTTATTAAAAAAAGTAAAAGACTTTACCAATATGGTACCTTATAGATTAATCCGGCCATTTTATCAACGGGAAATTGAATTTGAAAAGAAAACGGATCATACTTTCAAAGATAAAGATGTAAACGGACTGATTGAAAAGTATAATAAGAATGATCACAATCATGCCTTATACGTAATGGATCGAATAAATGGAACCCTTACGGTTTCGAAAAGTTGGTCTGATTATATCAAGACCAATGCAGCAGTGATAGAAGGGTGGATGCATTACAAATTAATTGAGTATATTCAGGCACGCAATTTGAATGTTCCTGCAATTCCGTTTAAAATATTTCCACCTATACAAAGGAAATTGTCTGAAGCGTCAAAATATTGGGAACTGGTACAGGAGAGAGAACATTTACCGGACTTATACACTGGGCAGCCATTTACGAAAGAAAATAAGGAACGGTTTGGAACGGTTAGCATCGACCATTTTATACCCTGGAGCTTTGTTTTACATAATGAAATATGGAATTTATATCCGGCGTTTAAAAATGTAAACAGTCAGAAGGGAAATAAATTGCCGGACTTGGACCGGTATCTTAATGGCTTTTGTCAGTATCAGTTTCAGGCCTTTCTAGCTGCAAAGAAGATACCGCAGATCAACAAAAAGACTATGGATCAGTTTCTTACAATCAACCGTGATATACGCCACATCGATAATTGCGCAAGGGGACGAGATGCCTTTGTCACATCCCTTAGACAAACAATCGAACCCCTGTATCAGATTGCCAATAACCAGGGCTATGGAATCTGGTGGTACGAGCAGTGACGCATTTATCTCAGTAATTAAAATGAAAGCAGAGGTATCAAGATGGATCAATTATTCCAGCCATTTCATATAAAAAATCTCAAAATTAAAAATCGTATCTGTTTTCCACCTGTAGTATGTTACAGTGCAGGGAGGGAAGATGGTTCTGTTACAGAGCAGCACATTGAACATTACAGGAATATAGCAAAAGGAGGGACTGGCTTAATTATTCAGGAAGCAACCTGCGTAGATGAATTAGGCCGCCTGTCCAGACGACAGCTTGGTATCTGGAAAGATAGTCAGATAGAAGGTCTTTCTGCCATTGTTCAGGCTGTACATCAGGAAGACTGTCCAATATTTATACAGATACATCATGCAGGTGTTGCAGGTGTGGAAAAGGAGCTTTTGTGCCCTAGCAATTATCGCTTTCAGAAAAACGGGGGCGAAAACGCTGGAAGAGAAATGACGTTGGAGGAAATACATAGGACCCAGCAAGCGTTTGTGGATGCTGCAGTCCGCGCTTATAAAGCGGGATATGACGGAGTGGAATTACATGGCTGCCACCAATATCTGATGTGTGAGTTTTTTAATTGCAGGGTAAATAGAAGAAAAGATGAGTATGGAAGGTATCCCCAGAAATTTGCGGTTGAGATTTTAAGAGCTATTAAAGATAAAGTCCCTTCAGATTTTGTGGTGGGTATTCGTTTGGGAGGATTTGAGCCTGATTTGGAGGCATCACTGAGATTTGCAAAAATACTGGAAGAGGAGGGCATTGACTTCCTGGATATTTCTTATGGATTCTCTGGTGAAGATGAACCGGCTGCACCAGAAGAATTTCCTTTTCAGCCATGCATTTATGCGGCTCAGGAGATTAAAAGGGCGGTATCAGTACCGGTATTTGCAGTTAACAGTATTATGAGCCCGAAAATGGCAAAAGACGTACTTCAGAAAACCAATGTAGATTTAGTAGATATTGCGCGGGGAATCATGGTAAACCCAAACTGGGCAAAAGATGCACTTGAGGGTCGAAATCCTGGTAAATGTCTGCATTGCAAAGAGTGTACCTGGAGCAGGGAAATGGAGACGTGTAAAGGAAGGATACTGCTTAAAAGGCAGAGGGAAATTGTTCAATAGAATTGTTTGTTACGGATGCCTTTCGTTTAGTAGAAATCTTTATCCATAAAGTTTTTCCTCTAATATAATTGTTGGGCAGTCGGGGGCTGGCTGTCCAGCGTAATAGAGTCAACTTCGGAAGAGAACAATTTACGAGTAACACTCACTTTTAACAAGTTCTGTAGTATGCGTGATTTATAAGAAGAGAATAACACATAAAAGGAAATGCGGGAGACTTTAAGGGGTTTTACTCCATCGATGGCTTTCGCTGAAGGACGGATTGATGAAAAGGAAAGCACTTTTTTGGAGTACGCTGATTGTAATTGTTATATTTTTTCTACTTTATTTGTATAGTTTTACAACTACTAATGCCAGCAATTTGTATTTAACCGTTGACTATGAAAATAACAATGGATGGGAAATCTCAGGTGTTGAAAACGGAGAAGAAAAATCTTTAACTGCCACTCAGGCAATAGACTATACAAAAACAGTTTTTTTACGAAGAACGATATTAGAAAACTGGGCATCGTACAGCAAAATTTATATTGATACTGGCAGAGCTGTTTTAGTTTTTGTAGATGAAAGTTTAGTGTTTAGTAACTATCAAACGGATTTATCCGTACCGGGAGAATTGCCACGGATGCAAAAGCCTCAAAATCAACCTTTTTCTTTGGTATTTTCTTTTAATCCCTCATGGGTGGGTAAAACCATTACTGTAGTAACGAGGGTGTATGACAATGAGCCATATGGATCTATTGGTTTTGAGCTGGTGAGTGATGATGTTCTTTTGTTTCAGCATGAAGCATGGGTAAATCAACATGCTTTGCCCGGTGCCATTTATGGAATCATTTCGGTGCTGTTGTTTGGCTTGTTTTTGTTTCAGCTTTCAACCTCGAAAAAAGGGTTTCCTATTTTATTACTCGTTTTTGCCTCCTTGCTGCAAATGTTTTGTTATATGAGTGTCTTAAATGAAAACCCCTTGCCGATGATAGATAGTGGCCTGGCGACGGCATTTTATTTTTTGTTTCCTCTCTTATATTTGGGAACTAAAATGACCAATTTAAGAAAAATGTATTTTATTACGATTCTTTCTGTCTGGAGCATTTATTTTATCCTCTATACAGCCACATTTGTATTACATTTGCCCTTGCCATATTGGTTTGATAAAGTAGAATTGTTATGCTTTATACTCCTTGGGATTATGTTGTATTATTGTTTAAAAGAGCGGCGGACAAATACTTTTTTACGATACTTTTTGTCATTGCTTGTTGTGTTTTTGGCAGGGTATACGATGTTGTTTTTCGCCTCGGCAGCGCTTAATAAGCCTCTAAATCAGTACATGATTATCATATTTAAAGAAGCATTTCGTTTATACTGCAGACCACTTTTGTTTTGGGTGTTTACCACGATATTGTTTACGCTGTTTATTCTTGCAGTGTGGGAAGTTTTGCAGGATAGAATTTGGGTAGCAAAACAACTAGAACGTATGAAAAGTGAACAAGCTATGCTAGATTTACAAATAGAAGCCGCGAAGGAGCAATTGAATGCCTTGCGTACCGCCAATGAGCAGACAGTCATCTACCGCCATGATATGCGCCACCATTTATCACTGCTTTCTGGTTTTGCCATGGATGGCGATATGCAAAAAATAAAGGAGTACCTTGTGGCAGCTGAGTCTGATATTAACGCAGTAACCCCTGTGCGTTACAGTGAAAATGAAACCGTGAATTTAATTTTATCCTCCTTTGAGGCTAAAGCGAATAAAGTGGGTGTATCCCTGTGTGCGAAGGTTCAGCTGCCTGCAGTGCTTGAGGTCAACGATACAGAGATTTGTTCATTACTCTCCAATGGACTGGAAAATGCCATTACTGCCGCTGCAAAGCTGCAGGATGAAACGCTGCGTAAAGTAGATATCCGTGTCTTTGTCAAAGATGGAAAGCTCCTGATTTCCATCAAGAATGCCTATGCGGGTACCTTTGAAATGGAGGGTAAGTTCCCTAAAACACAAAATAGGGAAGAAGGTCATGGCTTTGGTATCAAAAGTATGATTGCCATTGTAGAACGGTATGGTGGATTGCACTCTTTTAAAACTGTAGATGGGGTTTTTGTCATTCAGCTCGTACTGCCGATCATACAGCGGTCAAAAGTCAGCCTTGCTGTCAATGAACCTTAAACAGTAAAATATTGTCTGGAAAAATAAAGGGTGATCTTTCCCATAGCCTGTCTTCATACAGACAGGTTACAAATTGACAACCACCCCCAGGAAGTGTATAATATGTTATCCTAGTATTTTAATAGGAAATAACAATATAAATAAACGGCCTTTTATCACTTTGCTTAAAATGTTAACCATGAAGCAATGATAAATTGGAACGGTTAAGGATGAGCATAATGGAATCTATAAATATTGAAGAGTTAGAATTAATAAATCAAAATGAACGTATAATTATTGATATAAGAAACAGAGAAGATTATGAAAAAGAAACCATGCCGGGGGCGATCAACATTCCGCTGGACGAATTTGATGCCTCTCTTTTAGATATCAATCAGGCAAAAATGGTTTATGTTCTTTGCCATACCGGAGAACGCAGCAGAGATGTGGTGGATACATTGCAGCTTGCAGGCTATCAGGCATTTAATATAGAAGGCGGCTACCGCTCTTACCTTCGCCTGAATTTAAGCAGACTAGTTCAAAAAGATGATGAGATAAAAGAGCGCAGGTCAGATATTGAGCGAAGTATCATAAAGAAATATAAGAAAACCGTATGGAGACAGTTCACCAAAGGAATCAATGAATATGAAATGATTCAGGACGGTGATAAGATAGCGGTCTGTATTTCGGGTGGTAAGGATTCCATGCTGCTGGCAAAGCTTATGCAGGAATTGAAAAAGCATGGCAGGAATAATTTTGAGGTTGAATTCCTGGTGATGAATCCCGGATATAATGAAGAGAATTGGACGATTATTGAGAATAATGCTAAGCTGCTGGGGATTCCGATTAAGGTGTTTCATACCGAGATTTTTGACATTGTAGCAGGTGTGGATGACAGTCCCTGTTATTTATGTGCACGTATGAGAAGGGGCTATCTGTATTCGAAAGCAAAGGAGCTTGGGTGTAATAAAATTGCTTTGGGACATCACTATGATGATGTGATTGAAACGATATTGATGGGTATGATGTACAATGGGCAGATTGAGACTATGATGCCAAAACTGCATAGCGCTAATTTTGAAGGAATGGAGTTAATTCGTCCTTTATATCTGGTAAAAGAGGCAGCAATCAAGGCATGGCGTGATACAAATGATTTGCATTTTATTCAATGCGCCTGCAGATTTACGGAAAATTGTGCAAGCTGTGGTGGAGCAAAAGGGTCAAAACGGGATGAGATGAAAGAACTTATTCAACAGTTCAGAAAGAAAGATGAAATCATCGAAAAAAATATTTTCCGCAGTGTAGAAAATGTAAATCTTGCAAAAGTGATAGGATACAAAAAAGATAAAAAGAAATACAATTTCCTTGAAAACTATTAAATGAAATGCCTTTACAGGTCCCCGCACAGCATTCGCAATGCAATTTTCCATAATGAGGCTTTTATGACGGATTTTGGTTAGGAGTTATCATTCTATTCCCTGACAGACAGGCATATGATAAACAAATCGTATTTGGAGGTCAGTCAGAATGAGAAAACCGGACAGACTTGAGCTCGCCAATTTACCAACGCCAATATGGTCTCTTGATGGGATGGACTACTGCAGGGAAAATGCCAGACTTTTTATGAAAAGGGATGATTTTACCGGATTTGAGATGGGTGGAAATAAAGTACGTAAGCTGGAATATGCATTAAAACAAGGGATGGATCAGGGGGCAGAGGTATTTATCACCTGTGGAGGGATCCAATCAAACCATGTCAGGGCAGTTGCATCGGCAGCAGCATTGTTTTCCAGAAAGGCGCATCTTGTTTTGAGTGGAAGTGATATGCAGCCGGATGGAAATTATTTTCTGGATCTGCTTTTTGGTGCCAGCGTGCAGTTTGTTTCAGAGGAGGATTATAAATACCGCAGACAGCAGCTTATGGAGGAGATCAGGGCTTCTTATACCCGAAGGGGGATTCAGGCATATATTCTTCCGGAAGGAGCTTCAAACGGAATCGGATTTTTTGGGTATTATCAGGCATATGAAGAAATTATGATGCAGGAACGTCTCTTACGGGAGCCGTTTGACACGATTTGTGTGGCGGTTGGGTCGGGAGGAACATACGCCGGGCTTTATGCGGCAAATGAGATGTATGGATGCCGGAAACGGATTGTGGGATTCAATATCTATGATAAGAATGCAGATGCAGAAATGCAGATAGCCGGAATTATTGAAGAGGGGCTGCGTGTAGGTGGGTGCCGTAACCGGATAAGTTACGACCGCATTCATATAGTGTATGATTATGTGGGAGAAGGTTATGGGATAACTTCATCTCAGGTGATGGATTTTATCCATAAAACGGCGCTTCAGACAGGCATCCTGCTGGATCCTGTGAATACCGGAAAAGCCCTGTACGGGGTGGTCTCCGAGTTATATAAACGAAATCCGCTTTTGACAGGAAATGTGCTCTACATACATACCGGTGGCCAATTTGGCATATTTCCGCAAAAAAACAGATTTTGTTTATAACTTTACTTATAAAACACTAAAAATACCGGAATAATTTGGAAGATTTCAAACGTTACCAGGCTGATTCGGTTGTCCAAAGGACAGGGCAGGTGTTATAATACAGTACAGCTTGAGCTATTAAGGGGGTATAAGTATGATTATCAGAAAGCTTAAACCGAAGGAAAATAATATTTTGGAAGAGATGTTATATAATGCAATCTATCAGCCGGACCAGGAACCAAAGCTGCCCAGAGAGGTTATCTATCAACCTGACTTATACCACTACATAGAGAATTTTGGAAAAAAGGATGATCGATGCCTGGTTGCAGAGACAGAAGGGAAGATTGTCGGGGCAGTATGGACCAGAATTTTAGCAGGAGCGGATCCGGGTTATGGAAATGTTGATGCAGTTACCCCGGAGTTTGCAATTTCCGTAAATAAAAGTTACAGAGGTCAGGGAATCGGAACCCGGCTGATGGAAGAGATGATACAGTTGTTGAGGGAAGATGGTTATGCTCAGGCATCCTTAAGCGTGGACAAAGATAATTATGCTTTGAAGATGTATGAAAAAACGGGATTTCAAATAATAGAAGAAAAAGAAGAAGATTATTTAATGTTATTGAAACTTTAACTAGGTCACAAAACTTAATAAGAATGAGAATAGAAGAACAAAGAATAAAGTACAGGGAATAAAAAATAGAGATTAGCAAATAGAGAATAGAAGAACAGAGAGCAGTGTATAAAAAACAGAGAACAGGCAGCGGGGATTCCATATACCTCAGCTTCTGTTCTCTATTTTTGTCCACGATCTTTAAATTTTTAGAAGTTGCCTATTGCTAATTTTAAAGAAGGGGATTATAATGTAAGTAAATTAATTCCCAGTAAAATACTCGGAATTAAAATATACACAAATACAGGAGGTTTTTAAAATGTCTAAAGAGTTACTACAAATAAATGATTTATCCGTAAGTATAGATAACGGTCTGATTTTACAGCATGTGGACCTGAAAATGAAAAAGGGGGAAACACATGTCTTAATGGGCCCAAACGGCGCCGGAAAATCTACTCTGGGAAATATCCTGATGGGGAATCCACAGTATCAGGTTGATCAGGGTTCCATCTTATTTGAAGGCAGGGACATTACAGAGGAATCCACAGATAAACGGGCAAAGATGGGAATGTTTCTTTCTTTCCAGAATCCGCTGGAGGTTCCGGGAATTTCACTTCAGAGTTTTATCCGCAATGCCATTCATCAGCAGACCGGGGAGAAGTTAAAGCTGTTATCCTTTCAGCGTTCAATGAATAAAGCTATGGAATTGCTCCAGATGGATCCTTCCTATGCCGAAAGAGATCTGAATGTAGGATTTTCCGGCGGAGAGAAGAAAAAATCGGAGATCTTACAAATGCTGATGTTAAAGCCCAAACTGGCAATCTTAGATGAAACGGACTCCGGACTTGATGTGGATGCGGTCCGGACTGTATCTAAAGGGATTGAGGAATACCAGAAGCAGAAGGATGGTGCACTTTTGATTATTACCCATAGTACGAAAATTCTGGAATATCTGCATGTGGATTATACCCATGTTATGTTGAAAGGTAGACTTGTGAAAATGGGCGGATCAGAACTGGTAGAAAAAATTAATAAGCATGGATTTGAACAGTTCTATGAGGAAATGGGAGATGAGCCAGCATGAAAGAAAAGACCTATGTAGACGATATCGACAGAAGTATATATGATGTAAAAGATGATGAAAAGGACTTTTACCGGGTACGGGAAGGTCTGACACCGGAAATTGTGGAGCAGATATCAAGAGAGAAGAAAGATCCTGCATGGATGGAGTTGTTCCGCCTGCGCTCTCTTCAGATCTATAACCAGATGGAAGTGCCCCAGTGGGGACCTGCACTGGATGGCTTACATATGGATCAGATTGTTACCTATGTAAGGCCTAATACTGCTATGAGCGGTAAATGGTCTGATGTTCCCAAGGAGATTAAAGAGACCTTTGAAAGACTGGGGATTCCAAAAGCGGAGCGGAAATCCCTTGCAGGAGTGGGAGCCCAGTATGATTCAGAACTGGTCTATCATAATGTGAGACAGGAAGTGCTGGAACAGGGCGTAATCTATACGGATATGGAAAGTGCGCTGAAAGGTGAATACGCAGATATGGTGAGAAGGCATTTTATGAAGCTGGTAACACCGAGAGACCATAAATTTGCAGCGCTCCATGGAGCAGTGTGGTCAGGGGGATCCTTTGTTTATGTTCCGCCGGGCGTATCCGTAACCATACCGCTGCAGTCCTATTTCCGTTTAAATGCACCGGGTGCCGGACAATTTGAACATACACTGATTATTGTGGATGAGGGCGCAGACCTGCATTTTATCGAAGGCTGTTCTGCACCGAAATACAATATAGCAAATTTACATGCAGGCTGTGTGGAGTTATTTGTAAAGAAGAACGCTAAGCTTCGCTACTCTACTATTGAAAACTGGTCAAAGAATATGTTTAATCTGAATACCAAACGTGCCATGGTAGAAGAAGGAGGAACCATTGAATGGATTTCCGGTTCTTTTGGCTCACACGTGTCTTACCTGTATCCTATGAGCATTCTGAATGGTGAAGGGGCAAGGGCAGAATTCACAGGGATTACCTTCGCGGGAAATGGACAGAACCTGGATACGGGAGCTAAAATGGTGCATAAAGCGCCCCATACATCTTCTGTTATCAATACCAAATCAATTTCTAAATCGGGTGGAAACAGCACTTACCGCAGTTCGGTAACGGTGACGAAAGAAGCAAAGCACAGCAAAGCCTCGGTATCCTGCCAGTCTCTGATGCTGGACAGCGAGTCCAGGTCAGATACTATACCGGCAATGGATATCCGGACTTCGGATGCGGATATCGGACATGAAGCAAGAATTGGCCGGATCAGTGATGATGCTGTATTTTACCTTATGTCCCGAGGTATCAGCGAAGAAGAAGCAAAAGCAATGATTGTCAGTGGTTTTGCCAATCCGGTATCCAAGGAACTTCCACTGGAATATGCAGTGGAAATGAATAATCTGATCCGCCTTGAGATGAGCGGATGTATCGGATAGAACGGAGGATTAAAAATGCAGATAGTATGTAATAAAAAGGTGAACAGACTTCCGGTTCCCACCTGGAACTGGTTAAAAATAAATGATAGTCAAATGGATTTTAATATCGATGCGGTACGGGAAAAAATGGAGTGCAGTTTTGAGATTCCAACTGGAATACGTGTTATGGAAACAGAGGAACTGCAGCGTTTCATGCCTGCTATGGAAGGCATAGAAACAGGAATGGGTGAGGAAACCGGTGAATTTCTTCAGGAGATGCAGACAGAGATTACCGGATATCTGGCTGAAAAGGAATGTCGGGTGGCGGAACCCCTGTTTTTACATTATACCAGCCAGGATCATGGCGCAGCTTTTGAAGATCAGCTGATATATGCCCGGGAAGGCAGCGAAATGACGATTATTATGGATTACCATTCCCGAAGTGACAGCGAAGCACTGTTTGGGATTCGTACCAGGATTTATGCGGAGAAAAATGCGGTAGTGCGGATCATTAAGCTGCAGCTTCTGGGGCGGGACGTTATACATTTCGATGATATGGGAGCCGTTTGTGAGGAACAGGCAAGGGTTGAGGTAGTTCAACTAGAGATCGGTGGAAACAGGGGATGGTCAGGCTGCCATACCCGGCTAAAGGGATATAAAAGCAGTTTTGAAAGCGGAACCGGATATCTTTGCAGAGCGCAGCAAAAGCTGGATATGAATTATGTGGCAGTGCATGAAGGAAAGAAGACTGACAGCCGAATGGAGGTAAAAGGAGCACTGCTAGACCAGGCAGAAAAGGTGTTCCGGGGTACGATTGATTTTAGAAGTGGTGCAAAAGGCAGTGCAGGTGAAGAGCAGGAAGAGACTTTGCTATTTGGCAGGGACGTAGTTAATAAGACAATTCCCCTGATCCTGTGCCAGGAAGAAGAGGTTGATGGAAATCATGGGGCAACCATAGGGAAAATTGATGAATCACTTCTATTTTATATGCAGACAAGAGGAATTACGGAAGATGAGGCTAAGGAAATGATTATTCGTGCCGGTATAGATGCAATCTGCCGCCGGATTCCCGATGAAGCTTCCGTGAAAAAGGTTCAGTCCTATATAGAGGAGGTGTTTCAATATGAGTCATAATTACAGAGAAGATTTCCCTATCCTGCAAAACAAGGAACTGATTTATCTGGACAGTGCAGCAACTTCTCAAAAACCCCGTCAGGTAATGGATGCGATGACCCGTTTTTATGAAGCAGAGAATGCGAATCCAATGCGGGGACTGTATGGACTTAGCATACGGGCGACGGAGACCTATGAAAGGGCCAGGCATACGATAAAAGAATTTATCGGTGCCAGGCATGACTGTGAAATAATATTCACCAGAAATACAACAGAATCCATTAATCTGGCGGCATACAGCTATGGGCTCTCTAATATAGCGAAAGGAGATGAGATCGTGGTGACTATTATGGAACACCACAGTAATCTCCTTCCATGGCAGATGGTGGCTAAGCAGACCGGTGCGAAACTGATTTATCTGTATTGCAGCGAGAATGGAAGTATCCCCTGGTCTGAGGTGCAAACTAAAATCGGCAGCCGCACAAAACTAGTGGGGATTGCCCATGTATCGAATGTAATCGGATGTACAAACCCAGTGAGGGAAATCATCACATATGCACATAAAATGGGTGCCGTTGTATTAGTGGACGGTGCCCAGGCGGTTCCTCACATGGCAGTAGATGTACAGGATCTGGATGCTGATTTCTACGCTTTTTCCGGGCATAAATTACTGGGGCCCATGGGGATCGGTGTACTGTATGGCAAAAAGCAGCTGTTAGAAGAAATGCCTCCATTTTTGACCGGTGGTGAGATGATCGATACGGTTAGCCAGCAGGATGCTTCATTTGCACCGCTTCCCCATAAGTTTGAAGCCGGAACGGTAAATGCACAGGGAGCAGCAGGATTAGAGGCAGCGGTCTGTTATCTGAAGGAAGTGGGATATGAGGAAATTCAAAAACAGGAAGAGATTTTAGTAGAAAGAGCAATGGAAGGAATCCGTAGAATTCCCCATGTGCATCTCATCGGTTCCGGAAATCCAAAGGAACATAGCGGTATTCTGACATTTACCATAGACGGCGTACATCCTCATGACATAGCGTCTATACTGGATTCTGCACATATTGCAATTCGGGCAGGGCACCACTGTGCAGAACCGCTGATGAAATTCCTAAATGTGAATGCCACGGCTAGAGCCAGCGTATACTTTTACAATACGGAAGAAGAAATCGATATTTTTCTGGAAAATTTAAGACAGGTAAGGAGGTGGCTTGGATATGGGGCTTAGAGAATTATATACTGAAATTTTAAATGAACATAATCTGCATCCAACCCATAAAGAAGAGATGGAACACCCTACAAAGGTATTAAGAGGTGTGAATCCAAGCTGTGGGGACGACATCCTATTGCAATTAAAAATCGAAGATGGTGTAATTACAGACGGGACTTTTACCGGAACAGGATGTGCCATTTCCCAGGCATCCGCAGATATGATGCTGGATTTAATCATAGGAAGAGAAGAGCAGGAAGCCCTGGAACTGGCGGAGTTGTTTGGGAAAATGATAAAAGGAGAAGCAAAGGAAGAAGAGCTGGAGGTATTGGACGAAGCTGCGGCGCTGAAAGATATTTCCCATATGCCGGCACGTGTAAAGTGTGCGGTACTTGGATGGCATACTATGGAAGAAATGATTTCCTAGTCGGACAGTATCAGATATATCAACGGTGTACCAGATTACTTGTCTCTCGTGTCATTCGCCGAATGAACATGCAAGCATTCCACTTGGTTGTCCGGGGAAATAAAGTATTTGAAATATTTGTCAAAATGTGCGAAAATAGGATTGTCAGAAAAGGCAGGAAGAATTTCTGTGTAAGTAGTTGAGCTTGTCTGTAAGCAATTCTAACAGGCTTTAGAACAGATACGCGATCTAAAGGAGAAAAATGGAGACAAGAGAAGAGGTTATCCGGTTTTGCCAGACATTTCCCGGTGTCTATGAAGATTATCCATTTCATGATGATAACTGGACTGTTATGAGGTATGGAAAAAATAAAAGAAGTTTTGCATACATCTATGAGAGAAACCAGCGAATCTGGGTAAATATTAAATGCAGTCCTGAATGGGTTACATTCTGGCAAAATGCATTTCCATCCGTAGTGCCGGCATATCATATGAATAAAAAGCATTGGAATTCACTGATTTTGGATGGAACGATACCTGATAAGGAAATCAAAAGGATGCTGGCTGAAAGCTATGACCTGGTAAAAGACAGGTAACGGACTATGATTTTTCTAAAATATCTGAATAAATATGCTTCACTTCAGCCATAGTAATACTGAGGTGATGATATGAATAAAAAAGAGTTGGAACATCAGAATAAAAAGAAGAATCTGGAAGAATTCAACAGTGTAACCCAGAAAGTGAAACCAGAAAATCAAAATCAGACGCACAATGTAAGAGAAGAAGCAGTAAATCCAAAAATCAGGCAGGTATAAGCACCCGAAAGGGTGCTTTTATCAGGAAAGGGGTGGGAGACATGACAGATCATAAAGGCCGGATATCAGATAATAAATGCTGGACAGCAGATCATAAAAGCCAGATATCTGATCATAAAAGCCGGATTTTCAGAGAAATAAAATACCGGGAACTTCGCAGACAGATACGGGAATGCCGTGCCTGTGAGGAATTGTTTGGTTATGAACCCCGCCCTATCCTGTTTGGAAATGCAGATGCCAGAATCATGCAGATCAGCCAGGCTCCGTCCAGGCGGGTTCATGAAACGGGTAAGCCTTTTAACGATGCCAGCGGACAGAAGCTGCGTCATGATTGGTATGGCATTACGGATGAAGAGTTTTATAATCCGGACTTCTTTTATATAGTTTCAGTTGCCCACTGTTTCCCAGGAAAAGCTTCTGGAGGAGGAGACAGGAAGCCTCCGAAGGTATGTGCCGGAAAGTGGCTTTTGCAGGAAATGGAACTGGTCAATAATGAGATCTATATCCTGGTTGGCAAATATGCAGCGGACTTTTTCTTCCCTAAAAGCAATTTCACGGATTTGATTTTTGAGGATCAGAGGCTGAATGGGAAACCGGCATACGTTCTCCCCCATCCATCTCCACTGAATGTAAAATGGTTTTTAGACCATCCTGCATTTGAAGAAAAAAGAATAAAAGAAATACGTTATGAGATTCACCGGATTTTAAATAAGTAATCAGAAAATGAGGCATAAAGAATGAAGTCCAAAATGAAGATGAGTTTATGGAAAAAAATAGCCATAATAACGGCAAGTGTGCTGGTAGTTATGGCGGGAGCATTTTTTATTTATACAGGGAGTTACTATCATGCGGAACATCCTGTTTTAACAGAAGCGCTGGCGCAGGCTGACGGCAGCAAGGGTGTGGACATTACAAGTAAGGGAAACAGTTATTTTTTTACTCCATCCGATCAAAAACCGGAAACGGCGCTGATCTTTTATCCAGGAGGAAAGGTAGAGTATACTGCATATGCAGATCTTATGCAGATTATAGCGAAAGAAGGATACCTTTGCATATTAGTGAAAATGCCGTTTAATCTGGCTGTCTTTGATATGAATGCTGCCAAGGATTATATGGATACATATGATACAATTAAAAACTGGTATGTGGGAGGCCATTCTCTGGGCGGTGCCATGGCTGCAGAATTTGCAGCAAAGTATAGCAGCCGGCTGGCGGGGCTTATCCTATTGGGCGCTTATCCAGCATCCGATCTTAGCAGCAGCAGTCTGAAAGTACTCAGTATGTATGGAAGCATGGATCAGGTCATGAACCGGGAGAAGTTCAAAGAAGGTCTGAAAATGATGCCAAAAGTGCATGAAGAAATCGTGATAGAGGGAGGAAATCATGCCCAGTTTGGCAGTTACGGAAAACAAAAAGGAGACGGCGAAGCTGCAGTTTCCCAGGAAGAACAGCAGAATACAGCAGCAAAAGAGATTACCGGATTTATGAGTGATAATCCGTAACACAACAAAGGAGAAATGATTGTGGAGTCCTATACACATGAATTTATAGAACCGAATGATGCGATTGACATTAATCTGAATTATTCTATTGACGAGGGAAGTGTAGTTCCCAAACACTTTCATGACTGGATTGAGATTGTTTATCTGGTGAAAGGCAGTTTGGAAGTGTATGACAACAACCGGATGATTCCTTTGAAAGAAAATGATTTCGTGATAATTAATACAATGAGCATCCACTCCACCAGATGCATTGGCGGGAATCAGGCTATTTTACTGCAGATTCCCATTGCATTTCTGAAAAAGTTTATGCCGGATGTGGTAAATTACAGCTTTGAAATTGACCTCGATACGGAGGATGAGCGAGTGAAAACCAGACTTAACAGAATCCGAATGCTTATGCAGGACCTGCTTCTTGCATATGAAATAAAAGCAGAAGGATATATATTTCGCTGTTATAGCCTGGTATTTGAACTGCTCTATATCTGTATACATTCTTTTTCGCGGCGGATAGATGAAGTGACCATGATGAAATCACAGAAAAACCAGCTGCGGATGCGGCAGATTATGGACTATGTGAACCAGCATTATAACGAAGAAGTTACGCTGCATGATATCGCCGATACAGTAGGGTTAAATCAGATATATTTCTCCAGATTTTTTAAACAGCAGACAGGGATCACATTTCTGGAATATCTGAATACAGTTCGAATGGAGAAAATCCACAAAGAATTACTGCATACCGATTATTGCATCAAAGATATCCTGGAAAAAAATCATTTTTACAATTACAAACTCTTTATGAGAATGTTTAAAAATGCCTATGGCTGTACACCAAAAGAGCTTAGAAAACGTTTCTCAGCCGGAAATCCGGAAACAGGCCGATTTTAAAAGTTAAAATCGACCTGTTTTTTCGTTTGATTAGAACCTACACAAAACGGAGGATAATTGTTATATTAGGACTAACAAAAACAATTAACCGGATAGATATTAGAAGGGAGAAGCGATATATGAAAACTGTGACCCATGTAATGAGCAGGGAAAGTGATTATTGGAAAGAAGTGGAGGTGCAAAGCGGGGGAGAAAGTAAAGATACCCTTTTGCTTACAACAGATTACCGCCAGAAAGTACTTGGATTCGGAGGCTGTTTTAATGAACTGGGATGGGATGCACTGCAAAAAACAGATGAAGATACAAGGGAAGCTTTTATCAAAGAATTATACGGAGAAGAAGGCTGTGCTTTTTGTATGGGAAGGGTTCCCATTGGCGCCAACGATTTCAGTCTGGAATGGTATAGCTGTGATGATACCGATGGGGATTATGAACTGAAGGATTTCAATATTGAAAGAGATAAAAAATATACACTGCCCTTTATTAAAGCCGCCCGTAAGTATTGTCCGGAGTTAAGTCTTTTTGCATCGCCCTGGAGTCCGCCCATCTGGATGAAGACAAAGAAAGCTTATAATTTTGGAAGAATCCGTATGGAAGAAAAAGTATTGGATGCCTATGCCAGATATTTTGTGAAATTTGTGGAAGCATACAGGGAGCAGGGGATACCTGTGGATATGGTTCATGTTCAGAATGAGCCGATGGCGGATCAGAAGTTCCCTTCCTGCCTCTGGTATGGTTCTGATATGCGGGACTTTATCAAAGGATATCTGGGGCCGGAATTCGATAAGAGCGGACTGGACACCCAGATCTGGCTTGGAACTATTAACGGGCCTTTTGTAGATTTCAGATGGCCGGGAAACGGTGCCCCTTATCATGAATTCTATGATCAATTTGCCAATACCATACTGTCAGATAAGGATGCCAGAAAATATATCACTGGTGTGGGTGTGCAGTGGGGCGGCAAACATCAGCTGGAGCAGATCGAAGCAAGTTTTCCTGAAATGCATATCATGCAGACTGAGAGTGAGTGTGGAGACGGCTTAAATGAGTGGGAACAGGCGGAATATATTTTTATGCAGATGTGGTATTATTTCCGCCATGGTGCAGAGCGTTATGCATACTGGAATATGGCATTGCCGGAAGGGGGTATCTCTACATGGGGCTGGTGCCAGAATTCCCTTGCAACCGTAGATCCCGAAACAGGAAAATTAACCCTGCAGCCGGAGTTCTATCTGATGAAGCATTTTTCCCATTTTGTGAAACCGGGAGCCAGAATAATCCGTACGACCGGATACTGGACCTCCAATGCTATTGTATTTGAAAATCCAAATGGGGAAGTGGTCATAACCCTGATGAATAGTATGGACCGTGACCGGGAATTTACCTGTGAATATCCGCAGGGGCAATTTACGGCTGAGATTCCGGCACACTCTATTCATACCTTTGTTGTTAAGCCGGAATAATGTAAGGGGCGCTTTGGCGCCTCTTTTAAAATCTGTTTACATATTTTCCAGCCCGTGCTAAAATGAATGAAACATATTTCATAAGGAGTTGGTAATTATGGCAAGTATTCGTGATGTGGCTAAAAAGGCCAATGTGGCAGCCTGTACAGTTTCCAGAGTATTAAACGGTACAGCCCATGTGGCACCGGAGACGAAAATGAAGATAGAGCAGGCGATGAAAGAATTAAATTATATTCCAAATGAGCTTGCCAGGGGAATGTTTCGGCAGCGGGCAGGGATCATTGCTATGTTAGTGCCGAATATCCGGCATCCGTTTTTTTCGAGTCTGGCTGGATATATGGAGAAAGAGCTTTATGAATGCGGATATAAGCTGATGCTTTGCAGTACAGATGATGATTTGGAACGGGAACAGGAATACATGAATATGCTGAAATCCAATATTGTGGATGGCGTGATTATGGGAGTGAACAGTCTGGACGACAGTGAATACGAGTCTTTTCAAAAGCCTCTGGTCATGTTGGATTATCAGGTAAATCAACAGATTCCGGTAGTTGCTTCCAATCATGGACTAGGCGGCAGGCTTGCAGCTGAAGAATTTATCAGAAGCGGATGCAAATCAGTGATTCATATCTGCGGAGAGTCGAAGAAAAAGGTTCTTTCTTATGAATCACATGAAGAATTGGAGCGGGTACTTCAGGAGCACAAAATTGCATGCAGGAGAGTTACTATCCCCTGGAACGATTTTGATTTTGACGGATATCTGGGCCTGGCGAAAACAATTTTGCAGGAATCTCCGGAGATAGACGGTCTGATGTCAGCAGACATGCCCTGTACGGCGTTTTTGAAAGCAGCAGTGCAGTTAGGAAAACGAATCCCGGAAGATTTCTGTGCAGTGAGCTATGACGGAACCTATGTAGTAAATATGAATCTTATAGATATCACAACAATAAAACAGCCGGTAAAAGAGATAGCAAAGCAGACGATTGCCGTATTGAAATCCTTGCTTGAGGGAAAAGCCCCCAGGCAGAACAGGTATGCATTAAAGGTATCTCTGGTAAAAGGCAGTACCACTAGGACTGCAACGAACAGTTTATAGTGGCTTATGGCTCATGATTCAATACAATTTTATGGGTTATTACTTGGATTTGAGACTCCTGCTGGTTTATTATATTGGGGTTTAGGTGAGTAAAGACGCTTTGTAGATGTAGGTAGTGTACGGAAAGATGGGTGTGGGAAACTGGCATGGGCTCCGTCAGCTGGCCG
>OKWQ01000090.1_pt1 | contig 100802 bp, 67 predicted proteins | sample 1607071 | NCBI WGS metagenome assembly OKWQ01 (sample SAMN07501039, study PRJEB24779) | human gut metagenome
GCGCTTCGGAAAGGTTAGAAAATACCAGTTCTGCGGCCAGCTGACGGAGCCCATGCCAGTTTCCCACACCCATCTTTTCGTACACTACCTACATCACAAAGCGTCATTACTCAGCGAAACCCAAATTTAAAATGAAATTATTCGCTGAAGTATTAAAAAATCTATTCATCTAATTTATGAAATCTTCAAACCCAGATCAATTGTAAATTATCATAAATCTATCCGTAACAGAAATCGATAATCTAAAGCATATATTTTCCGAAAAATGAATTCCAATCCAAAAACAACAGATATCTCCCTCCATTATCAAAAGAGGTATTGACTCCCGTCACATATAGCGATATAGTTAGTATACTAATAGTTAGTTGACTAATGATAGGAGGTATTACAAATGAATATAAATATTAAAAAAGATTCCCTCCACCTGCTTATCTCAAGGACATTTCATGCCCAGAGAAATATGATCCGCCCCAAACTTCTGGAAGCGGGACTTTGTGTGGGGCAGCCTAAGGTTCTGCATTATCTCTATGATCATGGAGCATGTATGCAGAAGGAACTGGCTTCGTTTTGCAATGTGGAGCCGGCTACCATGTCGAAGATGCTGGATACGATGGAAAAGAACGGATTGATAAAACGAATGGATGTAGCGGGAAACCGCCGGGCATTTCACATTGTACTGACGGATGCAGGGCTTGTTTCCCTTGGAGAGTGGGAAAAAATCTGTGAAGAGGCAGATGAAAAAAGCCTGCAGGGATTTACAGAAGAAGAACGGGAGCAGTATCGGAATTTTTTAAACCGGATGTATGAAAATATAAACGGCAAATAGCGGGAAGGAGAATGTGCAATGATTCAGAAATTCATGAGATATTTTCATAATTATAAAAAATATCTTTACATCAGCTGCATTTGTGTAGTGCTGGAAACCATGTTTGAATTAATTATTCCCATGATTATGGCAGATATCATTGACGTAGGCGTGGTGAATAAAGATGTTCCGTATATCTTTCTGAAAGGTTCTCTGATGGCATTGTGTGCTCTTTTATCACTGTTTCTGGGAATCTTATATGCCCGTTTTGCGGCACTGGCGGGACAGGGATTTGGGGCAGAGCTTCGGGGGGAAGAATTTCGCCGGCTTTCGGAGTTTTCCTTTGGGAATATGGACCGGTTTTCTACTTCCTCACTGATCACCAGGCTTACCAGTGATGTAGCTGTTCTGCAAAATGCCATCAGCGGAGGGATACGGCCGGCTGTTCGGGCACCTGTCATGCTGGTGATGGCAATCACGATGTCATTTGTGATTAATGCCAGGCTGGCACTTGTCTTTGTGGCAGCAGTACCGATTTTGGCTGTTGCACTTATTTGCATTATAAGGAAACTGCGTCCCATGTATGGAAAAATGCAAAAAGCTGTTGATATGGTGAACCGGGTGACCCAGGAAAACCTTATCGCAATCCGGGTTGTGAAATCCTTTGTCCGGGGAAATTATGAAAAGGAAAAGTTTAAAGAAGTAAATGATAATCTACAGTTTACCAGCGAAAAAGCTTTTCATACGGCAGTGCTTAATATGCCATGTTTTCAGTTTGTGATGTATTTTACCATTGTGGCTATTCTGTGGTTTGGCGGCAATCTGATATTTGTGGGCAGTATGAAGGTTGGGGAACTGACCGGTTTCTTAAGTTATGTACTGCAGATATTGAATTCCCTGATGATGCTTTCCAATGTATTTATGATGCTTACCAGAAGTGTTGCGAGTGCAGGACGTATCCAGGAAGTCATGGAAGAACAAAGCGAAATCAAAGATGACATGGCAAAAGATATAGAAGTAGGATGTGGGAGCATCGATTTTGAACATGTCAATTTCAAATACAAAGAGGAAGCAGAAGAATATGTACTCAGCGATATTACATTTCACATCGAAGCAGGGCAGACCATTGGTATCATAGGCGGCACAGGATCTGCCAAGACATCTCTGGTGCAGTTGATTCCGCGGCTGTACGATGTGACGGAAGGAACCGTTAAGATTGACGGTATCGATGTAAAAGAGTATCCGATGAAGCATTTGAGAGAAGCAATCGGTATGGTATTACAGAGAAATACATTATTTTCGGGAACGATCCGGGAAAATCTGCTCTGGGGAAATGAAAAGGCGGATGACAGTGAAATTAACCGGGCATGTCATATTGCATGTGCTGACGAATTTCTGAAAAAGATTCCCCAGGGTCTGGATTTTGATCTGGGTCAGGGGGGTGTCAATGTATCCGGTGGACAGAAGCAGCGTCTCTGCATTGCCAGGGCATTGTTAAAACGTCCTAAAATACTGATCCTGGATGATTCTACAAGTGCGGTGGATACCGCAACGGAAAAGAAGATCCGGGACGGACTGGAACAGTACATGGGAGGTACCACAAAGATAATAATCGCCCAGAGAATCAGTTCTGTCAAAAATGCAGACCAGATTATTGTATTGGATGACGGGCGTATCAATGCGATAGGAACCCATGAGACGTTAGTGGAGACAAATCCCATTTATCAGGAAGTATATACTTCGGGACAGGAAGGAGCTGATAAATAATGGCAAAAGTAATAGGATATAAGAAGCCCAGAAACATCAAGAAAACCTTAAAAACTATGCTGCGATATTTTAAACGCCATATCTTTGCGCTATGCCTGGTGACGGTAATGGTTGTAATATCAGCGGGAGCCAATATTTACGGCACTTATCTTTTAAAGCCTATTGTAAACGATTATATCGTTCCCGGAGATATACCCGGGCTGATTAAAATGCTGCTCTTTATGGGAACCATGTATCTGACCGGAGTTTTATGTACCTTTGGTTATACCCAGTTGATGGTGAGAACGGCACAGGCAATGGTAAAGGAAATCCGAAGTGATCTGTTTAGTAAGACCCAGAATCTGCCGCTGTCTTACTTTGATGCAAAGACCCACGGCGAGTTAATGTCACGGTTTACCAATGACATGGATACGGTACAGGAAGGGTTGAACAATAGTTTCACCATGGTAATACAAAGCTTTATTGTCACCGTGGGAACAATTGTAATGATTGTGGTTTTAAATGCCAGGCTGAGTCTCGTTGTTTTTGTATCTTTTATCTGTATGTTTGCATTCATCCGTTACAGCAGCAAAAAAAGCCAGAAGTATTTCGCACAGCAGCAAAAATATCTGGGAAGCCTGAATGGGTTTGTAGAAGAAATGGTGGAAGGCGCTAAAGTGGTCAAGGTGTTCAACCATGAAGAAGAAAATATCCGGGAATTTGAGAGGAGAAATGAAAAACTCCGGGCATCTGCAACAGAAGCGCTGACTCATGGGGGACGAATGGTGCCGGTAATTGTCAGCATTTCTTATCTGAATTATGCGATTTCAGCGTGCATTGGCGGTTTGTTTGCAATCAGCGGGCTGATGGATCTTGGCAGCTTATCCAGTTATCTGGTATATGTACGGCAGACAGCAATGCCGATTAATCAATTTACTCAGCAGATGAATTTTATACTGGCGGCAGTCGCAGGTGCGGAGCGGATATTTGAAGTTATTGAAGAAGCAGAAGAGGAAGATGCTGGAAAGACTACACTGACGCCGGTGGTTGCAGGCGCAGATGGAAGCCTGGTGCCATGCAGGGAGCGGGATCATCACTGGGCATGGAGTTGTCCTGACAAAGATGGAAAAGAAGTTCTGGTTCCCATGAGAGGAGATGTACGTTTTCATGATGTATCCTTCTCTTATGAAGAAAATCATGAAATTCTGCACAAATTAAATCTCTATGCCAAGCCAGGGCAGAAGATCGCTTTTGTGGGTTCAACAGGAGCCGGAAAGACTACCATTACAAATCTGATCAACCGTTTTTATGAAATTAATCAAGGCGTAATCACCTATGATGGAATTGATATAAAGCAGATCAAAAAGGATGACCTGCGCCATTCATTATCAATGGTTTTACAGGATACCCATCTTTTTACCGGAACAATTGAAGAAAATATCCGGTATGGAAAACTGGATGCGGATCATGAAGAGGTGGTTGCGGCAGCAAAGCTTGCCAATGCCCATTCCTTTATCCGGAGGCTGCCAAATGGATATCAGACCATGCTGCACAGTGACGGAACCAATCTTTCCCAGGGACAGCGCCAGTTATTGTCCATTGCCCGTGCGGCAATTGCTGATCCCCTGGTACTGATACTGGATGAGGCAACCAGTTCCATCGATACCCGTACAGAAAAGCTGATCGAAAAAGGCATGGATAAACTGATGCAGGGAAGAACTGTATTCGTCATAGCTCACCGTCTGTCCACCGTTCGAAATGCCAATGCCATTATGGTTTTGGAAAATGGCTGTATTATTGAGCGTGGAAGCCATGAGGAATTATTGGAACAAGAAGGTAAATATTATCAGCTTTATAATGGTATGTTCGAATTGTCATAGGGACAACAAAATATTTTTGATAAAGCCTGGATGCCACGTAAACCACGGATTAATAAAGGATATCTGGCGAGATATGCAAGAAGTGTAACTTCCGGGAGTACAGGCGCTGTACTGGAATAAACAGGCATTTTAAAAACCTGCTCTGAGTCCAAATATCATTGACTATTCAGGTTTACACCTTTATAATAGATATAAAGTGAACAGGATAGGAGAAGGTTATGGAAATAAAAAACGTATATGAGGAATTAGGGCAGGAAAATTATTCCGCCGTTAAAGATCGTTTTTGTGGCAATGAAAAATTGTTAGAGAAATTTGTGAAAAAATTTCTTCTGGATCCTACGTATGAAAAACTGGAAGAGTCTGTCAGCGCAGGAGACCGGCAGGGTATAGAGATAAATGCCCACACATTAAAGGGGGTTGCCGGTAATCTGGGATTTTGCAGCCTGCAGTCAGAATGTGCGGAACTGGTTGGCTGTATCAGATTAGATAATAATGAGCAGATTCCGGAGTTATTTGAGCGTGTAAAAAGCACCTATACGAATATCATACAAGTAATCAAAAAACTGGATTAGGGCAGAGGGTGGACTATGGAACAAAAAAGAAGAACCATTTTAATAGTCGACGATATGGAGCTGAACAGAGCAATCCTCAATGAGATGTTTTATCAGAATTACAATGTACTGGAAGCCTGTGACGGTGAGCAGGCACTGCAGTTAATTTCTCAGAAAAAGCATGAGATTGATATTATACTGCTGGATATTGTAATGCCTGTAATAGATGGATTTGGAGTATTGGAAAGTCTGCAGAGGCAGAATCTGATGGAGCGCCTGCCGGTGGTTATGATTACGGCAGAGAATTCGGAAAGCGTTATGAAAAAAGGCTATGCAATGGGAGTTACGGATATTATAACGAAACCTTTTAATCCAGACATTGTAAGAAGGCGTGTAAAAAATGTACTTGCTTTATACAGCAGGCAGGAGAGCCTGGAAGAACTGGTTGAACAACAGACACAGGCGCTGCGCAATCAGACCAGACAGCTTCTGGATGCCCTTAGCAGTATTATAGAGTTTAAAAATATGGAATCGGGTCAGCACATACTCAGAATTCGTATCATAACAAAGTTTTTACTACAAAAATTATCTAAGAAATTTCCGGGATATGATCTTACTGCAAAGCAGATAGATACCATATCAGAAGCTGCTGCAATGCATGATATCGGAAAAATCGCTATTTCCAATTCAATTTTAAATAAACCGGGAAAGCTTACCGCTGAAGAATTTGAGATTATGAAAACTCATACGGTAAAAGGATGTGAGGTAGCAAGAAAATTAAAATATATACAAAACCAGGACTTTATGGGATACTGCCTGGACATTTGCCGCCACCACCACGAGCGCTGGGACGGCAAAGGGTATCCTGACGGTCTGAAAGAGGATGAAATCTCCATATGGGCACAGGTAGTATCTCTTGCAGATGTCTATGATGCGCTCACAAGCGAACGGGTGTATAAGCGGGCTTACAGCCATCAGGAAGCCTTATATATGATTCAGAATGGTGAATGCGGTATATTTAATCCCCGGCTTTTGAAATGTTTCATGGAAAATGCAGATGAGATGTATCAGTATCTTTTAAATTTGACGGATGAAAATGCAAGTACCTTCGGTTATGAGGACGAAAACGAGCAAAAAACAACGGCCAATATGACAAATATTTCCGACCGCACCTTACAGCTATTGGAGCTTGAGCGGGAAAAATATAGAATTATAACGGAACTGTCAGGTGATATCGTGTTTGACTATGACACGCAGAGAGATCTGCTAAGCTTCTCAGAGAAATTCAGGGAAGTTTTTGGAAGAAATATCATAATAGAAGATGCCCGGCACTGGATGCAGAACAGTGGTTTTTTGTATGAGCAGGACAAAAGCAAGTTTATAAAGCATCTGATGATTCTTACCAGTCAGAATGTAACCTGTAAAGTTCAGGTGCGTCTGATGGTAACTCAAGCAACTTATGAATGGTTTGACGTCTATGTCCATTCCATCTGGAATCAGGAAACCGGTGAGTGCCTGACCCTGATGGGCAAGATGGTCAACGTAGACCAGCGTTACAAAGAACTGGAGCAATGGAAGAAAGTAGCCAATACCGATGCCTTAACAGGTCTGTATAATAGAAAGGCATTGGAAGAGAAGATCAGTGAGGTGCTGGTCAACGAGCATTCACAGCAGTCAGCACTCTGTTTTATAGATTTGGATGATTTCAAACAGGTAAATGATGGTTATGGACATCCTTACGGAGATGAATTATTAATTGAAATTGCCAGACAATTGAAAGGCTGTGTCAGAAGTACAGATATTACCGGCAGAATAGGCGGAGATGAATTTATTGTACTACTTCGCAATATAAAATCGGTTCGGGATATGATGGAAAAAGCATCACAGCTTTGTCATACTCTCGGAAAAGGATTTAAGGGATATAACTATTCCGTCAGCATCGGAATTGCGGTATTCCCCGAAGCCGGAAAGACTTATGAAGAACTGCTCAGCCGGGCTGATCAGGCATTATATTGTTCCAAAAATGCAGGAAAAGACCAGTATGTGATCTATGGTGATGATACGGCAGAGATGCCATTTCGTTCTCTGTTATCAGAGGTGGACAGCTTTGTGCAGACCGAAAATGAACTGGCCAAGATTTTAAATAATGCGGGTATGGAAAAATAAGGCGGATATAACTGCCTTATTTTTTTTTACCCTTTTATTTAAACATTATATGTTACAATCGTCCATTTTTCATTTTGTTTCATTAAAAAGCAGGGAGTATTTATTTTTTTACGGTAATAGTATTCAAATAATTTTTGAAAGAAGCGGTAGTCTAAAAATAAGGCAATATTTTCGTTTACAGTCATATATACATCTCCAATCATTCAAAAATATTAGTATTCATGTAACCATATGGCCTCCGGCAGCATACATTAGAATATAGTATCATACTGCTCTATTCTAATTATATTCCGGAGGAGAGAAATATATGACGCATATTGTACAACTTACTGAATTAAAAAGGGGAGAAAAAGCAGTGATTACAGAGCTGATCTCTTTTAAAGAAATGAGGCGCAGGCTTCAGGATATGGGAATGATAGAGGGGACAACAGTAGAATGTGTGGGAAAAAGTCCTTTGGGTGACCCTTGTGCTTTTTTAATAAGAGGTGCAGTAATTGCTCTTCGAAAAGAGGATGCGGGAAGTGTAATGGTAGAATGCAGTGATTAATAGGAGGCGCTTATGGGACTAAACAGGACATCATCAGGAATGAATTCTGTTGACAAAGAACTCGTAATTCAAAAAGAAAGAGAAGAAGATAAGATTATTGCACTTGCCGGAAATCCCAATGTGGGGAAAAGTACTGTTTTTAATCAGCTGACGGGCATGAAGCAGCATACCGGTAACTGGCCGGGGAAAACGGTTGCCAATGCCCAGGGATATTGCTCTTATGGGAATCAGGGTTATGTAATGGTGGATATTCCGGGATGCTATTCCCTGATGGCACATTCCATTGAAGAAGAAGTGGCAAGAGACTTTATCTGTTTTGAACATCCGGATGCAGTCGTGGTAGTTTGTGATGCAACCTGTCTCGAACGTAATCTGAATCTGGTATTGCAGATACTGGAAGCTTGTGCCAATGTAGTAGTTTGTGTCAATCTTATGGATGAAGCAAAGAAAAAGCAGATTAAGATACAATTAGAATCATTATCTGAAAAGACAAAGGTTCCGGTAATCGGAATAACAGCAAGAAGCAAAAAAGGTCTGGATCAGATCTTTGAAGGTCTGAATCAAATCTGGGGCCAAACAGAGAACAAGGAACCACTGGTGACCTATCCTGATTATATTGAAGATGCCATTCACCAACTGGAGCCAGCCGTAGAAAAATTATGCAAAGGAGTACCAAATTCCAGATGGCTGTGTGCCAGACTGCTGGATGCAGATGACTGCCTGCGTAAATCAATGCGGCTGCATATCGGAAATGATCTTCTGGAAAATGAAGAGATACATAATATCCTTTCCGATATTAAATCCAATTTGTCAGACTCAGAAATTTCCAGAGAACAATTGAGTGATGATATCGCCTCTGCCTTTGTAAAGAAAGCAGAAGATCTATGCAGAGATACGGTTGCTTTCGAAGATAAATCCTATAACCGAAAAGACCGCCGGCTAGACCGTTTATTCACAAGTAAGGTAAGCGGGTTTCCGATAATGTTCCTGGTCCTGCTGTTTGTCTTCTGGCTTACAATCACCGGGGCAAATTATCCGTCACAGCTTTTGAGCAAGGGCTTATTCATGTTGGAAGACCAATTAGTATTATTCTTTCAAAAAATAGGTGCCCCCACAATCTTATATGAAATTCTGGTATTTGGAATATACCGGGTACTGGCATGGGTAGTGTCCGTCATGCTGCCGCCAATGGCAATTTTCTTCCCTTTGTTTACACTGTTAGAGGACTTTGGATATTTGCCGAGAGTCGCATTTAATCTGGACAGGTGTTTTAAAAAATGCCAGGCGTGCGGGAAACAGGCTTTGACTATGTGCATGGGGTTTGGCTGTAACGCAGCCGGCATCATCGGCTGCCGCATCATAGATTCTCCAAGGGAACGTTTCATAGCAATCATCACCAATAATTTTGTCCCCTGCAATGGAAGACTGCCAATCTTAATATCAGTAATTTCCATGTTTTTTGTAGGAAAGGTAACCGGAGTGTTTTCCTCCCTGTTGTCAGCAGTCATTTTAGCAGGAATTATTGTACTTGGCGTAATAATGACCCTGGTAGTATCCAAAATACTGTCCAAAACAATATTAAAAGGAATGCCATCATCCTTCACTCTAGAATTGCCGCCTTACCGAAGACCGCAGATCGGAAAAGTGATTGTGCGATCCATCTTTGACCGTACACTCTTTGTATTAGCCCGTGCAGTAGTGATTGCAGCACCTGCAGGACTGGTTATCTGGCTGATGGCAAATCTGTCAATTGGAGATATGACCATATTAACCCACTGCACCCAGGCACTGGATCCCTTTGCAAAGATGCTGGGTATGGATGGCGTTATACTGATGGCGTTTATACTGGGTCTGCCTGCAAATGAAATCGTGATCCCGATTATGATCATGACGTATATGGCACAGGGCAGTCTGATGGAAATTAATGACCTGGATGTACTAAAACAGCTGCTGGTACAAAATGGATGGACCTGGGTAACGGCAGTCAGCACCATGCTGTTTACGTTGATGCACTGGCCCTGTTCCACAACGTGTTTAACCATACACAAAGAGACGCAGAGCATAAAGTGGACGCTGGTCTCGGTGGTGGTACCAGCAGTTGTGGGGATCGTGGTTTGCTTTGTATTTACATCGGTGGTAAGGCTGCTTGGGATTGGGTGAGATTATTATGAAATAAGTGGGAAAATGAGAATTCAGGAGTTGCATAACCTGGCAGGGAGTAAGTCAGATTGGGTTTATTGCAACTCCTGTGAAATAACAGGAGCAGGTTCTGTTGTCCTTCAACAAAGATTTGAAGCTTTGAAAACTCGAATGAAAGTTTTGCCGACATGAACTGTGGTATCCTAATCAGCCCGTCATCAATGTCGATGACACTGATGTGAACAAGAGTCGGCTTTAAATTTGAATCCCTTGACCTGGTACGCAATGGCTTGACATCTACCTTCATTCTATTGAATTTGATTGGCTATATGTGTTAATCACTTTTCCGTGATCCATTTCAATGACGCTGTCACATAATAAGTATAGTAATAATAATATATTATAAACATATTGTCAATAAAAAGGTAGATTACAAAAAACGACATGGTAAGTGATTCAAAACTGCGTCAGGGCAGGATTAAATCAGTTAGTAAATCATAAAAAATAGCACAAATTAGAATATTTTTCCACTTCAATAAGAAACGCTGGTTGCTATAATGATAATAGAATAGAAATGTATGCAGCGGGGATATACAAAATGCCTGCTTTGTGGCCGTTGCAGTAATACACAGAAATTTAAAAGGAATGAACCAATCTTCAGCGAAAGGAGAAGTGGATGAAAAAACTAAAGAATATGGGACTTGCCAGGAAGTTTTCTGTCACAATATTATTCAGCCTGATACTGCCGCTGGTACTTCTTTTTAGTATCATGAACAGTGTAATCGCCAGTGAATTTATGGAGAAGCAATATGAAAAGGAACTGGAAGTATTAAAACAGTCGAAGCCCAGCCTGGAAAATGTGCTGGAGGATACCCAGACTTTATCCAGAAATATTGTGGGAAACAAAGAAGTTCAGGCACTGTTGGAGGAATATGAGAAGTCAGGTATGGTGAATGAGGAGACATTGAGCAGAGCTAAAATATACATTGAAGAAATGATCTATATGAAACGTTATATTTCCTCCCTGTCCCTATTCAGCAAGGGAAAGACTCTGTATCAATATGGAGGATATTATAAGAGCGAAGATATCTTTGATTTGCCGGAGCTGGAAAAGGAGCTGGGCGAACTGGATGGAAAACCCATGTGGGATTCTGCCAGAATGCATAGGGGATATATAGCTGGAAAAGAAAACTGCCCCATGGTGTCTGTATACCGTATTATCAATCATCTGTATCGTCTGACTCCCGTGGGAGCAGAAAGAATCAGTATCAGTGAAGAATACCTTTGCTCATTATATGCGTCTGCGGAGTCATCGGAAGAAGATCAGTCATACATATTTGATGAAGATGGAAGAATTGTTTCTGCCAGAGAAAAAGAGCTGCTAACAGGGAATGTATCAGAAGAGATTGTAGAGAGAGTTAATGGACAGGATGGATATTTCGTGGAAGAAAAACACGGACAGGCAGTTTTTTATTACAAAGTTCCGATTACAGGCTGGACGGTAGTTCGGACCAAAAGTATGAGTGTTTTGCAGGAACAGATTCGCATGATCAACAATATTATCTGGATGTGTCTGACGTTGGCAATTTTCTTTGGTTTTGTGTTTTCAATAGTACAGAAACGCTCTGTCATTGATCCGGTAGTTAGATTGGCAAGTGACGTAGAAAAGGTGGATGAGGGGAATTATGACATTAAACTTCATACTGGAAACCAAGATGAGATTGGAATGTTAAATCAAAGTGTCATTCAGATGACTTCCCGTATCCGGGATTTGATTGAGACTGTCTACAAAGGGCAGATTCATATGAGAGAAGCGGAAATCCTGTCTCTTCAGGCTCAGATTAACCCTCATTTTCTGTATAATACTTTAGATACCATGAGATGGATAGCCATAGAGCATGAAGAGGATTTGCTGGCATGTCAGATAGAAGCATTATCAAGTATGTTCCGCCACGTTTTAAATAATGGTAAAGAAGTGACCACTGTAGAGGAAGAAGTTGCTCATCTGAAAAATTATCTGGAAGTACAGCACTGCCGTTTTGGGGAAAAGATACAGGTAGAGATGAATGTGGATGAACAGCTATATTCATGTCGGGTATTGAAGCTGATTCTTCAGCCGCTGGTAGAAAATTCCTTTGTTCATGGGTTGGAAGAAAAAATTGGGGGAGGAAAGATTTCGGTTTCTGTGACAGGGGAGAAGGGAGCAATTGTTTACCGGGTTACTGATAATGGGGTAGGAGTAAATGCGGTAAAAATACGGGAGATATTGAGGACAGAAAGTCAGTCAGGAAAGATATACGCGCTGAAAAATGTAAATGATAGGATTAAACTTAAGTATGGAGAAGCGTATGGGGTAACTTTTCAATCGAAAGTAGGAGAAGGAACAGAGGTAGTGGTTCAGATTCCCAGGGCATTAATGGAGGACTAATGATGAAAGCGTTGATTGTAGATGATGAGATGCATATCCGAAATGGATTGCAGAAAAGCGTAAAGTGGAGAGAACTTGGAATTGAACAGATATTTACCGCAGAAGATGGCAGGGAAGCACTGGCAGTCTGTCTAAAGGAAAAGCCGGAGATTCTAATTACGGATATCCGGATGCCTGGAATGGATGGACTTACATTGGCACAGGCAGCAATTGATAAGGCCAAAGTGAAAAAAGTGGTGATACTAAGCGGTTTTTCTGAGTTTGAATATGCCAAAACAGCGATCCGTCTGGGAGTGGTGGATTATCTTCTTAAGCCAGTGAAGCTGGAAGAATTATCAGTTCTTTTGAAAAGAATGGTAGAAGAAATCCGTCTGGAGTCCAGGCAGAAGGAATTACAGAACCAGGAAATGGTATGGGAAGTGATACGGGGAACAAAATCTCCCGGAATACTTCGAACATTATTTGGAGAGAACCAGGGAGAAGTACTTCTGGCTGTATTAGAGAGAGATGTTCCTTATGGCAGATGCTTTTCCGTTTTAGAAATAAAGACAGAATATATGCAAATTCTGACAAAGATGGAGAATGAAGTGGTTCTTCTTTTTCAAATAAAGGGAAAAGATGATCGTACAGAGTATCATAACGTATTCTATCAGGAACTACATGAAATAAACCGAAGGCAGAATACCGGGTGCAGCTGTTCCATAGGGGTTAGTGAAAGAGGGCAGCTTAAGGATATCTGCCGGTTGTACCGACAGGCACAGGAGGCATTGAAACACCGCTTTTATAAAGGAAACGAAAACTGTATATTTCATGAAGAAGTAGAGGAGAATGAGACAAAATTTTACCCTTTATTGAACTTAGATAAAAAGGCTATTTCGGAAAGTGTTTCGTTGTTTCAGATAGATTTGCTGCATGATCAGATTCACAGGCAATTTGAGTTTCTCAGGAAAGAAAGATGCATGGAAGAAAGGGTTGTTCAGGAACTGTGTCTGGGGATACAGAATATTTTATTTGAGAGCATGATGGAGAGAGGGGTGGACATTGCAGGAATTTTGAATCAAAATCAGGAGTTGTTTTCCGGGCAGATGTCCTTTTCTTCTATTACAGATTACGAAGCCTGGATATCCGATTATTGTTATCTTCTGTTAAAGGGATTTGAAGATTTGTCGGGGAAGAGATACAGTGCAGTTATTTCAAAGGCGGTGGATTACATTAATCAGCACTATTCAGAAGAATTGTCTCTGGTACGATTGGCAGAGAATGTCAATAAATCTACCAGTTATTTTAGCTGCATATTTAAAAAAGAAATGGGTGTGAATTTTAATGAATATTTGAATCAAGTGCGAATCAGAAAGGCAAAGGAACTGCTACGTGTGCCGGACGCAGTTATTTATGAGGTGTCAGAGAAGACTGGATTTTCAGACTATAAGTATTTTACCAAGGTATTTAAAAAGCAATGCGGGTGTTCGCCCAGTGAATATGTCAAAACCGGAGAATGTAAGATATCGTAAAAAATTGCACATAATCGAATTTTTGTCCTCTGTAAGCGGAAACAAATAAAAGGTAAAATTAAGTTACCAAATGAAACAAAGGAGGAAAAGGAATGAGAAAAAGAGGTTTAGCAATGGGACTTACTGCACTGATGACAGCTGGGCTTTTGACTGGATGTGTGAGTGGACAGACTCAGACAACAGAAACGACAAAGGTGCCGGAACAAAAAGAGACAACGGCTAAGGACACGGAAGCAAATACGAAAGGGGCTGAAAAAACATCAAGTGAAAGTTCTTCAGAGGACGTGGTCACTTTGGAGCTGTTCTGGCAAAAATCAAATACCAATGTTATTCAGGAGATTATTGACAAATTCGAGGCGGAAAATCCCAATATAAAAATTGAATTGACAGCAACTTCCTCGGATACGGGAAAGCAGATTTTCCAGACCAGAATGGCCACCAACGAACCCATGGATTTAGTGCAGCATTGGCCATCACAGGCTGAATTCAGGGCTATGTGCAAGGAAGGCAGAATGGTGGATTTGTCTGATTATGCATGGAATGACAATATTATTGATACCTATTATGACATGTCTACCGTAGACGGAAAGTTATATTCTGTGCCCCTCTCTATTAACGCAGGTGTTGTAGCGTATAATAAAGAAATTTTTGAGGCAAACAATCTGGAAGTTCCCAAGACCTGGGCTGAGTTGGTTAATGCAGCGGATACTTTGAAAGCAGCAGGAGTTACTCCTTTTATTTTCAGTAATGGTGATAAAGAAAACTGTTCTCAGAAATTCCATATTATGACCGCAGCGGTTGCAGATGACAAGTGGAATCCATATGATTTCTATGTGGGAATGTATGAGGGAAGTGGAGCAAAATTTGCAGACAATGAGTACTCGAAGAAGGCTGCTGAACGTCTGTATCTTCTTTCCAGTGAATATGCACAGCCAGACCCTATGAGCACTAATTATGATTTGGCAATGCAGATGTTCGCAAATGGTGAGGGAGCAATGATGATTGCCGGAACCTGGGCACAGTCAGACATTGAAAAGAACAACCCGGAGATTCAGATGGGTATGTTTGCAATGCCGGCAGATGATGGAGTTAATATGTTGATTTCCGGAATTGACCCTGGTATTGCAGCCATGACAGGTACCGGGAAAGAAGAGTATGCGGCAAAATTCCTGGAGTTTGTGACCAGAACAGAAAATGCACAAATTTATACAGATTATGATAAGTCCCCAAGCCCGATTAAAGGGGTAAAGACGGACAATCCTACCATTGATCTGATGCTGAGTTATATTGAAGAAGGGAAAGCAATTCCCTGGTGGCGTGATTATATCAGTACTGGTGTAGTCAGTGATGAAGCAGATTTGGCACAGGCATTTTTAATGGATGGTGATTTGGATACTTTCTTAACAGGTGAGGAAGAAATTGTACTGCGTAAGGAATAGGGAAAAAGCGGGATGAATTCCCGCCTTTTCTAAAACAGAAAGGAGGCCTATATGAGAAAGAACAGTATCAGCCACAAAAGAAATGTTTCTTATATGCCTGTCATCGCTATAGCGTTACTTTTATATACCGTATTTTTTATTGTTCCGGCTGTTTACAGCTTCTATTTTAGCCTGACAGACTGGAATGGTTTTTCTCTGGAATACAATTTTGTAGGCTTAAAAAATTTTGTGAAAGTATTTCAGGATAAAGACCTTTTTAATTCTGTGAAATTTACTGTTATCTATACAGTAGTTATCAATGCCACAACGATACCCTGTTCGGTGATTTTAGGTGTTTTTCTGACAAAAAAATTAAAAGGTGTTAATTTCTTCCGTTCCGTGTTTTTTTATCCGGCCATTATTTCCATGTTATCTCTAGGCTTGATTTTTAATGAAATCTTTCGCCGAATGCTTCCTATGATTGGGGATGGTTTGGGAATTGGATTTTTGCAGACCAGTTTGTTATCTACAAAGACTGGGGCAGTGATAGCCGTAATCCTGTTGGGGTTCTGGCAGAATTTATCAATTCCTACCGTTTTGCTGATTGCTGCACTGCAGAGTGTACCCCAGGAGCTGACAGAAGCGGCGAAGATAGACGGGGCAGGTGTGATGGACAGATTTCGCGTCGTGACATTTCCGTTTCTGGCATCTACCCTGGTGATCTGTTTCGTAAAAGGAATCCGGGATGCCCTGGTAGTCTTTGATTATATTATATCGCTGACACAGGGGGGACCTGCTAAAGCAACCACCTCTATGGGATATAAGATTTATCTGATGGGAAGTACAGACATGAAGTTCTCCCAGGGATGTGCTACGGCAATTGTTCTATTTTTTATCATTGCCCTGGTATCGTTTCTCATCATGAATGTAATCGGGAGAGGAGGTATTGAGCAACAATGAACAATATGCGGACGAAGAAAAGAATTACAAATATTTTGACTTACTTCTTTCTGGTATTCTGGTTTTTATGTATTGCTCTGGTGTTATATGTAACGATAGTCAATTCTTTTAAGACACAGGTAGAATCCAGCAAAAGCTTTCTGACACTTCCGGAGGCATTTCAGCTCGATAATTATATTGCTGTATTCCAGAGAAGCGGATTTGTACAGGCAGTGGGCAATACCATCTTTTTTACATTGATTTCCATTATCATAGTAGCCGTTTTCGTGCCAGCAGTGTCCTATGCGGTGAACCAGATGATCCATCTTAAAACGGGAAAATTTTCTTTATACTATATAACAGCAGCGATGTTTGTTCCTTTCCAGATTGTAGCATTACCTTTATCCATGTTTATGAAAGCTCTGGGTTTAGGAAACCGGCTCAGTATTGTTATTATATTTATCACTTATCCATTGATACAGGGGGTGTATCTGTGCAACGGCTATCTGAAGACAGTGCCAAAAGAACTTGCGGAATCCGCCTATGTGGAAGGTGCAGGCACCTGGAAAACCTTTTTTTCTATAGTATATCCAATCATGAAACCGATGACAGCCACCATCATTATCACTAATTTTTTGTGGATGTGGAATGAGTTCCTTATTTCACTGATGATTTTGGGGGCGGACAAGAAGACACAGACTCTGCCATTATTCATCTACAGTTTTAAAGGACAGTATTCCATTGAGTATAACCTGCTGTTTGCGGCCATAGTATTGTCATCTATTCCACTGACGGTAATGTATGTGTTCTTACAGAAATATATTGTAGCAGGTTTGGCAGGCGGAGCAGTGAAGGGTTAGGTAGGATGATGTTATGAAGGGTTTACATTATATTGGAAATAGACAGGCCAAGATCAGGGAGATGGAGATTCCCAGGCCAAAACCGAAGGAAGTATTAATAGAGGTAACCTTATCTGCACTCTGCGGCAGTGAAAGAAATGATTATGAACAAGGCTGTTCCTTCGTGTCAGGTCATGAGTTTGTGGGAATTGTAAGGGAAGCAAAGAATTGCAGAGAGTCAAAGCCCGGTAACCGGGTAGCTGTAAATGTAATAAAAGGCTGTGGGAAGTGCTATTACTGCAGAATGGGAAAATCCCAATTCTGTGAGTCCATGATAATCTGTCAGGGAGGGCATGCGGAATATGTCTGTGTACCAGAGGAATGCTGTCTGGAGATACCGGAAGATGTAGAGGATCGGGCTGCGGTATTGCTGGGTGGTGATACCCTGGGGGTTGCATATCGTGCAGTACAGAAATTACCGGCAGGGATGGGGAGGGTGGCATTGGTAATTGGGGCTGGGCCAATTGGTCTGGGTGCCGTGTCACTACTAAAATATTACGGATATTATGTTGTGGTCTGGGAAATGAATCCGGTACGGAGGAAATATGCACTTCTGACCGGAGCCGATGAAGCAATGGATTCTGTAGATTTAAATTCAGAACAGAGAATAAAAGAATTGACGAATCGCCTGGGGGCGGATGTGGTATTGGAATGTTCCGGAAATCCGGTGGGACAGAAAAATGCACTTCATGCAGTGAGGCCGGAAGGTACCGTAGTTTTCTGCGGAGAGAACTACAAAGGGCTGACGATTGTACCTTCCGAGGATATTATACATAAGGAGATTACTTTGACCGGAGCTTTTTATTTTACAGGACAGGATTTCTATTGTCTCTGTGAATTGTACAGGAGAGGATTTGAACCGGGGAAAGCAGTCAGCCATATCTGGAACCTTGCCGAAGCCCCATTGGCATGTAAGATGTTTTTTGAGGGAAAAACCGGCAAGGTCTTGTTGGAGAGGAAGGTGTAGAAATGAAGTGTTTATCTACCGTCATAGTGGGAATGGGAGAACGGGGAAAGGTACATCTCCACGGATTCCTTAAAAATAGAGATATGTTTGAAGTGAAAGGAATCTGTGACAGGAGAGAAGCGCATCTTCAGGAGTCTGTCAGGCAGTATGGCATCAGCCCTGATATCTGCTACACAGATGCAGAGGAAATGCTGAAAACGGTTAAACCCGATGTGATGGCTTTTGTGACCATGCCTCATATTCGTCTGCCCTTGGTGAAACTGGCAGTTAAATATCAGGTGAAAGGTTTGCTTTTTGAAAAGCCAATGGCAGTTTCATTGGAAGAAGCAGATGAGATTGTACGCTTGTGTGAGGCACATGAAATTAAAACCATCGTTTGCCACCAGCATAAATACCTCAATTCTTTCCTGGAATTAAGGAAAGCTCTGGACAGCGGGGAACTGGGGCAGATTACAGATATCCGTGCAAGCTGCCAGCCCCAGGCTTCCCAGCTTGGAACCCACTATTTAGATTATATGATATGGGCTAATGGAGGAAAACAGATTGTAAGCGGAGTGGGACATATTCATGGCAGCTTTTATTTAGAGGACAGTCATCCTTCACCGGATTATGTTATGGGACAGTTAATTTTTGAAAATGGAGTACGGGGATTTTTAGAATGTGGGTATTTGGCGAAGCAGACGGAAAAGTATCAGGCTTGCTTTAGCCATGGCAGCGGGGAGTCTGCTTACTGGACAGATGACAGGCTGACGGTCTATGGGTCAAAAGGATATGCCTGGGCTTCCTGCAATGGGAAATATGCGGTCTTTTCTCCAGAAACATCCCCTGAGATAAGGCATGGAGATTATCAGGATTTTTTCCAGCGGGAGCAATTTGAAGCACAAGTCCGCTATACGAAGGAGTTTGGGGAGTGGATGTTGGGAAAGAGAGAGCGCCACGACTGCGATGTAAAATTAGCATATCATGGATTTGAGGTGCTGGAAGGCATTTATAGCAGCGCCCTTGACTGTACCAGAGTGGATTTTCCGCGGGTTTGGCCCAATAAGTATGAAGCATTGGAAGAATGCAGGAAAAGATTACATAGAGTCACTTACAGAAAATGGAGGTAATTATGGATAAATGGTATAAGAAGCATTACCGAAGAACATTACTGGACATGCATATTGAAGATTGGAATGAAGAATTCCTGTCCCAATATGACCCCAAGAAGTATTTTGAACTATTGAAAAAAGCTGAAATTACAGCACCGATGATATACGTGCAGTCTCATGTGGGGCTCTGTTACTGGCCTACAAAGACTGGCATCATGCACAAAGCATTCCATGGAAAAGAAGACATGGTAAAGCAGGTTTTTGATATGTGCCGGGAGGCAGAAATGCCAACGGTTCTGTATTATAGCATCATTTTCAATAACCGGGAATATGAACGCCATCCGGAGTGGAGAATGAAGGATGCAAATGGACAGGATTCCAGATCGAATGGAGGGCGGTATGGGTTGTGCTGTCCCAACAATGAAGAATACCGGGAGTTTGTGAAAGCACAGATTCGGGAATTCTCCCAGTATTTCCAGTTTGAAGGTGTATTCTTTGATATGACCTTTTGGCCGGAGGTATGTTATTGCAAATCATGCCAGAAGCGCTGGAGAGAAAAACATCAGGAGCCAATGCCCGAAATAGTGGACTGGAACGATGAGAAATGGCTGGCCTTTGACCAGGAGCGCCATGAGTGGATAAAGGAATTTGCTTTTTTATGTACCGACGAAGTACATAAGTTTTCTCCCGAAGCAACCGTAGAGCATCAGTATGGAAATTCTATTGCATTTTGGAGATTTGGAAATAACGAAAATGTATCTATGGCAAGTGATTATATTGGCACGGACTTATACGGAGGAATCAGGCAGCAGTCCTTTGCTTGTAAAGCCTGGTATCATCTTACCAAGAACAGACCTTTCCAGTATATGACAAGCAGATGCTATCCAACCCTCGCGGAACATACTTCTATTAAATCCTATGACCAGCTTCGGCAATGTGTAGCCATGACATATCTACATCACGGAGCGAGCCTGTTGATTGATGCCATTGACCCAGTGGGAACCATGGATGAGCGGGTGTATGAACTAATTGGAAAAATCTACGGGGAGATGAAAGAATATGAGCCTTACATAACAGAGGGAGAACAATCCTTTGATATCAGCTTATATTTCAATTTAAACGGAAAATATGACCCCAGACAAGAGGGAATTCATGTAATGGATCATCGCCTGGACAGGGATAAGGGCAGTGCAGGTACCATGCCTCATTTCGATGCATTGATGGGAGCTTCTGATATCCTGGCAGCCCATCATATTCCCTATGGGATAGTAAATAACTGGAGGCATGAGGAAATACAGAAACATCCGGTTCTGGCAATTATGGATGCGCCAGGGCTTTCTGAAGAAGAAATATCGGATGTGATATCTTATGTGCGTGATGGAGGAAATCTGTATTTAAGCGGTTACACAGATAACAGGCTCCTGCAGAAATTCTTTCATACAGAAATGGATGGGTATACAGATGGAAGAATGACATATCTGGCACCCTGCGGGGAATCGGGGATTATGGAAGGATATAGTACCAGAAAATATCCGCTTGTGATGTTTGAACCGGCAGTAAAATTAAAACCAGGATACATGGGAACTAAAATGGCAACATTGACGTTCCCCTATACAAAACCAGGCATTCACTGGTCTATGTTCCCTACGGATGTTCATGAGGAGGAATATGTGGACGTAAATTCAGATGCATATCCATTTTCTACCATACACGCAAATCCTCCTGGAATAGAGACAGAGATGCCGGGTATGCTGTATACCACCTGCGGGAAAGGAAAGGTCATATGGTCTGCCCTGCCTCTTGAAAGAGCTGAGAGGTTCCAGCATGGAGAGGTATTTATAAATATAATGAAAATGCTTGCCGGTGGTGCGTTTTCCATTCAGGTAGAAGCAAGTGAAACAGTAGAGATTATAATCTTCGAAGATAAACCGGCTAAATCCCTGTTAGTGGGGCTGATTGAAACCAGAAACGGTTATACCATTGCAGACACCCATGATATAGACATTGCACTCAATACACCTGTGAAACCGGCAAATGTATGCATGCTGCCGGAGAAAAAAGAAATAGCTTACTGCTATGAAGACGGATGTTTAAAAATACATCTGGATAAAATATCTGTTTTTGCCATGTTACAGATTCAGTGGTAAAAAGTTGTGAAGGAGGATGCTTATGGAAAAATTATTTGCACTGGATGGGAAGTTCAATCGATTTATGTCAAAGGCAGCAGATCTTCTGCTGTTGAATCTCATGTGGATGATTTGTTCCCTGCCGATTATTACAATCGGGGCATCCACTACAGCATTATTTGATGTCCTGATCGAAATGACAGAGGATAAGGAAGCTTATGTAGTCAGAACGTATATCCGATACTTTGCCAAAAATCAAAAAGAGAGTACAAAGCTCTGGTTATTATTTCTGACTGTACAGACACTGCTCTGTGCGCTCTTTGCAAGTGGCTTTCAGGTGGGAAGTAGTGTAATTGTAGCAGGGGGTATGATTGGAGAGGTATTTTTCCTGGCCTGTACGGTTTTTGCCTTTCCCCTTCTGGCATGGACTGGTGACAGGAAACTTGGAAGTTTGCTGAAGAAATCAGCCTTCCTTGGTGTGGCGGCACTACCCTGGACGGGAGTGCTGCTCTTAGGGAGTGGTATCCTGATAGCTGTCACACTGTACTATCCACTTCCAGCGGCGCTGCTGCTGCTTTTTATAGGTGTGGCAGGTATTTCTTATATGATGAGCGTCATATACCGGCATGTTTTTCAGAAATATGGTGTGTTAAGAGCAACGGAGTTAAGACATGAAGTTATCTGATCGGGAAAAGCTTTCTGCCTATATGGGAAAATCAAAAGAAACAAAGGCGTTTACATTTACGGCGGAAATTTTAGAAGAGGAAGAAAAGATTGCCTTGTACAAGGAAAGGGCAGAGTACTCTAGAAAGGAAGGATATTGATGGAGAAAAAGGAATTAGCAGTAAAAGCATTACAGAAAGGAAAAGGTATATTCCGGTTGGCACCTACCTGGGTTCCCAGGTCATTTTGCAGACCAGGAAAGAGGATTAAGCTGCATCCGGATGATTACTATGCACTGGGGGCAGAGAGGGGCGGTATCGATGAAAGATGGTTTGCATCCACAACCTGGGCTGAAAACGGAGAAGGGACACCAGAAGATGAAGGCATGAGTTATATTGTGGTGGATCAGGAAGGCAAAGAAAAAATCCTCCTGAAGGACGCCATAGAGCTTTTGGGAGCAGAAATCGTGGGCGATTATCTGTGGGAGAAGTATAGGGGGTGGCCCATGTTTTCCAAATTCTTTGACAATGCAGGGCCTCTTCCTCACCATATTCATCACCGGGCAGAACACGCAGCCAGGGTAGGGGCTTCCGGCAAGCCAGAGATGTATTTTTTTCCATCCCAGGTTAATAACCATGGTGGAGAGTTTCCTTTTACTTTCTTTGGATTTAATCCGGAAACAGAAAAAGAAGAAGTATTAGATGTACTCAAAAATTTCACCAAAGGAGACAATAATATTCTTGGTTTATCCAGAGCTTATAAATTAGAACTGGATACAGGATTTGATGTTCCCCCTGGAGTGATGCATGCTCCCGGAGGTCTCTGTACCTATGAACCGCAGTTTGCCTCAGATGTGTATGCAATGTATCAGTCAGTACTGCTAAACGGTCAGGTAATCGGAGAAGATTTGCTGTGGAAGAACACTCCGGAAGAAGAAGTCGGAAACTATGAATATTTGTTGGACGTAATTGACTGGGAGGAAAATACAGATGCAGATTTCCATAAGAAACATTATATGAGGCCAAAACCGGTGAGGGTGGTAGAAGATATGCTGTCAGAAGGGTATATAGAGGAGTGGATCTGCTATAAATGCAGTACCGTTTCTGCAAAGCGCTTAACTGTATTTCCGGAACAGAAAGTGGTAATCAAAGATGCGGCTGCCTACGGTATTATCTGTTTGGAGGGACATGGAACATTTGGACAGTGGAAATTGGAAACACCTTCCCTGATTCATCTGGGCGAATTGACAAATGATGAATTTTTCGTGACAGAACGTGCTGCAAAAGAAGGAGTAGAAATTATCAATGAGTCATCCACGGAAAACATTGTAATTCTAAAACACTTTGCGGAAAATCCAGAGTTGGTTTTGGAATAGCTTTTCAAGTGCATACAGCATGAGAACTAAAGAATCAATAATACATAGCCACAGGGCCTGCCGGGGCAGACGAAGGAGCGGATGCAGGGCAGCAATAAGGAGGTGGAGCAATCACCAACCGAACCAGAGACTGGGAAGAATCTGGGCTGTCCCTCTTATAGCTTATGAAATGGTTTTTTGTGATTAGCATCCTTAACAAAATACTAAATTCATAAATAAATTCTAAAACTCAACAATCACATTAAAAAATTGAAAAATTTGGTCAAGAAAGTACTAAAGAAATTTCTAATACCGCGCTACTATAAGATTAGAATTGTTTATTGTCCATATGATAGCATTAATAATCATAAATAAATTATAGTAGAATGGAGGAAATTATGAAGAGTAGAGAAAGAGGAATTAGCAAGGGTATGGCAATTGTATTGACAGTTGCATCAATTCCTTTTAGCGGCAGTGTATCTGTGCAGGCTGCGTATCAAAAGGTTAATCAGGCTCCGATGAGTATTGTATTTGATGAACCGGTATCACAGGGGCATGTAAGTGGTGGCGACAGTGATACGGAACGGTGGCAGCAGTTATCGTTTCCTATAGGAAATTCTTACATGGGTGCAAATGTCTATGGAGAGATTGAGAAAGAACATCTTACTTTCAATCACAAGGAAATGTGGAATGGAGGACCCTCAGAGACAGAGCCTTATACCGGTGGGAACATTGACGAAGTAAACGGTCAGCCTATGGCTGAATATATGCAGTCTGTGCAGAATGCATTTCTAAACGGAGATGGAAATGCGGCTTCCATGTGTGATTCCCTGGTTGGAAAAGAGAGCAGGGAATACGGGGCTTATCAGGCATGGGGAGATATTTATCTGGATTTTAACAGAGATTATATGTATGAACCAGAATCTTCTGATGGTGTTATCAGCGATACCAGCGACCGTATTCGATATGGAGATGGATGGAAAAGATGGGACCAGGGCTCCTGGGAGGCGGGTTCAGAGCATTACAATGAGGCACCGGGTACTTTTACAGTGAACTTTCAGGGAACCGGAATGCAGATGATTGGGGTAAAGGCTTCCAATATGGGAGACTACAGGGTAACCGTGGACGGAGAAGTGGTAGATTCAGGAACTATGAATGCTTCTGATAAAATGGAAAATCAGGTACTTTTTGAAGTAAGTGATTTGGAATACGGGAAGCATGTTCTCACATTTGAGTCTCTGAAACATGAAAGTGGAGCACAGAAAACATCTTTTGATTACCTGAAGGTTTTGTTTGGAGAGACAAATGTAAACTGGAATGTGGAAGCACCCGAAGAAGGTCTGGAATTTACAGGAGAATGGAAACGATGGGACCGTACAGAGGAATCTGACGGGAATTCCTGGTTTGGAACAGACGAAGTCTATGTGGATGGCGATAAAGCGAAGGATGCTTCACTGACCTACACATTTACGGGAACGGGATTTAAGCTGTTTGGCGCTATGAGTTTTCAGGTAGGTACATTTGAATATGCATTGGATGACTCAGAGGAATACACGGCAGTCAATACCTACTCTGATTACTACAGCCGCAGATGCCAGCTGCAGGTGAACAACCTGGAGAACACAAAGCATACTCTGAAAATCAGGGGCGTGGAGGGAAGTAAGGTATCCTTTGACGGTATTGCAGTCAACCCTTACGATATGGAGGCGGAGCTCCCCCGTCCTGAGCATACGGAAGTAACGAATTACAGCAGGGAGCTAAATCTGGACAACTCCATCGCAGAGGTCTCATTTGACAGGGATAACACACATTATCACAGAGAATATCTTGCCAGCTATCCTGATGGGGTCATTGCGATGAAGCTGACTGCAGAAAAGGCAGAAGGCGCTGGGGAGGATACGCAGATGCGTCCACTGGAATTTGAGGTTAATTTCCCCATAGATCAGCCCGAAAAAAATGCGGAAAGCCTGGGTAAGGATGTTCTTTATGAAGCATCAGGGGACAGTATTATCGTTTCCGGTAAACTCAGGGATAATGGAATGCAGTTCAATGGAAGACTGAAGGTCGTTTTGCCGGATGGACAGGGAAAGGTGGAACCGCTGGCAGGTACCACAGACACACTTGCGGTGACAGGTGCAAGGGAAGCTTACATTTTCGTGTCAGCGGGAACGGATTATGACACCAATTATCCGGTTTACCGTACAGGGGAAACATCAGAGGAATTGTCACAGCGTGTGGAGGGGATTCTGGAGGGAGCATGTCAAAAAGGATATGAAACAGTAAAGAAAGATGCAGTTGCTGATTATAAAGAAATCTATGACAGAGTAAAAATTGATCTGGGTCAACAGGAAACAGGTATGACCGCGGACCAGTTAATGGCGTCTTATAAAGAGGGTAGTGCCGATGCCGCTGCACGCAGTTATCTGGAAACCCTGATGTTCCAGTTCGGGCGTTATCTGCAGATTGCATCCTCCAGAGAAGGGGATAAACTGCCGGCCAATCTCCAGGGGGTATGGCTGAACAATTCCGGTGCTGCCAACGATCCGGTAATGTGGGGATCAGATTACCACCTGAATGTAAATATGCAGATGAATTACTGGCCTACTTATGTGACCAATATGGCAGAATGTGCTGAACCAATGATCCGGTACATGGAGGGACTGCGGGAACCGGGACGGCAGACGGCCCAGGTATACTTCGGAGTTGATAATTCAGAGGGACAGCAGAATGGATTCACAGCAAATACCCAGAATACGCCTTTTGGCTGGACCTGTCCGGGCTGGACATTTTCCTGGGGGTGGTCACCGGCAGGTGTTCCCTGGATGCTCCAGAATGTTTATGAGGCATATGAATACTCAGGAGATGTTAACAAACTGAAGAATGAAATCTTTCCTATGATGGAAGAGGAGGCAAAATTCTATCAGTCCATTCTGAAAAAAGCAGTGGATCCAGACGGAACTGAGCGCTATGTTACAATACCTGCTTTTTCCCCGGAACATGGTCCATATACGGCGGGAAATACATATGAAAATACATTAGTATGGCAGTTATTTAACGACTGCATAGAGGCAGCAGAAATATTGAACGAAACAGAACCGGGAACAGTATCGCAGGAACAGATTGATACCTGGAAAGAATTTATGGATGGACTGAAACCAATAGAAATCGGAGACAGCGGACAGATTAAAGAATGGTATGACGAGACAAGCTTTGGACAGAACACATCAGGCACTATTCCTAATCATTCAGGGGGGCACCGGCATATGTCCCATCTTCTGGGGCTGTATCCGGGAGATCTGATTACAGTGGAAAATGAGGAGTATATGGAAGCGGCAAAAGTATCCTTAAACGACAGAGGTGACGATGCAACAGGATGGGGTGTGGCACAGCGGCTGAACACATGGGCAAGAGTCGGAGACGGAAACCGTGCTTACCAGATTATCAATTCCTACTTTAACAACAGCGTTTACACCAATTTGTGGGATGCTCACCCACCCTTTCAGATTGACGGAAACTTTGGATATACCAGTGGGGTAGCTGAGATGCTTATGCAGTCGAATGCGGGATATATCAATCTGCTTCCCGCACTTCCAGAGAATCAATGGGTTTCCGGATCGGTGAGTGGTCTGGTTGCAAGAGGAAACTTTGAAATCAGTGAAAGCTGGGAGAACGGTGAATTGAAGACAGCACAAATCATATCCAATAACGGAGGTGAATGTACGGTCCAGGGAAAAGGATGGAAGAGTGTCTCTATTACGGATCAGAACGGAACTCCGGTAAAAGTGGAAACTACCGGAGAAAAAGAGGGAAGGTTTTCCTTCATCACAGAAGCAGGAAGCACCTATATGCTTACCGGCAGCAGCGAAGAAATGCCGGAACCTTCCGAAGATACAGATCTGACAAGCCTGAAACTTGCGGTTGTTATGGCGGAAAGTATGGCGGCAGAGCAGGAAGAAAACAAATGTTACACAGTAGAAAGCTGGGCTTCGGTGGAGCAGGCATTATACGCAGCCAAGGAACTTATGGAAAACCAGGATATCAATCAGAAACAGGCTGACGAAGCTTTTCTGGCACTCATAACTGCATGTAATATGCTGGAAAACGGGACACAGAAGGTGGGATTGAAAGCAGCTATAGAAGGCACAGAGGTGATACTTGCAGACACAGAGAGTTTGTCAAAGTACACAGAAAAAAGTGTGGAGGCGGTCAGAACAGCCCTTCTGGCAGCGCAGCAGATATTTGAAAACAGCGGTTCCGACCAGGGAACGATCAACAATGCGACCACAAATCTGCTCACTGCGGTAACGTCTATGCTGGTGAAAGAAGATGACACAAGACTTGGCATCCTTATACAGACGGCAGAAGAGATTCTGGAGAAAGAAGATCAGTACACACCTGCAAGCGTACAGAAGCTTCGAGACGCACTGGAAGCGGCCAGGGAAATTGCGGAGAGTGGACAGGCAGAAGAAGCAGACATCAATGAATCATATAGGAACCTGTCAGAGGCAATGACTTCCCTTGTGAGAAAAGGAAACAAAGAAGAGTTGAAGGCCGCACTGGATAAAGCGGATGAGATTCTGAAAGAGTTCGGAAAATATCTGGAAAGCAGTATGGAAGGTCTCCGGGAAGTGGCAGACAGTGCACATGCTGTGTATGAGAATCAGAACGCAGATGCAGATGAAATAGGGAAAATTTTGAAGAAACTTGTTGGAGAAATCCTGGAGGTACGCCTCATGGGTGATGTGGACCAGAACGGTATGGTGAATACCCGGGATGCGGCAAAGCTGCTTAGATACAGCGCGGAACTGGAACAACTCTCAAAAGTACAAATCCAGACAGCAGATGTAAATAGGGATGGATTGGCAGACGGAAGCGATACAGCTGTCATCCTCCAGTATGCATCAGAGAAAATCAAGTCATTCTGAGCTCGGAAAGACATGATACGGTTGAAATAAAGGGACTAAGGGATTGCGCACTGCAGTGTTTATTGCAGTGTGACAATTCCTTTTTAGTTGATAAATTAAATGCGTGTGATTTGTTGGGCAGATATTGCAGCCTTAATGCAAAGGGGAATGTCACGTTCCCAAAATCCTGCAAGGCTTATTACTACCATAACACACAGGATGACTGGGTAGAAATAACAGACATTTCACAGGAGGACTTACGTCTCCTGCAAAGATAATAAAAAATATAGAATAATATAGAAAAATATACCCTCTTTTATCTGACTATAGATTAGTCTTTTAAAAGAGGGTTTATTTTTTTCTTTGTTACCTTATAATGTATGATATTTTAATTTCAAAAGAGATTATTACTCGGTTTTTTGGTCAAGATATGATAAACTAAGGTTAATGCAAATCAGGAACTCAAAGTATGTATAACTGGTTTCAAGGTTGCTGTAATTAACCTGAAAAGGGAGGAATTATTTATGAAGAAGAGAGTTTGCCATTTGTTTAACTCCATATCAACCAAGGTTATTTTGATTATGCTGGTAATGGTGCTGCCGCTGAATCTGATTGCCATCATCGCAAATGAGAAGGTGATTGATACCATGGTAAACCAAAATAAAATGTCCGCCCAGACTCTGGCGGATACTTTTACGTCAGAAATCGAAACCCAGATGACGAATACCCATACCTTATTATATTATTTTTTAACCAAGAATCCGGATTGTATCCAAATGAAACTTCAGGAAGAAGATAATTATACATATCAAAGCTCGAAGCAAAAATTGTTTTTCAGCCTGAAATCTATGGGAAGCATGACGGATGGTGGAGACGGCTATTTTTATTATATGAAGAAGATGAAAGATGTGGTTGTTTATGATGAAAACCCTAAGGATAGTAATAACCTGTACCATACGATGAATGAATTTATAGAGAAACAGCTGGATGACGGAATTACAGGCGGGTGGCATATTTATGAATTCAATTCGTATAAATACTTGTTTTTAATAGTGGAGCAAAAAAGTATGGTCTATGGAGGGTGGTTTAATCTGGATGCACTTATGAAGAAACTGGAACACAGATTGAGCTATACTGATTATTCAATTGATTTGTCAGAGGGTATGAGCCCTTCGAATACCAGCGATCGCATTGTTGTTTCAGCGAATTTGAAGAAGCTTAATTTAGTGATTAGTGTAAAGAAAAGTGAAATTGTAGGCGGAATATCTAAATATGTCACGGCATTGCAGACCATGGCATTCTTATATTTGGCATTGATACCGCTTTTGTTTTTATTTTTGAAAATCATTTTAATAAAGCCGTTGAAAATAGTAAATCATGCACACCGCCAGATAAAAAAAGGCAATCAGGACTACAGAATCAGTGATAAAGCTAATTCTGTTGAGTATATGGAAGCATACCAGTCTTTTAACCAGATGGCGGATAACATCAAGGCCCTGCGGATTGAAGGCTATGAAAAGGAAATTGCAAGGCAGAAAATAGAACTTCGCAATCTGCAGCTGCAGATTCGTCCACATTTCCTTCTGAATACGTTTAACCTGATATATACCTTGTCACAGCGCAAAGAGATGACTGCGGTTCAGCAGATTATCATATACCTCTCAGAATATTTTCGGTATATTTTCCGAAGTGAAAAGGAATTAGAGCTTTTTCCCAAGGAGCTTAAGCTGATTCAGGGTTACGTAAAGATGGTTTGCATCAATTATTCAGGAAACGTGGAAGCAGAGTATCATATAGAACCGGAGGTTCAATATGTCCGGGTTCCGCCGCTGCTGATACATAATTTTATTGAGAATGCAGTTAAGCATGGAGTGAAGCAGGGAACCATGCTCCATATAACGGTTACAGGACGATATGCGGATAAAAAAGTGATCTTTCAGATTACGGATGACGGCAATGGCATGAGCGGGGAGTCCCTGGAGAAATGCAGGAAGCTGCTGCAGGGAGACACAGAGCCGGAGAATTTTACCTCTGGCATCGGATTATCCAATTCCATACGGAGATTAAGGCATTTTTATGGTCCGCAAGCAAAGATTGAAATAATGTCAGTACAGGGGGAAATGACCTCTGTGATCATACAATTCCCATACAATTTGGAGGTAGAAAATGAAGTTACTATTGATTAATGATGCTATTTTAACAGTTGAGACAATGAAAACAGATATTCCATGGGAGCAGTATGGGGTGGAAGAGGTATTTACCGCTTATGATGCAGAAGCCGCCAAGCTTTGTATCCAGAAAAATCCCATTGATCTGATGCTCTGTGATATTGAGATGCCTGGTGAAAACGGGATAGCAGTACTGCGCTGGGTCAGGGAGAACAAAAAGGAGATTGAATGTATTTTTTTAACCTGCCATGCCAGCTTTGAATACGCAAAGGAAGCTATTCAGCTGGGCTGCCAGGACTATTTGCTGATGCCAGCCATGTACGAGGATATCGGAGCGGCTGTTCTTAAGGTGGTTAACCGGATTAAAGATAAAAGGGAGTCTGCCCGTTTTCAGGAATACGGCAGGCAGGCGGTTAAGGAAAAAGTGGAACTGGCAACAGAAAATTTCGGACAGAAGAAAACGGAAAAATCGGTGGATGCAGCGATAAGCTATATTGTAGAGAACCTGTCCAGTGAGACGCTTTCTTTAAATGAAATAGCTGAAAAGTTGTTCATACATCCGGCATATTTAAATCGGATTTTTAAAAAGGAAAAGAATATAACCGTTGGCCAGTATATAATTACGGAGCGGATGAAGATGGCAGCAGAGCTGCTAAAGACCAGGAATCTTAGCGCAAATGCTGTGTCAGAGCTGGTTGGCTATAAGAGTTATGCTAATTTTAATTCTATGTTTAAGAAATCATTTGGGTGTTCACCATCCCAATATAGTGGAGAAGATTAGAGGATAAGTAGAGCCGTTTTTCATATGCAATAAAAAAAGTAGTTCGTTTTCGAGAGATTCCAGTTTGAAAATAGTATGGTATTTAGAGTCAAAAAAAAGTATAAATAAAGCATAGAAACAAATACCTATTAAGGAGGAAATTTATGAAGAGGAAAGTAGTTGCTTTATTAGTATGCAGCAGCCTGGCGGTAAGTATTTTAGGAGGATGCGGACAACAAAAGGAGACGAGCGGGAACGAGACAAAAACGGAGACAAATAAAGATACAAATAAAGAAACAAATGAAGAATCAAATAATGAAACAAAGACGGAAGCTGTGACATCTCAGGAAGATACAGCGAAAAGCAGTTCAGAGACAGGGAAAGAGGAAGCTGCTGGTACCGAGTCGAAAGCAGATGGAGATATTGTAGAAATTTTCTGGCAGTATCCGGCAACCAGCGAGGTGACGGAAGGATTTTACCGGATGGAAGACGCGCTGAACGAGATGATGGAAAAAGACATCGGTGTTCACGTAACCTTTGTACCCACAGATCTTATGACTTCCCAGCAGGATGCTACATTGATGATATCATCCGGAGAACAGCTGGATGTTTCACTGACAGCCTTCACAAGTGTGGGAAATCTGGTTGAAGATGGTCTGATTTTACCTCTGGATGAATACATGGAGGAGTATGGCAGTAAGATTGAGCCAAACTGGATCAGTGGAAATTATTATGATGGCAAGCTGTATTCCCTTCCATCTTGCGTAAACAAACTGTATCAGACTTATGGATTCAATATGAAAAAAGAATATTGTGATAAGTATGGATTTGAACAGGATGACAATAAAATTTATACGTTAGAAGAAATTGAAAAGATGTTCGAAATTGTAAAAGAAGGAGAAGGCAAGGATTTCTATATGATGACTCCCTGGAATAATACATATGAGCCTTTGAACTACAGCTATCAGGAATACGATATGTTATCGGGAAGTTTTTCAGCTGGCGTATTGATGTTAAACAGAAGTTTTGAGGATACGACCATTTATAATTATTTTGAAACAGAGGAATATAAGAAATATTGTGAAATGATGTACGACTGGGCAGCAAAGGGATATATTGCACCTGATGCAGCAGTGGATACAGACTTCTCAAACCGTGCTATGGAAGAAAATTATTTAGGAAGTTTTGGTTATTGTGAGCCGGAGAGCGGTATGCTGACAACAAACTCCACCTGGGGACAGGATGTAGTCCAGTTCCGTACAGTTGATGGATTTATCAGGCTGAATGGCGGGTCTAATGTTAACTGGAATGTACCTATTACCTCTGCAAATCCGGGGAAAGCAGTAGAAGCAATCGCATATGTACTTACAAATAATGAAGCAGGTACTTTAATTCAATACGGATTTGAAGGGGAAGAGTATGAAGTAGTGGAGGATAATGGAGAATATCAGGTAATTAAGTATCTGGCTGATGACGTTACACAGCTTCCTTACAGCAATGTATACGGTCTTTGGGGAAATCGCCTGACTCTGCCGGCTGTATATCCTGCTGATATCGATCTGAGTAAAAAATGGCTTGATTATGAAAATGCATTGCCCAAAAGCCGTTATTCACCGGCGATGGGTTACAGCTTTAATGCCAGCAGCGTAACCACCGAAATTGCTGCAGTTGAGACCGTGATGGAACAGTATTGCTATAGCTTTAATGCAGGAGCACTGGACCCTGAAAAAGCTTTGCCGGAATTTAATGCCGCGCTAAAATCAGCAGGCATTGATAAAATAATTGCAGAAAACCAAAAGCAGCTTGATGCATGGGCAGCAAGTAAATAATCTATCATGACAAAGGGCTGCTGTTACTTACAAAAGTTAGCGGCAGCCTGAAATATTATAGGAGATTAACATGATCGGAAAAAGAAAATTACCGGCAGCAAAGAAGAGAATAGGACTGAAAAAGGTACTGCCATTTTATCTGATGGTTTTGCCTGGATTAATTTACTTATTGATTAATAACTATTTGCCGATGTTTGGCATTGTCATAGCATTTAAGAAAATGAATTATACCAAAGGTATTTTTGGAAGTGACTGGAGTGGCCTGGATAACTTTCGGTTTCTGTTTGCATCAAAGGATGCCTGGTCCATCACCAGAAATACAATTTGTTACAATATAGCCTTTTTTGTAATTGGAACTGTTTGTGCAGTACTGCTGGCGATTTCGATCAATGAAATTCGCTCAAAGCATACTTCTAAATTGTACCAGATATTTATTTTACTGCCTTATCTCATGAGTTGGGTTGTTGTCAGTTATCTGGGATATGCATTTTTATCCAGTGAAAGCGGATTCTTGAACAAGACATTGTTTCCGGCGATGGGGCTGAAACCGGTTAATTGGTATCAGGATAAGACTTATTGGCCGCTGATTCTGATATTTGTAAATACATGGAAAAATGCAGGATACAGTATGATTATCTATTATTCCAGTATCGTGGGAATCAGTCAGGATTTTTTTGAAGCAGCACGGATTGACGGAGCATCGAAATGGAAACAAATCAGATATATCACGCTGCCCTTATTAAAACCTACTGTAATTACGCTGTTTATCTTAAGTGTAGGCCAGGTATTCCGTTCTGATTTCGGGTTGTTTTATCAGGTGACAAGAAACAGCGGGCCGCTGTATGAATTCACCAGAACAATAGATGTATATGTATATCAGGCATTGATGAAGAATGCGGATTACGGAATGGCAGGAGCAGCAAGTGTGTACCAGTCTATCTGTGGTTTCATCCTAATTTTAATCGCAAATAAGATTGTGAAAAAGTATCAGGCAGGCAGTGCGCTGTTCTAAAGGAGGCATAAATGAAAACAAGAGAAAATATGAGGACACAAATCATCACGAATGCAATCTGTATCATTGCGACTGCCGTTGCACTCTTACCATTCATTCTTTTGATTATTGCCTCATTTACAGATAATAGCTGGGCATCCGTCAACGGATTTACTTTTTTTCCAAAGGAATGGAGCTTATCAGCATATGAGTACATTGCTATGAAATGGCAGACGATTGGCCATGCTTATTTGATGACCATTATTGTAACTGCAGCAGGCACAGTGGCATGCCTTTTCATCAGCGTCTTATTTGCTTATGGCATCAGCAAGCAGTGGGTTCCGGGTATGAAAATTGTAAGCTTTTTATTGATTTTTACCATGCTGTTTAATGGAGGTCTGGTGTCCACTTACTACTGTTATAACAAGATCTGGAATATTAAGGATACCATATGGGCATTAATTGTCCCAAATATGATGATGAATGCATTTAATATCATACTGATCCGGAATTATTTTATCAACAGTATTCCCATCAGTTTGGAAGAAGCAGCGAGAATAGACGGAGCCGGTGCGGTGCGGATCTTAATATCTATCGTGATTCCACTTAGTAAACCAATCATAGCAACCATCGGACTGATGACGGCTCTAAGCTACTGGAACGACTGGCTGAATGGTCTGTACTATTTATCAGCAAGAGGTGGTTCGGAGTATTATACCATTCAGATTGTATTGAATAATATCAGCAATGATATTCGTGCGATTTCCGCTGCAGCAACGAGCAGTGCGGCAATGGCGACGAATGTAAAATTGCCATCCACAACAATTCGGATGTCTATTGCTGTGATTGGTATCATCCCCATAGTGGCCATTTATCCGTTTTTCCAGAGATATTTAGTAAAAGGAATTACACTTGGAGGTGTAAAGGAGTAGCAGCGTTATTTATTACACGGTATGAAATACAGGAGGAAGAAACCGATGATTTACAGTAATTATTCATTTACAATCCCTCAGGAAAAGCAGGTCCGGGTCATTATTGATACGGATGCTAAGAATGAAGCAGATGACCAGTATGCCATTGTACAGGCTTTACTGAGTCCGAAGCTGGACAATGTAGGATTCATTGCCGCACGTTATGGATGCTTAGAGGACAGTGTGGACAGAAGTTATGCTGAACTGGAGAAAATATTTGATTTGATGGGCTTAAAGAAAGAGGATATGTTGTATCATGGGGCGCAGAGTGCGTTAAGGGATGAGTTTACCCCGGAGATTTCTGAGGGGGCAGAATTTATTATAAAAGAAGCACTTAAAGAGGATGAACGACCTTTGTTTGTACTGTTCCTGGGCGGCATAACCGATCTGGCAAGCGCCTATCTGATGGAGCCTAAAATTGCAAAGCGTCTAACCGCTGTCTGGATTGGAGGAGGTCCATATCCCCTCGGTGGGAATGAATTTAATCTCTGGAATGATATCAATGCAGCAAATGTTGTGTTTGCCTCGCCAATTGAATTGTGGCAGATTCCACAAAATGTATATAAGCAGGCAGCGGTAACGCTTGCCGAACTGGAATACCGCGTTCGTCCTCAGGGTGAAATCGGAAAATATCTGTTTGAGCAATTGGATGAATTTAACCAATGCGAAGGTGTTCGTAAGATGGATTATTTTACCGGAGAAAGGTATATTCTGGGTGACTCTCCGGCGGTTGGCGTGCTTTTGTATGGAGACAGTGCCAGTTATGAGTGGCGGCAGGCACCGCGGATAGCATCTGATATGACCTATGTACATCATGGAGTCAGCCGTCCCATCCGGGTGTATGATCAAATTGACCATCGGCTTCTGCTGGAAGATTTTTATTGCAAGCTGGCATTGTTTGCACAGAATGGAGTATCCCGTAACGAACGGGATAATATGTAAAAAATGAATGGAGAAATAAAGCTTATGAATCAATCATATAGGGATACGCAACTGAGCAGTGAAAAGCGCGCAGAATTGCTGTTACAGGAAATGAACATCGAAGAAAAACTTGCACAGCTGACCTGTTTTCTGCCTGCAAAGGATCGCATGGAGGAAGTAAAGGAGAAGTGCAAAAATGGTATTGGAGAGATCAGTACGCTGGAAATGAGAAATATTGAAAGTCTGGAAGCGGTGGCTGATTTTCAGCGGGATGTTCAGAAAATCATTATGGAACAGAGCCGCCATCACATTCCGGCGATTTTTCATATGGAAGGCTTATGCGGTGCGTTTATACAAAAAGCCGCCAGTTTCCCGGCTGGAATTGCACGTGGCTCATCCTGGGATGTTGAATTGGAGGAAAAAATTGCAGATGTTGTGTCGAGGCAGGAACGGGCAGTGGGGATTACCCATACGTTAGCTCCGGTACTGGATGTGGCAAGAGATCCCCGCATGGGAAGGCAAGGTGAGTCCTACGGGGAAGATGCAGCATTGGTATCCGCAATGGGAGCAGCCTATACGAGGGGTATTCAGCAGGGAGAAACTGCAGGAAGAAAGTCTGAAGCAGTGGCGAAACATTTTTTGGGATCCCATCATACGCAGGGAGGAATTCATGGCACTCACCTGGAAATTCCGGATCGTCTGCTGCGTGAAGTGTACGCAAAGCCGTTTCAGGCTGCAATCAGCGAAAGCGGGCTGAAGGGAATTATGCCTTGTTATTGCGGCATAGACGGAGAACCGGCATCAGCATCGGCAAAACTTCTGACCGGGCTGCTGCGGGATGAAATGAAGTTCGATGGCGTGACCGTTTCGGATTACAGTGCAATCAGCAATATTCACGAAGTGCAGCATGTCTGTGAAAACTATACAGATGCAGGCGAGCAGTCATTGCTGGCAGGAATGGACGTGGAGACGCCAAACCGTATGGCTTTTAACGATGAACTAATGATCAGGCTGCAAAATAGTGAGAAGGGCATAAAGCGTTTAGATCAGGCAGTTCTGGGCGTGCTGACTGCGAAGTTCAGAATGGGATTATTTGAAAATCCTTATGCACTTGCCGGTCAGGAATTAAAGCAGACATTTCTGGCAGGGGATGAAGAGGAAATTGCTTTACAGGCAGCCAGGGAGTCTCTGATCCTCCTTAAAAATAATGGAATACTTCCGCTCAAAGGAGGTATAAAAAAGATTGCCGTTATTGGTTGTCATGCTGAGAATGCCAGGGTCTTCTTTGGTGACTATACCCATTTGAGTATGTCTTCAGCAGTGCTGGCAGTGGCAAACTCCATAGCAGGAATTGGTGAATCAGTAACTGCGGGGAATAAAGACGCGGTTCTGATATCGGGCACCCAGGTTCAAAGTGATGAGACAGAAGAATTTATGGAGTTATTAAAGCTTCAGAAACCAAATGTTCTGAGTTTACTGGATCAACTGAAAAAAGATCTGCCAAATGTGGAAATTAGCAGTGCATACGGTTATCCCGCAGCGGGTAGCGATGAATCCGGATATGGGAAAGCATTGGAAATTGCAGCAGCAGCGGACCTGGTAATTATGACCCTTGGCGGCAGGTATTGCAGTTGTTCCATTGCGACTATGGGGGAAGGTGTAGACAGTTCAGATATTAATCTTCCGTCGTGTCAGGAACATTTTATCAGAGAGGCAGCAAAGCTTGGAAAGCCCATGGTGGGCATACATTTTAACGGCCGTCCCATATCCAGTGATGCAGCAGATGAATGCCTGGACGCAATACTGGAAGCCTGGGCACCAGCTGAGGGCGGTGCCAGAGCAATTTCCGAAGTGCTGCTGGGAGCATTTAATCCATGCGGAAAATTACCCGTGTCAGTTGCTTACCACACCGGACAGCTGCCTGTATATTATAATCATCCCTGGGGATCAGCATGGCATACGGGACGCAGCATAGGTTTTCAGGATTATGTGGATTTACCTCATACCCCACGCTATTGTTTTGGCTATGGCATGTCGTATACGCAGTTTGAGTACTCAGCGTTGCATATCCAAGCGAAAGAGATTTCTCCGGATGAAACCATTATGATAACCTGCGAAGTTAAAAATACCGGATCTGTGGATGGAACAGAAGTGGTACAGCTGTATTTTTCCGACAGCTATGCCAGTTTACAAAGACCCGTTAAGGAACTGGCGGGATTTGCGAGAGTGGCGCTGATGGCGGGAGAAAAGAAGCAGGTGAAATTTACAGTGGAGCCCGGACAGCTGGCGTTTCTGGATAAAGATATGAGATGGAAGATTGAAGCCGGTGAATTCAAAGTAATGATAGGCAGTTCCTCAGAAGATATTCATTTAGAGGATTGTTTTGCAATAACGGATAGCCTTTTTATTGAGGGGAATGAGCGGGGATTTTATGCAAAGGTGGAGGGATAGATTGGTAGTTACGCTTTGTGTTTTATAGGCAGTGTACGGAAGGATGGGGCGTAGGGGGATGTGGCTGGCGAAATTTTTATGGCTACCACGATGGGAAGTTAGAATATTTTACACATGAGTTTGGGGACTTAAGTTGAAGTAATGGGAATGGGTTATTGGGATTTAAGATTTTTTTACTTGAAAATGAAAGAGGAATATTGGGAGGAAGGAAATTGAGAAGATTAAATCTTATGAAAAAAGTGTTAGCGGGTTTTATGGCTTTTGCAATGGTGATGAATGCCGGATTGCCGGCATTGGCTAAAGAATCAGATATCATTCTGGAAAGGGAGGCAGAAAGTAAAACGAGAATAGAAGTGGAAGCGCAATCAGACCTTCTGGCAGCAGAACAGAAGGGTGTGGCAGAAGGAGAAGTAACTGCTGAGGGTCTGTTGGAGGGCTATGCCAATACGACGGGGATAGACCAGGCTGACAGCCCCATCATTACGTCTATAGAAGAACTTACTGCACCGGTACCGCATCTTAAAGTTATGGTTACAATTGGCAGTTTAGGCGGATTTGATGTGCATCTTCCTCCGAAAGATAAATTTGAGGGACGCTTTTACCAATTGGTGCACCCAACATTTCTGGACCGGAATGTGTCCGATCATAATATAGCGCTTGCTTATGACAGCGGGGCATATACCCTGCAGACAAGCGGAAGCGGCTTTGTTAAGGTTGGAATTAATCTTGACGCGGCTGCAGCGCATATATCCAGAACGATTGCGAAAAATTACTATGGTTATGAGGATAAGATTTATGGCTATATTTATGGTGGCAGCGGCGGTTCCATGCAAGTAGTCGGGGCTATGGAAACCACCAACACCAAACTGCAGAATATATGGGATGGAGCGGTACCGTATATTACAGCCTCTCCGGTTTCACTTGGCAATTTTAATATAAGATTATTTGCCCGTGCTGTTCTGGAAGAGAAAGCGCCGCTTATTAAGGATGCGGTGAGTCCCGGAGGCAGCGGTGACCCTTACGCGGTGCTAAATGATATGGAAAGCGAAGTTCTGCGTGAAGTTACGAAGTTAGGCTTGCCTTTGCAGGCATGGGAGAATTATGAATATTTGCTTTTGATGAATAATCATAAAACTTTGCAAGATGCCCTGGCTGATGCAGAAGGTATTACAACTAATTTATATAAAGAAAAATTCTGGACTGAGCCGGGGTACCTGGGGACAGAAGATTCAGAGCTTGGCAGACTTTTTAGAAAATTAAGAGATTCGGGTATCAACCAGGACGGACTTTCGAATATTGCATATCACAGGCATATAGATCCAGGGATGACCTATCATACCTGGGATCATTTAAAAGATGCTGAGGGGACACCTTACTATGCACAGATCGGAGGACAGCATTCAGGCGTTGGAACAGCGTCTATGATGTCAGGCGGCGCCTCTTACTCCGGGAAGATTGGCATGAAGGTTATTATGATTCAGAATCTGATGGACGTTGATTCCTTTCCAACGGACGGGGACTGGTACAGGCAAAGGGTAAGGGAACAGGGACTTGAATCAGATTTTAGAATCTGGGTTAACCAGTATGCGGATCATCAGGAGAACAAATATATGCATTTAGATCATCCATATCCCCTGGAAGATCTTCCGGAGCGTTTAATCAATTATGTGGGCAGTCTGGAACAGGCGCTGCGTGATCTGTCGGCTTGGGTGGAGGAAGGTGTGGAACCTCCTCAATCATCCAGTTATGAAGTAGTTGACAGTCAGTTTGTTTTGCCGGATGATGCTGCGTCACGCTGGGGAATACAGCCGGTAGTTGATCTGTATGCAGATGGTGCCAAGAGGGCAGACATCGCAGCGGGCGATACCGTTACGTTAGAAGCAGCAGTTCAGGTACCGCCCGGAACCGGTTCTATTGTAAGTGCCAAGTGGGATTTATATGGTGATGGTAACTTCATTGATACAGATTATGAAACGCTGTCTGACGGTAGTGTAATCGTCAGGGGCTCTGCAGTATATACCCAGCCTGGTACTTTTTATCCCCAGGTGCGGGTAGCCTCTCAGCGTGAAGGAGATTCAGACACACCATTTGCAAGGGTAGAGAATCTGGGACGTGCACGTGTTGTTGTAAAAGCCCAGGAACCGGATACTGAAGAAACGGAACCAGAAACGAAACCAGAAACAAAACCAGAGACAGAACAAGAGACTGAAAAAGGACCAGAAAATGCTAAAATTGATATCTCCAAGTCTGTTTTAAGTAAAATTGCCTCACAGGTATTTACCGGAAAAGCCATTACACCAGAGGTTCGATTAACATGCAATGGCAAGACAATGGCCAAAGATAAAGATTATACAATTTCTTACAGCAAAAATGTCAATATCGGTAAAGCAAAAGTGGTAATAACAGGCAAGGGTAATTACCAGGGCAGCCTGTCCACCACATTTGCAATCAATATGAAAAAAGGCAGGAGCTACACAATAGGCAACTACAGGTATAAAGTGACGAATGCCAGTGTCAATGGAAAAGGAACGGTAACCGTAACCGGTGTTAAAACAAAAGCATTAAAATCCATCACCGTTTTGAATACCGTAAAGATCGGAGGAAAGTCATTTCAGATAACTTCCATTGGAACTGGTGCATTTAAGAACTGCAAAAAAGCTACCAGAGCATCCATTGGAAAAAATGTGAAAACGATTGAGGCAAAAGCATTCCAGAATTGTAAAGGATTAAAGAAGATTACAATAAAAAGCACAGTGTTAAGGAAAACGGGAAAACAAGCGCTCAAAGGAATCAACAGGAATGCCAAAATCATAGTTCCCGGGAAAAAATTAAAAGCTTATACAGATCTTCTGAAAAATAAAGGACAAAAGAATACCGTGAAGATTAAAAACAGATAAACTGATTCAAGTATAGCCTCTCGAAATCTCTGATAAAAGCGGATTTTCCGGGAGACTATTTTAAAGTGGAGATAAAGAGTTCTATAAGATCAGAAAGAGAAATGTATGATAAGTGAAGGGAGTTTTAGTCAATGTTTAAAAATGCAAAATGGATTGGAGTTCCAAAGCAGGAGCTTCAAAGATGTAATATTTTACAGGGAGAACAGAACAACAGATTTGCTTATTTTTATCTGGATATCCCGCTAAAAGAAACCGGTGTGCTGAAGATATGTTTATCTGCCGCAGCAAGGTACCGCATGTGGGTAAACGGGCATTCTATATTATCAGGACCCTGCAAAGGAGACCGTTATCGACAGTATTACGATGAAATCATGGTATCAAAATACCTGCGGACAGGAACAAACAGAATTGCCATTCAGGTGCTGGCATGCGATTCTTATATTGTAAATAACAGGATGAAAACCGGCACCCAGCCTTTGATTGCCTATGCAGGTCTTCCCCTGGGACACCGACTTGCAGTCCAGGGAGGTATATTCAACGCAAAGGAAGAAAAAATTGCCGATATTACAACAGGTATCGCTGACTGGAGGGTGCGTCTGGAAGGAAGCTATCAGTTGGAGTTTCAGGAACCATATCTCACTTGGTTTGGGGCAATAGCAGAGCGTATTCCCAAGACAGCAGTGCCTTTTTCCTGGAAGAAAGCAGAAAGCCGGATAGAATTTCAAAGGGCAGAGATGCTGGAACCGGTACTGACAGATGATGGGAATGCAGGTTTTGGTAATATCGGTGCGCTTGTAATGAAAGAGCGGGAGATACCGCTGCTCTATGAAACCGAGAATACCTTTCAAAAAGAACTGCTGGAGCAGGTTATTCCAGGGGATATTCTTATTGGCAAAAATACCAGAAGGGAGTTTATCCTGGATGCGGGTGAAATAAAGACAGCGTTTGTGAAATATGCATTTTCCTCTGGAAAAGATGCAAAGGTAAGTTTTACATATGCAGAACGGTTTATGGGAGGGCAGGTGGATGTCAGGCGGGATGATTATATAAACGGCACGTTGGACGGGATGCAGGATGAAATTTTTTTGGATGGTACGGAATTGCTATATGAACCTTTCTGGTACCGCACGTTTCGTTTTATTAAGATTGTAATAGAAACCGGTGACAGCGAGGTATATTTTCGCAAGCCGTATTTTATGGAAACCGGATATCCCATTGAGGTACAGACCTGGGTGGATTCCTCTAACAGCTGGGTGAAGGAAGTCTGGGAAATCTGTGTAAATACGCTAAAGAGATGCATGAATGAGACCTATATGGATTGTCCCTATTATGAACAGATGCAGTTTCCCATGGATACCCGTCTGCAGGCACTGTACACCTATATTTGCAGCAATGATACCCGGCTGGCGAAAAAGGCAATTAAGGATTTTCATTATAGTATTATTCCGGACGGCCTTGTTCAGGGTAAATACCCCTGTTCCCATACACAGATTATTTCCACATTTTCACTGCACTACATCTTTATGCTTAAGGAATATTATATCCAGACCGGTGACCGGGAGACGATCAGAAGATATCGCCCGGATGTGGATCTGATATTAGATTATTATGACCGCAAGATCAAAAACGGGCTTGTTGAAAATCTGGGCTATTGGGAATTTGTTGACTGGCAGCCTGAATGGGAGGCACAAAATGGTTCCCCCGAGGCCACGGCTTATGGTGCCTCTACGATTATTAATCTGATGTATTCTTATGCACTATCCTGTGGGGCAGATATAAATGAGGAGACCGGGCGGTGCGGTGTGGCGGCAGAGTATCGCAACCGCCAGAGAAACATATGTAATGCAGTGGAGAAACTTTGCTGGTCAGAGAAGAGAAAGCTATATCGGGAAGGACCGGAGTTTGAACAATACAGCGTTCATGCACAGGCATGGGCGGTCTTAAATAAAATGAAGGAAGGGCGCCTGGCAGGGGAGTTAATGGAACGGGCATTGGCTGGTACCGGTGTGGTTTCGTATTCTTTTTCCACCAGCTTCGAGCTGCTTAAAGCACTTGCCCTTGCCGGAAAATATGAACTGGCTAAAAGCATATTTAAACAATGGCAGGATCTTAAGGGCAAGGGCTGTACAACCTGTCCTGAGGTGCCGGTAAACAGCCGGAGTGATTGTCATGCATGGAGTGCCCAGCCGATCTATGAGCTGATTCATCATATCCTGGGCATCCAAATAGAAGAACCGGGCTGGAAAAAGATCAGCATAAAACCCGATTTATCTTTTGTCAGTGATCTGAAAGGGGAACTGATCACACCAATGGGGGTCCTGCGTTTTCAGATGGAAAAGAAGCAGGGGGCAATACGCGGGGAAATCTTTGTTCCTATGGGTATGGAAGCATCTTATACGGACGGGGAAGGGGCAGTAATACCATTAAATATGGGAGAGCGTAATGAGATTATCGTTGATGGTCATCATATCAGAGAAGAGAGTAAAGCTTAATTGCCGGGGAAAGTCCGGCATTACAGAGATAGTCCATGAATTTAACCTTTGTGGACTGAAAGACTCAGAATGGAGAAAATAATGAAAATTGTAAGATGCAGAACGAATCATATGAAAAACCCGTTGGGATTTTGGTTTGAACAGCCTGTTATATCATGGACAGTAACGGAAACCTTGGATAAGAAGCAGGAAACAGCCAGAATAGTAGTGGCATTGGATGCCCAATTGAACAAGATCATATATGACACCGGTAAGGATAACACACTGTCTGGCTTAGGTACGACCATCCCCATTGAACTTTTGCCGTTTACCAGATATTACTGGCAGGTATCAGTTTGGGGAGATGGGGGCGATGAAGGGGTTTCTAAGGTTTCGTGGTTTGAGACGGGGCGTCGTGATGTACCGTGGAAGTTTCACTGGATTACACCTGCATGGGAAGATAACGCCATTCATCCATATATCTGGCACAAGTTTACCCTGGAACAGCCGGTCAGATCAGCCAGAGCCTATGCAGTTGGCGTGGGGATGTATGAACTAATGTTAAATGGGTCCAAAGTGGGCAATGAGTATTTTGCACCGGGCTGTACCGTATATGAAAAGGGAATACAGTGTTACACCTATGATATCACAAAGTTTTTGGGAATAGGAGAAAATGTAATCGGGGCTATTTTGGGCAATGGCTGGGCAAAAGGACGTTTCGGTGTCTTTGGTCCGGATGTGCATTCACAGGCATCAGACAGGTTTGCTTTGCGGATGGAACTGCGCATCACTCTTTTAGACGGCAGTGAAATGGAGATTGGGACGGATGAAGACTGGAAATGTATTGAAGCACCAGTCATAGCAGATAGCCTTTATGACGGAGAAATCTATGATGCCCGCAAAGAAATCAGTGGCGGTCAGAGGTATGAATTCAATTTGGATAAAGATTCTGGAACAACGGAACCGGGCAATTTGGATAAAGGTGCTGGTACACTTGAACCGGACAATGCAGACCTGGATGCAGTACGGCGGTGGGAGCCGGAAAACTTAGGCAGGATTGTGGACCGGCTGTCGCTGCCGGTTTGCAAAAAAGAAACGGTGAAACCTGTCTCGCTTTTTAGAACGAAGAAGAACGAACTGGTGCTTGATATGGGACAGAACTTAGCTGGGGGGCTGGCTGTACGGATACATGAGCCATGTGGTACCAGGTTAAAGTTTAGTTTTGGAGAAGTATTGCAGGATGATTGCTTTTATAATGAGAATTTACGAAGTGCTAAACAGGAGTACATCTATATTGCCAATGGGGAAGAACGTATTGCAGAGCCGCATTTCGTATTCTATGGTTTTCGTTATGTTAAGCTGGAGGGATTTACGAAAGAGCCGGTCATAGAGGATTTTACCGGATATGCGATGTATTCTGATTTAGAAGAAACCGGTCAGATTACCACTTCTGATCCACAGGTCAATCAACTGTTTGAAAATGCCAAATGGAGTCAGAGAGGAAATTTCGTGGACGTCCCGACGGATTGTCCGCAACGTGACGAACGGATGGGATGGACAGGAGATGCTCAGGTTTTCAGCGAAACTGCCTCCTACAATATGGAAACTTACGAATTTTATACGAAATATCTGCAGGACCTTTGGAATGAACAAAAACTCCAGAATGGAATGGTCGGAAATATCATTCCATCTTTTACGAAAAGGAAAACGGATGTCAGCGATCCGATTCAGGGTGGATCTGCTGCATGGGGGGATGCCGCAGTTATAATACCCTGGCGCCTGTATCTGCATTATGGGGATATCACGATTCTTAAGCGCCAGTATGAGAGCATGAAGGCCTGGGTAGACTGGATCAGGCGGCAGGATGAGGCGGATGGCAGTTCCTGGCTATGGAGGACAGGATTTCAATTTGGTGACTGGCTGGCTCTGGATGGCAGGACAGCAGGCGGAACCCAGGGAGGCACAGATAAAGTCTACATTGCATCTGCCTACTATTCCTACTCGGCGGATTTGGTCAGCAAAAGTGCTAAGGTACTGGGTTTTACGGATGATGAAGAATACTACTGGGAATTGTCGGAGAGGGTAAAACAAGCGATTTTAAATGAATACTTTTCACCCAACGGCAGATTGACAATCAAAACCCAGACGGCATATATTCTCGCCTTATATATGGAACTGATACCAAAAGAGTGGGAAACAAGAGTGGTGGAGGACTTAGCAAGGCGGGTGGAAGAGGATAACATGCACCTGACTACAGGATTTGTTGGAACACCGTATCTCTGCCGGGTACTGTCTGCGTATGGTTATGCGGATCATGCATACCGAATCTTCTTTCAGGAGGATTATCCGGGATGGCTGTATGAGATCAGGATGGGAGCGACAACCATCTGGGAAAGATGGAACTCCATATTACCGGATGGCAGAATATCAGACACCGGTATGAATTCATTGAATCACTATGCCTATGGGTCAATTGTAGAGTGGTTGTACCAAAGCGTTTGCGGACTGCAGATTCAGGAACAATATCCGGGATTTAAGCAGTTTGTAATAAAACCCACTCTTTGCAATAAGTTAAAATATGCACAGGCAGCCTATCAGTCACCGGCAGGCTATATTTTCAGCCGTTGGGAGGTAGCGGATAATAAGATGCAGATGAATATTACGATACCCTTTGATGCTAAGGCGGCAGTTTACCTTCCCTGTCCAAAACCGGAAACAATTGTGGGGATCGACAGTCGGCTCCTACAGGAATCCAGCAGCGGGTACAGGTACGCAGATCTTCAGGCAGGAGAGTATCAGATAACCTATGATTTACAATGGGATGCAGGGGCGTGCTATTCATTTGACTATTCGGTGAATGAAATGGTAACGGTACCCGAGGCGGCAGACGTTTTATATGATCTGACGGATAGGATTGGGATCATGTCAAAGGAGCTGGCACCGGATCTTAATAAACCACTGAGTGATGCCCTTAAGGAAATGGATCCGGCTGCCCTGGAACAAATTCGGAAACTTATGAACCTTGAGCAAATGGAACGCAGGCTTCAAATGATACCGGTAAGAAGAATAAGGTGAACATGCAATTTCAGACCGGTTCCTGAGCGAACGGATATCAGGAATGAATCAATAGACAGACTTGAGGAGGTAATATAAATGTATCATACAATACGTCCCGGCCAAATCTGGCTGGATACAAACGGCAGCAGAATACAGGCACACGGTGGTTCCGTAATATATCTGGACGGCGTTTACTACTGGTACGGTGAAAATAAGGAAAAAACCAACGGCAGAGATGATATCTGGCATTGGGGAGTGCGGTGCTATGCATCAGTAGATCTGTATAACTGGGAGGATAAGGGGCTGATCATAAAACCGGATACAGAAGATCCAGCATCTTCTCTGCATCCCACAGCGATGATGGACCGTCCGCATATTATTTACAACGCGGGTACCAAAAAGTATGTTTGCTGGTTAAAAATAATGAACAAAAATGGCTCCCAGACAGAAACGATATTGACGTCCGATCACATATTAGGACCATATACAAAAGTCCGGGAAGGGCTGAAACCCTTAAATATGAGTGCCGGGGATTTCGACCTGGTGGTTGCGCCGGATGGAAAAGCCTATTATTATTTTGAACGGGTACACAGTGAGACGATCTGTGCTGATCTGACGCCTGACTATACGGACGTAACCGGATATTACAGTACGCATTTTCCCCATAGTGGACCACCCTATGTAAGGGAGGCAACAGCACATTTCATGAGAAAGGGCAAACATTACCTGCTTACATCGGGAACAAGCGGCTACCTCCCCAATCCTTCAGAAGTTGCTGTGGCGGATACCTGGCACGGTCCGTTTCGTGTACTTGGAAATCCCCATCCCGATGATGAATCAGGGACATCTTACCATTCACAAATTTCGTCGGTATTCAAAGTGCAGGGAAAGAAAGACCTGTATATCGCCTGCGCCGACAGATGGCTGCCTGAATTCGTACACACCGGCTACGAAGATTACCGGAAAGTATTTGAGATGGCATTTCATCCGGATGAAGAGAAAAGGAAGGACATTGATGAAATCATATCCTCCGAAGGGCTGGACAGGCATCTGGTCCATGATGTAAACAGAAATACTTCTATTGCTGATTATGTATGGCTGCCACTGCGGTTTACGGACGGCATGGTATATGTGGATTGGAAAGAGGAATGGAAGATCGAGGATTATGAGTAAGCAGCTGAATGGAAAAGAGGAATGGAAGATCGAGGATTATGAGTAAACGGTTGAATGGTAAAGAAGAAAGCTAACTTGCGCTATTGAGGAGGTATATAGATGAAGCAATATGATGTATTAGAAATAGATTTAATAGGATGCGATCCCGGAAATGACTGGGTGCATGTAAATGTTTTAGCGGAATTTGTACTGAATGGAAAGTATTATACCAGAAAAGGTTTCTATGCCGGAAAGGGAAGATACAAAGTGCGGTTTATGCCGGAAGAGCCGGGTATTCTGCACTATAATGTGAGCGGGATTGTGCAGGCGGCTGGAGAAAAACAGGTAGAACCGGCATCCGATGGCAGGCACGGGATGGTAAAGGCTGAAGGAACTGTTTTCCGATACCAGGACGGGACAAAATACCTGCCTTTTGGTACCACTGTGTATGCTTTGCTGCACCAGGAACATCAGGTAGTGGAACAAACTATGGAGACCATGAAGGGTTCACCATTTAACAAGATCCGCTTCTGCGTATTCCCCAAACACTATGCATTTAATGATAACGAACCAAAGCTCTTTGCATTCGAGAAAAATGAAGAGGGCAGCTGGGATGTGAACCGTCCATGCATGGAATTCTGGGAAGAACTGGAGCTGCGCATTTCACAGTTTGATGAAATGGGGGTACAGGTAGATTTAATTTTATTCCATCCCTATGATCACTGGGGGTTTATGCATCTTAATCAGGAAGAATGCCTTACTTATCTGGAGTATGTGATGCGAAGGATTTCAGCATATCCAAACGTATGGTGGTCACTGGCTAATGAATACGAACAGATGACAGATTTTACAAAGGAACGCTGGGAAGAAATGGCGGCCTTTTTAGGAAGAAATGATGGGGGCGGGCATTTGTTAAGCAACCACAATTTTGTACATCCGTGGGATTTTTCCAATACGGATACCACCCATGTCTGCTTGCAGGATGCGGATGCCCCCAAAATACCGGCATTGTCCCGGAAATTTGGTAAACCGGTTATCTATGATGAACTTGGCTATGAAGGAAATATTCCCTACAGCTGGGGAAATCTGTCTGCGTTTGAAATGGTGAACCGTTTCTGGAAGATCGTCTGCTATGGGGGATATGCCACTCATGGGGAGACTTATATGGATGATATGAACGATGATCAATGTCTATGGTGGAGTAAGGGCGGAATCCTAAAAGGGCAAAGTATGGAGCGGATAGGCTTCTTAAGAAAATTGACAGAGTCATTTCCGGGAACGCCGGTTTTATTTAAGCCGGAAGACAGTCTGCAGATAGAGAACCGGGCGCAGTTAAAACAAATGCTGGAACAGAATATACCCGGCGTCAGTGATAATCCTGTATATATCTGCATGTCGAACATGACAGATGAAGAATTCACCCATATGCTGGAGTTCTTCACAGATCCGGTTATTCATGTGGGGAAAGAGGTGTATCTGAAGTACTTTGGAGACATGTGTACGATTTATGGTAAAATGCAATTACCGGAAGAACATCTTTATACCGTGGAGATCATCGATGTATGGGAGATGACTAGGACAGTTGCAGCTGAACATGTGAATGGTATTTTTGAAGTGAAACTTCCGGGAAAACCGGGGATTGCCATACTGGCGGCAAGGGAGACTGGGGAATAGTAAAGGGATTGCTATGCAATATTAATATGTTTTCTAACATGAGAAATAAAGCCGGGTATCAATATGATACTTGGCTTATTTCGATTAAGTGCGGATAGAACGCGTTGAAAATTCATACCTGCCATCTGCATGCTGTCAGAAGCAATTTTAAAACACATTCCATTGTACGTTCTGTATTAAAAAATTATCCTTGGATTTTACATGCAACTTCCTTTAAAATTCTATGGCAAAAGTTTTAATAATCATCTAGAATAGCACTACAAAGTACACATCGATGTATCATGTTAAAGGAGGATTATATGAAAAGGAAATTAGTAACATTAGTTATGGCATCAGTAATTATTACAGTTACTGCATTGGCAGGTTGTGGAAATGACAATGGTGGTAATACGGGAACAGTTAAGACGACGGAGGTTACAGATAAGGGAAAAGACACTGAGAAAACGGATAGACCAGATACTGAAAATGAAGAAGAAGTAACATTGACAGTAGGATATCCTACCAGTTTTGTACCGGATGCTTTTGAGGTAGTGGCAGAGATGGCGAAAGAGCAGATGGGGATAACAATAGTGGCTCAGCCGTATTCCGATGCAGATGAGACAACCCTGCGTTCGCTGCTGGCCAGCGGTGAGGCACCCGATTTGATATTTTATAATTCTGGAAGTCTTATGAAGCGTTTGAATCCCTCGGAATATTTCATTGATATAAGTACCTATGAAAACCTGATGAATCGAATCGAGGATACTTTTAAGAGTTCTGTGACAGTAGATAAAGCAGTATATGGAATACCTCAGTCTGCATCAATGGGTGGAGGGGCTTTACAAAAATTTAGATCAAAGCATCATAAAATGTACAGTTGACAACTTAACTTAAATAGAGTAATGAATGATTTCTTAAACAGATACCAGTAAGATAGACAACCATCAGTGCTGATATCAAGAAAGACAAATAATGAATGCGCTGAATAGCTGCAATTATGGGTGTGTTTTAGATAATCAGGTATGATTTCAACCTGGGGCCTTACTAATAATAGGTGAGGCACAGGTTTATACTAGCAAATATAATTCGTATGATGGCAAATGATAGTGAATTTATCTTTTAGCATAATAATTTACAAGTTTACATATACCATGTGCATGGGATTTGGTTGTAACGCAGCCGGTATCATCGGCTGCCGTATTATCGATTCGCCCAGTGAACGTTTCATAGCAATGATCACCAATAATTTTGTCCCCTGCAATGGAAGACTGCCCATTTTAATATCCGTTATTTCGATGTTTTTTGTAGGAAAGGTTACAGGTGTATTTTCGTCGCTGTTATCGGCAGTCATTTTAGCCGGTATGATTGTACTTGGCATACTGATGACTCTTGTGGTATCCAAGTTATTATCTAAGACAATATTAAAAGGAATGCCTTCCTCATTTACAATGGAGCTGCCGCCTTACCGGAGGCCTCAGATCGGAAAGGTAATTGTGCGTTCGATTTTTGACCGGACACTCTTTGTCTTAGCCCGTGCAGTTGTGGTAGCGGCACCGGCCGGGCTGATTATCTGGCTGATGGCAAATCTGTCAATTGGTGATATGACGGTTCTGACCCATTGCACCAGAGAACTGGATCCTTTTGCAAAACTACTGGGAATGGACGGTGTAATATTAATTGCTTTCATTCTGGGGCTGCCGGCAAATGAAATTGTAATACCGATCATGATCATGACATATATGGCACAGGGAAGTCTGATGGAAATAAATGACCTGGATGTACTGAAGCAGCTTCTTGTACAGAACGGATGTGGGGTTCTGAAAGGTGAGGGGGTGTGAATTAATGTGGAACTAATGGGAAGGGATGTCTAAAAAAAAGGGAGCCCCGCTAAATAATGTGTCCACACTTATGGGTACATTATATATTGTGTTGGAATACTTTTTCAAAGTTTCAACCCCTAGGGGGGCTTGAAGGCGCTGAATAGGTCATGTTATCATACGAGAGAATTAAAAAAATGGAGGATTACAGATGAAAAAGAAATGCAAAAAAATTGCAGCCATTCTGGCATGTGCGGCATTGACCATGGCGGTATTAGCCGGATGTGGGAAGAGCACTGCATCACTGGAAACTACGTCTCAGCAACAGAAAGACGAAGAAAAAAGTACAGGTGAGGCACCAGCAAGTGAGTCTGAAAATGAGTCAGTAAGTGAGTCAGCAAGTGATGAAGTAAGTGAGTCAGCAACAAGTGGGCAGCCGGCAAGCGAGGCAGCACAAAGCAGTGCTGGTACAGACAGTTTGGTTGTGGCGATGACAAAGGATCAGAGCACGATTACCCCTTTTACGTATATTAATGGAACACCGGGATTTGATGTCATGAGATTTATGTATGACAGTCTCTTTACGATCAATCAGGAGAATGAAGCAGTACCCTGGATGGTGGATGATTCCTACGAAGTAAGTGAAGATTATAAAACCTATAAGGTAACGCTTTTGGAAGGGCAGAAGTGGCATGATGGAAAACCTGTTACAGCAGATGATGTGAAGTTTACCTTTGAATATGTGCTGACGCAGACACTGGGAAGATGGATTACGATTGCATCCCAGGTGGAATCCATAGAAGTGAATGGAAATGATATAACATTTACTTTATCTGATCCGAATCCTGATTTTATCCGCTCAGGGCTGGCTGATATGCGAATTGTTGCCAAACATATGTATGAAGGGGTAACCGATGGCACTACTGTGGAGAACATGGGAAGCGGTGCTTATAAAATGTCTGAATATAAGCCGGAACAGTATTATACACTGGAAGCCCAGGAAGATTATTTTAAAGGAACGCCAAAAGTAAAGACCATTCAGATGCCTGTTATTGCAGATGGCGCTGCGAGGCAGCAGTCTCTGATTTCTGGTGAAATAGCGGCATATACAGGAAGCATTACGCCTGAAATGATTGATACCTATGAAGCGGCAGAAAACATTAAATTGATTGAAACAGAAGGTTATGCGTCTACCCTCCTTTTATTTAATTGTGAAAGAGCGCCATTTAACGAAGCTAATTTCAGAAAAGCACTTACATATGCGGTAAATTTGGACGAAATTATAGACCAGGTATGTCTGGGCAGAGCGCAGAAAGGAACAGCGGGATATATAAAGAGTGGTCTGAAAGAGTATACAGAAGGACTGGACTATGAATTCAATGTTACGAAAGCAGAACAGATGCTGGATGAACTGGGGTATACTGAAAAAGACAGTGATGGAATGCGTCTTACAAAAGAAGGTGAGAAGATGGATCTGGAACTGCTTGTGCAGTCCGGTAATACGCTTCGCATGCGTACGGCTGAGCTTCTGGCAGCGCAGCTTGCCAAGGCAGGAGTCAGAGTGACCGTGAACGCTATGGAATCTCAGACCGTGGATGAAAAGGTATGGCCGGAATTCGATGTATCAAAGGGCCGTGATTATGACATGGCTATGTGGGGCTGGTCAGCGCCTGTTATTCAGAAAGCAGGCAGTATTCTCACCTCCTGTTACAGCGATTTTGTAGAGGGAGGAGATAATCTGGGAGGATATAAGAGTGAGGCTTTTGATACTCTGGCGGCACAATATCTAAAGAGTGCGGATGTAAATGAAAGACTGAATCTTTCACATGAAATGCAGAAACTGGCGGCTGAGGAAGCTCCCTTTGTAACGCTCTTCTTTGAAGATACAATCAGTGCTGTAAATACATCCTTATATGATGGATGGGTATCGGCAAAAGGAACCTATGCGTTTCATACATTCTCTTTCCTGCCCCAGGAAAAATAACAAATGCAAATAAAGATACACAATGGCATTGGACTGCTGTTGTGTATTTTTCACACAGGAGAAAATATTGAAATATCGTATAACACATTACATAGTTTTACTGTCGGCAGTGGTCATATTGAATTTTTTTCTGCCAAGGATGCTGCCGGGGTCACCCATCGCTCAGCTGGCGGGTGAAGAAGTGGGCAGTATGACACAGAGCGAAAGAGATCGGATCCTATCAGCCTATGACTTGGATAAGCCGCTGACAGTGCAGTTTTTTACCTATATCAGGAATATTGTTACACTGGATTGGGGGATTTCTTTTTCAAAAAAGCAACCGATCACTGATTTATTGAAGGCAGCAATCCCCTGGACACTTCTGCTGGTTGGCTGTAACTTGATTCTCTCTACTATTTTGGGAACATTTTTAGGTGCACTATCTGCCGCTTTGAGGAAGAAGAAGAAAGACATGAAACTGATGCTTTTGGTGATATTGTGCAGTTCCCTTCCTGCTTTCTGGATAGGTATGATTTTCATTTCCGTTTTTAGTGTAGGCCTTGGGTGGTTTCCTGTCTATGGCGCCTATTCTATGTTTAGCGGACTGGAAGGGTGGGCATATGCCAAAGATGTTTTTGGACACCTGGTTCTTCCGGTTACGACAATGACTATCGTTTCCATTTCGGTCTTTTTCACAACGTCAAGATATAGCGTTTTGGAGACGATTCATCAGGATTATGTATTTATGGCAAAGGTAAGGGGAATTCCCAAAAAAAGAGTGCGTTTTTGCTATATGATGAGAAATGCACTGATTCCGGTATTTACCGTTTTTATGATGGAGCTTGGGAGCGTTTTAAGCGGTTCCGTTGTGATCGAGAGTGTCTTTGCATATCCGGGCCTTGGCAATCTTCTGTATAATGCTGTTTTGTCCAGGGATTATCCTCTGATGCAGTATGGTTTTCTGGTTTCCTCATTTATGGTAATTGCAGCCTCTTTGCTGACGGATATTTTATATTCCAGAATTGATCCCAGGATGGTAGATGAAGATGAAGAATAGAAAATTATTTATAACAGGCATGGTTATTGTGGTATTTTTCCTGCTTCTGGCAGTGTTTGCTCCGGTGCTGGCACCTCATGAGCCGGATGAAATAGTCGGACAATCCTTTCAGGCACCCAATGGAGATCATCTGCTGGGGACAAATGATATTGGACAGGATGTATTGACGGAGCTGCTTTATGGAGCAAGATATTCCATTGCCATCGGATTTCTGGCAATGGCTATTTCTGTGGTGATTGCCTTGACTTTTGGAATTATATCAGGATGGTGCGGGGGCTGGCTGGATAGTATTCTGATGAAAATCACGACTTTTTTTCTGACTATTCCTTACCTGCCCCTAGTGATACTTCTTGCAGCTTTATTAAAAGGCGGATTGATTACCACTGCCCTCATTTTGGGAGTCACATCCTGGGCGGAAATGGCTAAGGTAGTGCGTTCCCAGGTCTTGAAGATCAAGAAGCAGGAATATATCCAGACCATTCAGGCAATGGGGGCAAAAGATGGATATGTTTTGACCAGACACATTTTGCCGGAACTTTTATCCTTTATTGCTTACCATATGATCATTCGGTTCAAATCTTCCATATTGGCGGAGTCATCATTAAGCTTTCTGGGACTTGGGTCTGCAGTTGTAAAAAGCTGGGGTTCTATGCTGTATTATGCACAGGCTAAAAATGCTTTTCTGACAGCAAGCTGGAGGTGGCTTGTACTTCCACCGGGATTCATGATTGTAGCTCTGATCTTTAGCCTGATGCTGATTGGATATAGTATAGAGGGAAAAGTAAATCCCGGAAGGGAGGCTTAGTATGGAACAAACAATATTAGAAGCAAAAAACCTTACGGTTGGTTACGTCAGCAACGCCAGACCAGCAGTGGCAGGGCTTGATTTTACGCTTGGGGAAGGAGAAACATTGTGCCTGCATGGACAGTCAGGATGTGGTAAAAGCTCTGTTGTATGGGCAGTTATGGGGATGATGGAGGCTTTAGGGGGATATGTACAGGGGAGTCTGCGTTATAGAGATAATGAACTGATCGGTTTATCGGAGAAAGAATATGATAGTATCCGTTGGAAAGAAATTGCGCTGGTACCCCAGTCTTCCATGTCATCCTTTAATCCAGTGTATAGAATTGGGAAAACTTTAGATGAAATGCTGTGTCTTCAAAATCAGATAAAGGAAAAAAATGAGCGCAGGGATATCTGCATGGAATTAATGGAACTTGTCCGGCTTTCACCCAACATACTGGATTCTTATCCCCATGAACTGAGCGGGGGTATGCGCCAGAGAGCGGCAATTGCTTTAGCCATACTTTTACATCCCCGGATCTTGATTCTGGATGAGGCAACTACAGGACTGGATGTACTTGTAGAAGCGGATATTTTATGGATGCTGAAAAAGCTGAGGATGCAAAAAAATATGTCCATGCTGTTTATCAGCCATGATACAAGGATTGCCAATGCTTTCTGTGACAGGAGGATTGAATTTTGAACATGGTACTGGAAGTGAAGGATGTTTCTAAGACTTATAAAGTAAGACAGAGAAGTAAGAAAAAGGAAACGAAAGCGGTGTGGGGCGTTTCTTTCGATTTGCCTGAGGGAGAACGGCTGGGAATTATCGGAGCCAGTGGATGTGGGAAGAGCACACTTTTAAAATTGGTTCTGCAAAGCCTGAAACCCGATGGGGGAGTTATCAGAAGAAACGGAAGGGTGGGCTTTGTATCCCAGGATCCATACAGTTCACTCTGTAAAAGGCTGTCTGTGGAAAACTGTATTGGAGAGCCCCTGCTGTTTACCGGACAGGCAAAGAATATGGAACAATGCAAAACGGCAGTTTGGCAAGTAATGAAAGATGTGCATCTGGATTACGAAACTTATGCAAAGAGACATCCCCATCAATTAAGCGGTGGAGAGCGTCAGAGAGTATGTATCGCAAGGGCACTTATTTTGCAGCCGGATGTTCTGATTCTCGATGAACCAACATCCATGCTGGATTATCAGGTAAAGGCAAGCCTCGGGGAAACCATATATTCTGTCTCAGCAGAGAGAAAAATGGCAATTTTGCTGGTCACGCATGATATTGAATTTGCCCGTAATCTGTGCGACAGAATATTGGTAATGAAATCCGGTGAAATCATAGAGTCTGGCAATACAGAGGCTATCTGGAAGAATCCAGAAAATGCATATACAAAAAAACTCTTTTTTGCGGCAACAGACCTGGAGAGCTATTGGCAGTTAAAAGACAGAATGCCAAGCCTGACACTGGATGAGTCATTATAAAATCCATGGTCTGCATGTTCATGAATATAGGATTCTATAATGGGAAGCCATGTTTCTGATGCTTCTGGTATAGACATGTAATACCCGGTCAGCCGTAGTATGGCTTCGCTAATAGGCTCTCTGTGATTCCAGGAGCATACGACGTGAGTAAGTTCAGGGTTATATCCAATGGAACGCAGCAGGTTTAGAGGATAGGTGATATGATTGCTGCCACTGTGAGAAAGGGAATGACCCAGAAGCCGGTGGTTAAGGGAGTCCGCTGATGGGGCGTCAGGATTGGGCATGGGATCAATTCCAATGTAAATACAGAAACGGCTGCATACAGAAATCATTTTAAGCAGTGCATCCGGGTGATAGAGTCCTGGCGCAAGGCTTGCCAGAACGATGTCAAACTTACGGGAACCAAAATCATAGGAACAGAAATCACCCTTTAATATATCGAAATTATTCTGGCTCTGAGAATGCATTTTCTGACGAAGAATGCGGTTCATGGAGTCTGAGATGTCCATGGCAGTTACATGGCTGCAGAATCTGGAGAGGGGAAGCGTGTAGGAACCGGTGCCGCTGCCGATATCAAGAACATTGTATTCGTGATTTAAGAGGCCCTTTGAAGAGAGCAGATCCAGTACGGCAGTGACACGCCGGGTACTGCTGCCCATGGTTTGGTCGTAATATTTGGCGGAAGCGTTCCAGCAGATGCTTTCATCAGTGAAGGTTTTTCGAAAGAGGGATTGTTTTGCCGCATCTTTCCAAAGGGATATCCAGTGTGCAGAAGAAGTATTCATAGTTGATAAAGTCCTTTTTATGTTTTACAAAATTATAGCATGTGAATGGAAATAAAATGAAGCCCCTGGTGGGGATAAGTTTAAAACAAAAAGCGTTTTAAACTTTCTATAGTGCAATACCGCAGACTTGTCTGCGGTATGCAGGGGTATAAAAATGGAGGTAATATAAATGGGTAACAGGATATTATTATTAGGAGTATATGGAATGGAAATGGTTGAATGCGGCGGCGTCCTCTGCAAAAATGCGAGGAATGGGGGAGTTTCCCACGCAAGTATTATGTTCGCAGGGGAGAAGATGAGGGAAGGACTTGAAAAGGCTTCTGAAATTTTAAATACAAGTATAGAATATCTGGGTATGGATTCCGGTGAATTAAGTGGTACCCTGGAAGAAAAGCTGCAAATCGTAAAAGTGATCCGTTCTTTTAGGCCTGACATCATAATCACTCAGGATCCGGAGCATTGCGTAAGTGACCTGGATCCGGGCAGGAGGCCGGCAATGACCGTACTGCTGGAAGGAATTGCACTTGCCGGAAGAGCATATGCACTTGATAAACTGCCGGGATTGGAGCCTTGCAGATGTAATAATATTTATTACATGACACCGGAAAATCCAAACTGCCTTGTTGATATTTTTGATGTCTGGGATGAAAAATGCCAGGCGATGGATTCTCTGGAGTCTCAGATTCTGTTTATCGGCGAGCTGACCAGTGAAGAAAAAAAGGCACAGTATGCAAAATTCATACCAGGGCTTAATGAGCTGCAGTCACCATTGGAGCAGGGGACACAGATGAAGCGTCTTATGGATACGGCTTATCATCTCTACCAGGGGTCTACGGGACATAATGATGTGTTTTTATCAGAATGTTACAGAAAAGAAGGGATGTTTGTATTAGAGGAGCTGTTTTGAGAGAATAGACAGTTATATATTTATGTTACCGTCAGCTATGGCTGGCGGTTTTAAACTTAATAATGTTCGCAACCAAAATACATGATAATTAGTTAAAGCCAGCAGAGTATCATAATAAAATCCTAAACTCGTAAAAAAGTTCTAAATCATTAAAGTACATAACCCTGGAATTCTGTGGATCTTGGTCCAAAGCTGGATTTGCCTGAACTTTTCGTAGATGCAAATCGTGGTGAGGACCTGAAGGTTTTGTCAGCCATGCATCATGCTTATAATGTCACGGGGGGATGTGTTAGATGAATCAACAGTTTCAGGAGTATATATGGCGGGTGGAACGGGGACACCGCTTGTATATACCCAGGATGAAGCGGGATTTCATATCACATTGCCAGAGACGCAGGATTCTATTGGAGCCTGCTGGAGCGTATGGTGTGCTGGATCAGGATGCCAGTGCTTTGGGGGCATTAGCCCGCCTTCTTGGTGACGTGGATCTGAACGGCATCGTTGATACTCAGGATGCAGCAGAACTGCTGGAGTACAATGCAGAATTAAAAGAGCTGAGCCGGGAACAGGCAGAAGTAGGAGATGTAAACCGGGATGCCGCAACTGACTGCAGTGCCGCATCGGCAATCCTTCAGTACTCGGGGCTTTTATCAATTTTCAAACTTTTTAACCAGCCGAATCAACAAATCCATAGCTGGTGTAACCCACTTATTCTTATGATAAGCACAAACAGCAGTAATCTCAGGAGTTTCCATGGACGTTATGACCTCTTGCAGGATTCCCTGCTTTAATTCCGTTGCAACCGCAAAACGGGGAAGGCAGGCAATGCCAAGATTGCTCTGTATACACCGTTTGATTGCCTCTAAGCTGCCAATCTCCATTTCACCATTGAGAACAATGTCCATAACAGACAGATAGTGAACAAAACGTTTGTGATAAATGCTGTTTTTATCCACGGTCAGCAGACAGCTTTTCTTGCGCTGGTGCCTGTCTGTAAAATTCAGTTCATCTCCGGTAAGCATGGGGCTTGCAACAAGAACAAGAGGATAAGAGGTTAAGCGCTCTATCACAGCAAAAGAACCATAGCCATTTACATCATAATGAATGCCCATATCAACCCCGCCACTTAATACCTGCTCCCGAATCAAATAACAATTCGATAGCTGCAAAGAAAGTCTGACGTTAGGTGCTTGCTGCCGAAACTGCTCTATAACAGGCTGCATTTTATAATTTAATAGAGTTTCAGGAAGTGCAACATTTAGATTTCCTGTTAATTCGCGATCCTTTCTTCCGTAATTCTCCATCTGCTCAACTGCTTCCAGTACAGTGTCCACATAGGGAAGTAACTCCTTGCCCGCCTGTGTTAAAACCATTCTGCGTCCGATTTTGTCAAATAACTTGACAGACAACTCTTGTTCTAAAATCTGTATCTGCAAAGTAACCGTCGATTGGGCATAGTTAAGCTGCTCGGCTGCTTTTTGAAAGCTTCCGGCTTCTAAAATGGTGCGTAATGTTTGCAGATATTTAAGTTCCATAAAAAGTCCTCCGGGTATATAGTTCAGAATTATCGAATTTAATATTTTGTTATTTCTATTTTACTGAATTGTTTCTAGCTGATATTATAAAATAGATAGATAAAAAGGTCAAGGAGGAGGTTACTGCCGCTCCAGACAGTTTCAGCTTACGAAATGAGAAAGGATAGAAGATGATTACAGCAGAAGAGCTTGTAAATCAAGCTATAAATCTGGGATATGACAAATGTGGAATTATCCCTTTGGATGCATTAAGCGGATACACAGAGAAATTGACAAAGCGAATTCTCAGGTTTCCAGAGACAACGGGCAGATATCAAAAGCTTTTTCAGCTGGCGAATCCAAAAGAAAGTTTTCCTTGGGCAAAAGCGGTAGTCGTTTGTTCTTTTTATTATGGTAAATACCGGATTCCGCAAAATTTGCAAGGATATATTGCCAGATATTATTTGACGGACAGCAGAAAAAATACATTGACGGAGGGGTATCAGACAAGTGTGGACTTTGAGCGTTTTTTATGCAGCCAGGGCTTTCAAATTGCATTTGATCGTGATTTTGGCATTGTTCCGCTGAGATGGGCGGCAGTGGAAGCAGGACTTGGCATCTTCCGTAAGAACAACTTCTTTTACACCGAAAAAGGTTCCTGGCAACATATAGAAGCCTTTTTAATTGACCAGCCATTGGTTTATCAAAACACCCACAGCCTGCGTCCTTGCTCAAACGCCTGTACACTTTGTGCCACAGCCTGTCCAACTGCATCTCTGTGTGCACCTTATGCAATGAACCGTAATACTTGTATATCTGATCTAACCACATGGAGTGGCTGGGATTTAGACAAAGAGCCTCTGAACAAAATGATGGGAGATTGGATCTACGGCTGTGATGCGTGTCAGGATGTATGTCCTTATAACAAGCATGCATGGACAGGAGAAAAAGAAAGTAAAAGCCTGGAAATGATTGCACCGGGGATTTCACTTATAAAGCTCATAGAAGCTGAATATTCATGGTTGGAGCAAGTGTTAAATCCCCTTTTGTGGTATATCCCGAAGAATAAATGCTGGCGCTATAAAACAAATGCATTGAACGCAATGAGAAATAGTTGGAAGCCAGAATATATGCCCGCTGTACGCAGGGCATGTCAAGACGAAAAAGCCCAGGTCAGACGAATGGCAAGGTGGGTCTCTAATCTAGTTTCACAAGAATAAAAAGAGGCTGTGAAAAAATGATATCTCATTTTTCGCAGCCTTCCATTTTACTTCTATTTCAATGTCTCAAGCAGCAGTTCCTTTTCGCCCATTTCAACACAGATCACGGTATCGATGGGATGGAAATCCGATTCATCTTCCGAGATTTCGAACATCCAGCAAGAGTCACCTTCGCAGCTTTTGACGCAGTTTCCGATAACAGGCTTGCCGCTGTGAAGCAGATATGCTTTCTCAATGGTATTGGCGATGTTATTCAGCAACAGTTTTTTCACTGGTTTTTTCAAGTGAATGTATAAACGATAGTCTTTGCCGGTAAAAATCACATTGTCCATTTCATAGACATAGTGGGGAACTGGCTTTGTTGCATAGACACTGTCTCCGCAGCTTTTTAAATATTCCGCTATGCTGTCAAGGATGCGGCAGCTTTCTTCTGGGATGCTTCCATCAGCTTTCGGACCGATATTCAGCAGATAGTTACCACCGCGGCTGTTGATTCTAAGCATTAAGTGTATGATCTCCTCCGGTGTCTTCCAATTATGGTCATGCTTACTGTAGGCAAAAGTATCATTCAGGGTCGCAGGAACCTCCCAGTCTCCGTTAAATGGCAGTGATGGTATTGCATTGTCACCGGTTGTCATATAATCACCAATCTGGTTGCCAATTCTGCCGCTGACAATGCATGCAGGCTGTATGGATTTGATCAGGTCATAGATCTCCTGGCTTTCTTCTTTTGTACAGCCCATAGGCGTATCCAGCCAGAGCATGTGTACATCCCCATAGCCGGTAAGGAGTTCTTTAATCTGAGGAAGGCATTTTTCATCTAAATAACGGCGGAAGTTTTTTCCATCGTTATTTTTCTTATGGATATAACCATCAGGATGATGCCAGTCCTGAGCCTGTGAGTAATAAAGGCAGAATTTTACATCATACTTACGGCAGGCTTCACCCAGTTCTGCCACGATATCCCTGCCAAAAGGCGTTGCATCTACTACATTATAGGAAGAACAGTGTGAGTGATAAAGTGCAAATCCATCATGATGTTTTGCAGTAAATGTCAGATATTTCATCCCCCAGTCACGAGCCTGGCGGACATATTCGTCGGCATTGAAATTAACCGGATTAAACTGAGCTGCCAGTTTTTCGTATTCCGGGATAGGAATATCCAGATCATTCATGATCCATTCTGCGATATTATCTGTAACTTTTCCATTGTATTCTCCTGCTAGGATGGAGTAGAGTCCCCAGTGGATAAACATTCCGTATTTGGCTTCTTTAAACCATTTCTGTTTTGTATCATACATAGCTGCATCTCCTTTGATTTTTCGTGTCTGAAGTTAAAAAACTTAAATTAATTCGTCTTAACATACCAATATTATAAGATTGACACCATGAAAAATGCAATGTAATATTATAATGAAAGGATGTGATTTTTTGACTTTTCCTGATGTCACCACTAAAGTTGTACACTGCGTATATTACCGTAATAACGAAAGCTGGAACCATCCGGTAAATATATATCCCTATAATACGCTCTATCTGGTTCTGGACGGCGATGGTGAAATTCTTGTTGATGGCAAAATTATCAGACTATTGCCGGAGCATGCGTATCTAATCCCGCCTAATACACAGTTTTCCTGCAAGTGCAGCCATTATATAGAAAAGATATACATCGACTTACACGCCGAACTGCTTCCCGGTCTGGATATTTTCGGTGCCGAAAACGGCATTGCTTTTGTCCCCCTTGCCCGGGAAGAGATTCTGGACGTAGTCAGACGCAGCAACAGCCGGAATACCTTGGGAGATAACCCGGCTTTTACTGTTTTAGAGCCAGCTTCTTTCTGTGACAAGCTATGGTACGATGCTTTTTTGTTAAGGATTTTATCAGATCTGTTACCGGACAACTGGACATCCCCGGATATTCAGTTCATGCGGTATCGGGCTATTCTGGATGATATTGATGCCAATCTGTCTGCTGCATTAAGGATGAGCGATATCGCAGCCAGACATGGCTGGCATCCTGCTACCCTCAGCCGGGCATTTCAAAAGGATTTCGGCTGCAGTATCAAAACATATTCGGAAAACCTGCTTTCTGCCAGACTCCGCCAGGAACTGGTAACCACCGATAAAACCATCAAAGAACTGGCTGTGCAGTATCAATTTTGTGATGCTTACTACCTGTCGGCTTTTTTTAAACGGCGTGAGGGGATTTCACCCAGCGAATACAGGAAGGTCAATATGAGAGTAGACTTGTATCATGAAACTAATTAGAGGTAAATACTTTGGAGAAATTTATATGTAATCCATATATTCCTATTTTTTCTGGAGGCATACATTATTGAACCGTTAACGGACAGATAAAATAAATATAGAAGTTAAAAGTTCTGAAACTTTATAAAAAAGTTACAGGGCTTTTATTTTGTGGCTTATACAGTCGAAGACATATATGTCATTTTTTAGGGAAATTTATATGCCTCCTTGATTGGCTGTCTTTAAAATATACAAAATAAAGTTTTTCACGCTTAGTATGGGTTACTGGTGCATATCCATAGGAAAACAAATGAAATTTAGATATAATTTAATGTGAACTATAGATAAATATAAACCTGGTAAAATAGTAAAATCTATACATGAAAATGACCGGGTAAAAATTCCATGAGGTGAAAATAAGGAGGGAACGGATTCAGACGGATATAATTTGGGGCGCTATGAGTGTGTTCATACATATGCACATTCACATCGAAAATATGCAATTCACCACAACTTAGGGAAAAAAATTTGACATTAATCGTTTCTATCATCTAAGATCTTTAAAAAAGCTTTGGGAGTGTGGTGTTATGCAAAAATTGAAAATTCAGGAAGCGGTTACAAGAACTCAGGAGTGCCTTAATTTTTTTTGGCAAAAAGACAGTTCTTACATTATTCGGCAGCTAAGCGAAGAGGTTGTCTGGATAGGGGCATTAAAGAAAGAATTTAAACATGGAAAGGATATGGTCGTACAGGATTTGGTAGAAACCAGCAAAGCCAATCCTAAATGCCATTTAATGCAACAGGAGTTTTGGTGTGTTGCCCATGACAGGAAATCTTGTCTGGTGATGGGACGTTATCTGGTGACTACAGATCAGAAAACACAATTGCTATTGCAAGAGGAGCAAAGGGTGACATTTAGCTGGCATTTAAAAAATGGTGAATTGAAAATTATATATATACATATTTCAAGTCCTCTTGAGTACTTAGGGGATTATGAGCTCTTTCCATGTAAAAGAGGTTCAATGACTTACGAATATCTGAAAAAACTGATAGAAAATGATAATGGAAAAGATCATCGATTAGAAATTAGGGATAAGTATGGTTGTGTACACTATTTAAAAGAGTCGGAAGTGGAATATGCGGAAGCCCAAAACCATTATACAATGTTTCACACTGTTAGGGAAAACTGTATTGAGGCCAGAATTTCCTGGAAAGAATGTCATGGTATCCTGGGACAAGACTTTGTAAAAGTTCATCGCAGTTATATCGTGAATCGAAGTTATGTGAAAGCTTTGCGTAATTCGGAATTAATCATGATTTCCGGATCACATATTCCTGTACCAGTGAAAAAATATAAAAATATATATAAAGAGCTTATGTGCGAGTGATAAAGTTCGACTTACAGAAAGTGCGTAAAGTGCGTTTAAACGCAGAAAAAAATATTATAAAAATTAGGAGGATTTACTATGAAGGCAAATGTTTTGAAGAAAGAGAGTGTAAACATTAAATTAAATAAAATCAATGGCGATCATGCGAGACTGGATTATCATGTACTAATGGAAACGATGCCTGGAACAGATAAGAACTATTTTGCGATATGGCCGGCAGATGACAGTGTGAAAGGACCTGCGATACCATGGAGAAAGCAGCCGTTAAAAACTTATGTAATGCAATCAGATTATCAAGATGGAACAATCACCATGGAGGATTTAAATTTATTTGAAAGAGGATATATTATAGGATATTCTCTTGCTGCTTACAACCCGGGTTCTCAAACGAACAATTTTTGTTCAACGGTTTATGTTTCTTCCTTAACTTCAGGTGCAGAAGTTATTAATAAATCTATTTGCATTGATGTAGATTCGGTTGAACCAACCTCTGTTATGATTAAATATGATACTTGTGTAAATTATCGTCCAAATGACAATGGAAACTGGATTGGAATATGGGATGCGTTAAATGATTTATATGTAGATTTACCCAAATGTGCATCCAGAGTGGAAAGCAATACTCAGTCAGGGGAAATTGCGTTGGATGGCTTTCCTGTAGTAGCTGGACATAGTTACATAGTGGGCTATTTCACAGACGGATGGAATGTTAAAATGAGTGCTTTATCCCGAAGCGGTTTAGCTGCTATTACAACCTTCGCGGCTGAATAAAAGGCCGAAGTAAGATAGTGGAGGATATATAGGTTATATGTCGGCATAGTGAAAACGCCATAAAAGTATCATCTCATACTTTTATGGCGTTTTGGTATTTATCCGTCTGAATTTAGATTGGACAGGTATTGCCGGAAAGGAGACGGTCATGCGGTTTAGAAAAATGACAATGAGCTGTTATACAGCTTACGAAGAGGAAAATATGGCTGAAGCATTTCTGTTCTTGATGGGAGAGGAGTGTGGGCCAGAGGAGATATCATTAGAGGAAGCATTCCTTGACAGGGATAATTTAGGAATCAGCTTCTGGTTTCCAGGGGGGCAGTTCCCACTATCACCAGAAGAAGCAGATAAGATTCGTGAGCAGATGAAAAGTGTTCTTTTGGGATATAACACGATTAAGAGGGCTATATTCTGGCTATGTGATGGAAAAGAACCATTAGCGGAGAATATGACCAGACTGGGTCTTATAACAGAAAAGAATGAGGAAGCATTTACCTATGGAAACTGTCAGTTCCCGATAGTCGATAATCTTCGGTTTGAGATTAAGAGCTATGCAAAGATAAAAATAGCACAAGACAAAGTCAGCTTACATAATACACAAAGCAGGGACAACGTATTTGACTTTCTACCTGGATTAAAAAAAGGTGATTATAATATTTTCAACTGTGGAATTTCATTTGAGAAAGGATGCTGCGGCTGTCTTGTATTTAACATGGATATTATGATGTCGGAATTTTTAAAAGAACTGACACCTGGATTAGAGTACAGCTATGTGACAGAAGGAAAGGAAGAAAGTGTATACACCCCCCTTTATCGAATGAATGAAATAGAACCGAAGGATTTTCTGCTTTCCCTCTGTGTAATGATAGATCCTTGTGACATTTGCAATGAACAGAAGCAGCCGTCGGGACAGATGTCAGATTATAGAAATCATCGAACGGTTCTGAATGTTCTGAATGAAAAATCTGATACGCCCTTTCCCACAAACTTTACTACAATTTATGGAGAAACGGTTTATCTGGATTTTGTAAATGAAGAAGACAGCCACTATCCGTCAAGATTTACATTCTCAAAGACGAAGCAGGATAAGCATCACAGGCTCTGTCCGGAGGGAGAATTTTATCTGTATGGCACAGTAGGAGCAAAAGAGGTATCACTTTTATGCGGAAGGAACGCAACAGAATATCTGCAGCTTCAGGCAGGGGAGAAAATCCGTTTTCTTTCAGGACAAAATGCTCATGCACCAATCGTGGAAGGAAGGGCATTTCAGGTTGGAGAAGATTATGATGCAAACGCATCGAATCTTACAAGGGCATTTAGAACCTCCTGGATAGGTGTAACTGAAGGAAAATATGTGTCTGAGCCGCCTGGGTTTGCACTTTATGGCATGGAACCGGAAGCTGTGTCGGAAATACTGGTGCATCAGCCGCCGTCTATCCTTCTGCGTGAAACAAAAGAGGGGATTTGTTTTCCTGTGATGCCTTATAAGCAGGCTTTAGTTCGTGATAAACAGAAACTGGAAAAGCTTGAGGATAATATTTTGGCAAATGTGCGTCAAAAGCAGATTGGAAAATACGGTTGTGAAAGGTGTATTTCCGGAAACGGGATTACTTTGGAGAATACCACTATAGTGACACCGGCGGGGTTCCTGGCAAATATGGAAGGAAACCGGTTTAGAAATATCAGGCTTACAAATGGAGAAGGGGAGGATGGCATTTGTTTTTGCAATCCTGCTGAGGAGTTAGTGCAGGTTTTTCAGTCTCCAAGTCTGTGCCTGGTGGCAGTAAATCCCCAGTATTTGGGAGCCGTGGATGATGAATCCAATGCTGCCTGTTTTCGGAATGTGTGCAGCATACAGGATTGGACATTCCGGGCACAAGTGGGGTTTGACTGTAAATATGGCAGCTATGGGGGAGTAATGATTATCAAAGGATGCAAAGGAAAATTATTTGACCCGGATGATTTGAAGGAAGTGAAGAAAAAGCGAAGCTTGATTAGTTGTATAGATGCATGGACCTGTCGCGGTGAATTCTCTTCTCCGGTAACCAATGCAGGAAGTAAGGGGGATATGTCACAGCAGCCGTTACTGATGAAATGGATTGAGAATTATTTTAAAGACGCATATGAACAAACAGACCAGGAATATTTTTCACAGTTTTGCGAAGTTATAACGGATGAAAACTGGCAGGGAGTACTGTTTTTGCGACTTCCGCTGGAAGCAGAAAACATGCCCGCACAGATGGCAGGGCTTCTGTCTGGTGCAGCAAATGCAGAGAAGCTATGTGTTCATCATTTAGGAATCACTTTGAATACTATAAGTGTGGAGAATGGACAGATAAAGCAGGATAAGAATAGTTCCTTATTTGGATTGATTTGCTATCGGGATACGAATCTGGGCCAGGGAAAGGTAGAGGCAGTTATGCCAAAGGATTTTGGGAACGAAGAATTTCGTCTGCTGGAATTAAAAGTGCTGTTTCGGGATTCGGCTGTGGTAAAGCAGTCCTGTAAAGCGCAGATTTCATTTGCCCGATTGTTTGGTTCATCAGTTAAGGCCATGAAGGACGGAAATCCGTATCGTGCATTGCTGTTGGAAGGCCATTACCAGTTGAGAGATGGAGCAGAAGTATTTTTACTGCAAAACAAAGAAACCGGTACATTTGAATTGGACAGCAATATTTTAAAGGTAGTACGCGTTACAGATGTGGAAATGATTTCCCCCACTTTTGACTGTACCCGCTTTGCGCTAAGCGGAAGTTTACACTTCCATACCGTCCCCGTTATTTCAGATTCTGAGATTATGGTTGATTTGTTCTCGTTTGGAGAGGAAAGCAAAAGCGGTTTGATTTTTTCCCATGCGGAACTGGAAATGAAGCTAAAAGAGAATGTCCAGGAATTTATATTCTTTGCAGGCAGTACACAATTTGATTTATTAAAAAGCGAGCCAGGAATACATAGTCTTTGTTCGCAGCTGCATCTTCAGCTACTGGGAATGGTGGATGGCAATATAAATGGGTGGAAGGGGGACGGGTATGCAAAAGTTATACCCTGTGTACGTTTTTCGGAAGAAGGAGAGGGTTCCTGGATAGGTCTGGAGTGGAAGGCTGAGCTTGGATCTATAGGGGAATTGGCTGGAAAAGCAGGCCTGAAGAGCCAGCTTCTTTTGGCATGGAATACAGCGAGTAACGGTGAAAGTATAAAAGCTTTTATGGGAATAAAAATGCCAGGGACCGGAAAAACGGAAGATTTCTTTCTGCAGAATATACTAAGGCTTTCGATTGGCTCTGTACGTCTTGCATATGATAAAGAAAATCAGTCATTTATCCTGATTCTCAACGAGGTCGCAGTGAAGGCTTTTGGAATTGGTAAACTGCCTCCGAATGGAAATATTAGTTTTTACCTGTTTGGTTCCGGAGCGGAAATCAGGGAAAAGGGAGTTGGCTGGTATGGATTTTATCATACGGAAAAAGGGAAGGGGGTAGAGTGATGCCTATAAAAATTACGGAATTTATTAAAAAGGTGCTGTTAGCAGCAGACGCAGAAGAAAGAAAATTGTACGAAATGCTGCTTGCAGAAATGCAAATAAAGATGCATGAACCTGACCGTACAATGAGAATATTAATATGTAATTCTCCAAATTTTGGCCATCAGGCGAATACGATTCATGTTATGAGGCATTTTTTGCGTAAATTTAAGCCAAATGCAGGGTCAGGTGAAATTGAAGTAGTTTACGATAATGACAATGATCAATATGGCAGTATGCGGGAAAAGCTACAAATTCTGATTCCAGGTTTTAACAAAGAGGTGAAAGTGCAAAATGTTGATGTGGAGGGAATATCAGTCCAGTTTGTTCCTTACAAATTCAGAAAAATGAGGGATATGGATTATGGCCTTACCGGTGGGTTTGATTACGATGAGGTTATCTTGAATGAGATATGTAAAACAGAGATGTTTTGGAAACTACAGCCATATAAGTGGCATCGTCCAAGTGCTTTTTATGAAGATGATACGTTCAGTTTTGATAAAATGGTAGGGATTAGGGCAGGTGGTAAATTTTCCAAAATGGTATATAGATATGATGATGCGGATATCACATTGTCGGATAACTTCTTTGAGTGGTATATAAAATCATGTCCCGATAAAAATATTAAGGAAAAATCTAATTTGTCAAAGTGTCTTTTAGTACCAAAAGATCCTGAAAAACTCTTGTGGCCTATTTATGGGGTTCATACACTAAAAGATGTTATTATTCCAGTGGTCCTTCTAAAATTTGTTTTAAGTGGTCTTCTTACTGCCAGAAGCTTAAAAAAACCTGTTCTTATGGTGCTGCTTTGCGATTTCAAAGAGGATACAGCAGATATAATTGATTTTTTAACTTTATTCAAGCGAAAACAGGAAACCGGTAAACAAGTTTTGAGTCAATATATTGAGAAAATAAATAATATAACAAATACAAATACAAAGCAACTTTTGGCCAGTATTCCAGAGATAATATGGTCAATAAATAATATGTTTGACCCTTTGGAAAATATTAAAATACATCATGATATCACAGAAGCATTAATAGCTGAAATAAATCAGGATACAAGCATCTCCATCCATGTTCTGTTTCTGGGAAATGTACCAATGCCTGTATTTCAGAAATTTTTTTCAGAAGCTGATTTGCCACCGGTATTTGAGGGACAGGGGACATCTAGCATGATGATTTCTTTGGGCAAACCATTTATACAATTTAACGGCGGAAATAATGCAGATATTGATAACTATAAAGTATATGATGTTCAAAAAGATATATCACAAACTCTTCAGAAGAATGCGTCATTGTTGATTCCACTCAATGTAAATAAAGAAGATTTGGTAATTAGTATTATGAGGTTTAGCTTATTTCTAAATGACTGTTACTATGATAAATACAAAAACTATTTCCAGCATATTTCCGCACAAACAAAAAATACAGTGAATGATAAATTTCTTATGGGAATGATAACAGGCTGGGGATTAGTAAGAGGAGAAATTGAAAATCGTAAAAAAAATGTCATGCCTGAGGTATTGGATGATATATTACAGCAATTGAAAGAAGCTGCGTCCAGTGGAGTGCTGGACGTGGACCGTGTTTTTGCTGAAACCAGTCTGCAGTCTTCCCTGAAGGATATTCTGGGTGAAATCAGAATTACAGGGGATTCCATGGAAGCAATTCCAGAATATTGTGAAGGGATTTTGAGTAAAGTAATACTTCGAAACGCACGTACAGAAGTATATGGCATCGATATGGATGTAGAACTGGAATTTGTTCAGGCTTTGGATGGATGGTCAATGGAATCTACTTTTCGTTGTGAATCATTGGAGACATGGGAGTTTCTTCCATTGGTGCATATACAACAGATAGGATTCGAAATGACTGTCGCGGAAAATGGCCTGCCTCCGTATGGGGCGATTACAGGTCGTATTGGAGAAATCGAGACAAAATTTCGACTGTTATATCCCACCAGAAACGGAAAATGGGATTTGGAGGCCAGATTTGATACGCCACAAACCGCCATGGATATATTCTTTAAACTGTCCGGAAATCTGAATTTTTTAGAATCTCTCCCGCCAGGATTAAAAGAATTGTCAGGAATTGGTGTGGACAGATTACGTTTTCTATATGACACCAATGAAGAAAAACTGCAAGAAATAATTATCGGACTATCTGCAAAAGAAGAATGGATTTTTCACCAAAATCCGAACCTGTCTGTGAAGCCGTCAGTGGAGCTGAATATTTTAAATCCCACAAGCTTTGATACAAGAAGCATAAGCGGCAAGGTTACCGGGGTTTTTCGCATTGGCGATGGGGAAGATGCCGGGGAATTGTCGGTAACAGCATGCTGCCCACCATTTAAAATTCAGGCTCAACTTACAAAAAATAATATATTTTTTACGGATCTTCTGCGTATGTTCTTACCTCATGCGCAAATGAGTACTTCCCTGGCAATCAGTGCATTACAGATGTATATAGAGCCTGAAATGAAAAGTTATTCTATATATGGAGCAATTGATACAGACCTGGAAGTAGCGGAAGGGTTTATAATTACCGGCCTGTCAGCAGGTGTATTTAATACCAGTGGAGAGGTTATGGCCAACCTTAAGGGAACCATGCAGTTTCTTCCAAAAACAGCAAACTTTTTATTGCGTCTGGAGGCAAACTACCATAGCGGAGCAGGATTTCGATTTATAGGGACTTTGGAGAGCGGTGGTAAAGCAAAAGTTTCGGATTTAATAGCAGAATATGCTCCACAGCAGATTACCCTGGCATCAGACGAAAATACCCCTCAATTCCCCCTGGGTAAGATACAGGCAGTATTTGAGACTGAATCAAAAAGGTGGAGCTTTGAAGCAGGGTCTAAGGAGCCGTGGAAAATACAGGCGCTGAATGATTTAAAATTGTCTGCTAAAGTGAAAATCGGGACGATTCCGCCACAAGGACAAGAAACGGGAATAGAAGAAAAAGATCCTTTTTTTGCTTCTGTATGGGCAGAGTTTTCATGGGAAAATGTAGACTTAATTATATGGTATAATTATTCAGGAATTCAGAAGGACTATGGTCTGGGTATTACTTGTAAAGGAATCGGTAGTGCATCACTGACGCCGGATGAAGGGGGTGGGCACAAAGCGGAAATAGAGCTGGAACCGACATTGACAGTAGGGGATCTGATAAGGCAAATGATTACCTGGTGTACGGGAAGTCCATTCGGACTTGAGGAACCATGGAATTTATTAGAGAAAATTCCACTTGGTGGCATGAAGCTGATCTATCATTTTAGAACAAAAGAAGTAGAATTTTTCTGGGATATTGGGTTGATAGACTTAGGGATTGCCCGGATAGACAGCATCAGATTTACATATGCTTCTGATTCCAATGATTCCGGGAGAAAAGGACTGTTTGTAGATATAAAAGGTTCTTTTATATGGGATAAGGGAGAATCCATGAGATGGGATGCCAGTAAACCCGGACAAGCTCCCGTACCGCCTGCATCGGGTACTTCTTACTTTACTTTGCGGACGCTGGCAATGGGGCAGCATTTATGGATACCTGGATTAGACAGCCCCGGTTCGGTAGAAAAAGCAATGGAAGCAGTTGAACAGAGTTTTCAGCCGGCAACGGAAGAAAAACTTCCTCCTGTATCTTATTGCGCAAAGAGCTCATGGCTGTTTGCAGCTGATTTTGGCATACTGAAAGAAAAGGGAGAAACTGCATATATGATCGATGCCCAGGTGGTATTCAATGATCCTGATATTTATGCTTTGCGTCTGCGTCTGAACGGAACGGCAGCAAAAGTATTTAAAGGTCTGGATGTGCAGGTATTGTATCGGAAAGTGACGTCTTCCATTGGTGTATTTCAAGCGGAAGTCACATTGCCGGACAAAATCCGTTATCTGACCATTGGTGCTTACAGTCTGACATTGCCGGTATTTGGCTTATCCATATATACAAATGGAGACTTTCAGATAGATGTTGGTTTTCCATGGAACGGGGATTTTACCAGATCGATGGCAGTAGAAGCAATCGTTTACCCCGGTATTCCAATTATGGGTGCGGCTGGATTTTATTTTGGGAAATTGTCGGATGAGACGGCAGGCGATGCAATACCCCATACGTCAAAAGGGAGATTTCAGCCGGTGATTATCTTTGGATTTGGTCTGCAGGTTGGCCTTGGCAAATCTGTACATTACGGGATTCTAAGCGCAGGATTTTCGCTTACCGTTTATGCTATATTAGAAGGTGTACTGGCAAAATACAACCCATATCAATCAGCCGTAGAAACGAAAGCAAAAGATGAAATATCAAAGACAACCGATCTTTCAGAAGATTATTATTTCCGTCTGACAGGTACGGCGGGTATTTCAGGTCATTTATTTGGAAGTATTGATTTTGCCATAATCAAAGCAGAGGTGGACATCTCTATTCAGATTGGAGTACAGTTTACTTTTGAGGTATATCGCCCGGTAGTACTAACCGTGATGGCATCGCTGTCTGCTTCATTGTCTCTGCAGATTAATTTAGGGATATTTAAAATTAAAATCCATTTCAGCTTTTCCATAAAGATTAAAGAAAGTTTTCAAATAGGGGAATTTCAGGAAGCACCATGGGATGAGTTAAGGACAGAAAACAGAGGTGTAATAGCTTCGCCGGTGAACAGGCGGCTGAGCAAAATGGCGGAGCCGGGGGATTATTGTTGGAATTTTAATGCCTTAAAAGAAATAGATAAAAAAACGCCTCTTTCAGGATTTTTAATGGTTTCACCGGTATTGGCAGCGGATGAGTGGGGAGAAACAGATGACCGTACCTGTCTGGCGGTAATGCTTCTGCTGGAATCCTTAGAGGCTTTTCCGGCATTAGTTGAAAGATTTGCATGTTTTCTAGTGGCGGCAATTCAGAGGGAAGAAAGCTGTTCTGAGTGGGATGCAAAGAATAAGATTCTTTCAAAAAAGGAACTGGATTGGATGACTGACTTTGGTCTGGCATCTACACAAGAAAATCTTACACCTCTGAGTAAGGACCATATGGAGCGTTTCCTTAAGGAACAATTTGCAGTTACGGTACTATCAAAACCCAAAGAAGATGGCGAGATCAAAGCAGTGTATTTTCCTGTTCCAAGTGGACTTTCCCTCAGTGTCGGTTCGAAAGTGTCTTCTGTGGATTATACTTTTGGAAGCTACAATCAGGTAGCGGAAGGAAAACTATTGTCTCTTCGGAGAATGTTTGATGAGCTTGCGGTTAAGGTTGCAGAGGAAGATTCCAAAAGCACAATGGGAATCAGGGACGGAAATAGATGTTCTATGGGAGAGTTTTTATTCGCGGATTATTTTCTTTTACTGGGAAGGCAGGTGGCGCAGGCGTTAAGGGAACAGCTGCGTAATTATCAGTTCCTGTTGTCCGGTAAGGAAACAATAAAGGAAATATTAACATGGGTTAAAAGTGAAAGTGGTACCGATTATTCGATTTATGATATTATGGCTGGAAATATGGAACATCCATTGGAAAAAGATAAAATATTGGTAATCTCAGAAGGAGAGACATATCGGATTAAGGAAGGAGATACGCTGCAGTCCATTATTCGAAGTAAGGGTCTGGAGGCAGAAATGCTTGCCAGAACAGAAAACGAAGCTGTCAGCGGCCTGTTTCATAAAGGTGAGGGAGAACATGCGATATTAAATCTTCCCCATTTGGAGCAGCTTCGGCTCGTGCACCTTCTTGCTGGGATAAAGAGAAACAGATCTGTTGAACAGATCGCCGGAATGGTATCCAGATATCATATGCATGGCCTTCGAATTCCTACGGAAGGGATTACGCCGTTGGCTGGTGGAATGTGGGTAAAAGAGGAGAAGGGGAAATGGATGCTTCCGGAAACGGCGGGCTTGTATGCTCTGACGGGGCAGCAGTTCCAGGTGCCGGCAGACCTTAAAGAGGAACTATATATCCGGTTCAACGCAGCTAATGTTATGTGGCTGGGATTTGAGAACTGGAAGAGTGGTGCTGTAAAAAGTGATAAAACTTATGAAATAATAATAGCACCGAACGATGAAACAGTGAAAAGGCTGTCTTTCTTAAAAGCTGCAGGAAAAGAAGGGGGATTCATGGAAAACTGCCATCTGGACATTTTGGATATGAAGTCTGAACAGCCGGTTACTGCAAGCTTTGCAAATCCGGTGAATTGGAAGCCGGATGCAGGTGTGGTATTGCCCGTTTTGGGAGAAGAAACGGTACAGTTTCAAGCCTATCCTTTACCGGATGGAATGCAGGGAAGCTATTGCCTGTATTATGCAGCTTATGAAGAGGCCCAAGGAGTTCTGAAAAAAGAAAGGGCAGTGAATTATGGATGGGGCACCAGTCTTACATTTTCTGTTTGCAGAAATACGGATAATGTGGAAGGTGCATGCACTTATGAACTGACCGGAATGAAGCAAACACAGATAAAGCAACTGGAGCAGCTATTGGAAAATAGGGAAAAATATTCAATCTGCAATCGGATGATAGGTTACACTTCTAACACCGGGGATCAGTATCAAATGGAATGTGACGGACCAAATGCTGTTGATATGGCAATGCTGAGGCTTAATTTATCAACAGAGACCCATCCTTCAGGCTTGGGAGATCAACAAGATTCTGATATGCAGAAATTTCTGGAGCAGCTTTGGGAAGGCAGTGTGACTAACAGTGGAGGCTATTATCTCTATTATTGGAACAAAGAGAAAAAACGAGGGCTGCCGGAGAGTGCTTTTAAGGAAGACGGGACGGCGAGTATCACACTTGTACTGGTATATGATTCAGCGCAATATAAAGGCGGGGACTACATAAATACCCTGTTATGCGGATACCTGTTAGAAAAAGGAACATTTCCCCTGGCAAGCGCTGATGACGGTCGTGTTACCGTAAGCCCCATGACTGCTCCCGGAGTCCTATCACTGGGCTGTCAGCGATTGAAACCCATAGATACAGGAGACATTCAGAATATTGAGGATGGGAAACATTTTCTGTCCAATCAATTCAGTTTGTTATCCAGCAAGATAGTGGACAACAGAGATTTCAAAGGCAGTAATTACGGAATGCCCTGTGGTCCGCTTGGTGAAGATACTTTGCTTTACAAAACCTCTCTGCCGTACAGTAATTTTACCAAAAAGGAAATTGTGTCAGTTGAAAATCCTGGCAGGTTAAAAGGAACCAGCCCTTATGCAGGTGTCGGTAAAGTATTTCAGGTAGAGAGTGAATGGCTGGATTATTATGGGAACCGCCTGTCAGGAAAAGCAGAAATGTCACAAATTCACACTGGTTATGGTGATAAACTCTATCCCATTTCCTCCTGGCCTTCAGTGACTGTCCAATGGGAAGTTCGGAAAATATCAGAGAACCCGGAATTACTTCTTTTACTACAGTTTGATGCTTCCAGGTATGAAGCAGAGGACGGGCAGAGAAATGCAGCGCAGACGTTACGGTTTTATCAGTCTTTATATGATCAACTGATGGATTCAAACGGAATCGATCTGTGTATGGAACATTCCCTGTTAGAAGGAGAGGAAATTCTATTTGAAGAGGAGGAGTGGCAGCAGTTAACAGGGTGGTTGTTTCATGCGGACGATTCGATTTCCGGTTATTTGCAGAGTGTGTCATCCGGTGGCCGGCCAGCTGTACCGGTTGAGAAAATTATCAGATTTTCTTTTCAGAATAAAAAATTAAATACAAAAGAATTATTCCCTCTGACAGTCAATCTTGGTATTAAGAGAAGAAGGCAGATTATGATGGAAGGTATGGAGCAGATAGAAGGCATATTAGAGACGAAAAGCAATATACCGCCACATATGATTTTAGATGAATCAGGCACCAGGACTTTAGAGAAATTTGCATTCCATATGGAAGAAGCTTTTAAAGAAGAATATGGGCTTCGGGTGATGGCATCCGGAACGGATTTAAACTGTGCAGACACTTCTTTATATGTGATCCGTCTTGGAAAAAACGGGGTTGGTATTCAGTTCAGGGAAAAACCGGTTATAGGCGTCATTCGGCCTGTATCTAACCGATTATGGAGTAGTGTAAAACCAATACCCATGAAGAGATACACCACAGAAGGCGGACTGGAGCAAAAGCCTGTAAGTGAAAAATCATTTACGGATATAGATGCGGACCGCTGGCTGAAAATTGTCTTGTTGGCGGTGGATGATATGCTTACGCCCAGAAATGCGGCTGCGATTTATTTAGCGGATCAGGCAGGACAGGGGCAGGGGGCTTACCTGGAACAAATTCAATTATCGAAAGAACAGCTTGCTGAAAATCTTAGCTATTTGCTGATTCCGGTATTTGCTGATGAAGGGAGAACACTTTCTAAAAAGGCAAGAGAAAGTCTCAGACAAAGGCTGTTAAATAAGCTTGGAAGCTTTTATCAGGTGCATGCCGTTCTGGATTATAAGGCAGAGGTAAATGGCGGGATTGTAGAAAAGGACAGAAAAGCACCTCGTTTCTACGGGCAGGCGGAATTCGAAACGAAAGGATCGGATGTGGACATTATGGTTTCTGACGGAAAAATTGAGCTTGGGAAACCACAGGGACATATGGCGGTATCTGTGTCTGCTCAGGAACTTGCGCGGTCCGGATCAGGCGAAGTAGTATCTAATATTCAGGGAAGATTGGGATATCATATTACCCATGTGGAACATGATGTACATGAGATGAGAAATATAAAGGAATTTGAAGCATCGAAATGGCTTGGATTTGTTACGAAAGAGAATGTGAAAGCTGATATGGGAGAACTGGCAATTCCTATGGTTTTAAGAAGTTATCCGGATTCTCCTTATATGATTAAGCAGGAGGATTTATCTGCTGCGGGAAGTGATAATACCTGTTTAAAAAATGTAAGTCAAGATTACAGCAGGCTCCTTATATGGGACTATTCTTTTACGTATTCGCTGAGTTATCATTATCCTCAGGATGTGATGCATTGCAAAATATTATGGAATCAGCGAGACATAGTAAAAAGTGACGTTTCGAATCTGTTCTTTGAAGCTTTGGCACAGTTTACGGAAGTGTATCCGTATCTTAAGAAGGATATGGACAGAGAAGCAGCCATATTAAGTCCGGAAGGCGACATCAAGCCGGTTCAGAAGATTTTAAGTGCTTTTAGTACTATTTTGAATGAGGTAGCGCAGGCTTCCGAACATCTCCTGACAGTTGAAAAAAGGAATGATGATGCCCAAAACGATTCCTTTCTTATAGCAGAGACATCCGTGGACATAGAGGGCAGAGAAGTTTATATGATAAAACTATTTGGAGAAAAATTAAAAGGCAAAATAATTCCTGAAATTTTGTTGGATACGCAATACTATGAAGCCGTTCCTTATTCAAATACAGAGAAAACAGCACAAAATCTCCTGGGGGATCCAATGGTAAGCTATATTTATAGACGCAAAGACACAGAAGAAGAAGAGTATCTGAGTGCAGCAGATGGTCAGAAGATAAAAGAGAGAACGGTCTGCCTGAGAGGATTGAACTTGCTGGAAATGCAAAATGCCTTAGCTCAGATATCGGTAATACGTAATAGCTGTCTGATGCAGGATTCTTCCCTGGATCAGAACCGGGAGATTGCAGAGCCATTTATTTACAGTACCGGAAATGTAGCTTTTGAAAATCCATACTTTGCTTTCAAGGATATTAGTCAGAAACTGGATATCAAACCGAAAGAAAAAGAATGCCCGATTAGCCACTGTTTTGAAGAACTTTTCAAAGAATTATTCCGGGAGAGTAAGGGAATGGAGATGAAAATTCAGCTGGAGGCAAAATATATCCGAATCATTCAAAATGGGCTGGCACCTATGGAGTTACCGATCTTTCTGCAAACACCTGTTTGCATAAAGGCAGGAGCTACGGAGAATGTTACAAGAGAATGGGAAAACAGGATACAGAAATGGATGGAAGAGCATTATGACAATAAACCGGAAGAAAATAGTGCACTGCGATTTGATCTGATCTTATTCTCATCATTAACGCCATTGCCAAAGAAGCTGTTGCGTTTTCAGAATCTATGGTTTTTATATGGAAACCCGGATCTTTAAATTAAATTAAAAAGAGAATTACATAAGAAAAAGTTTTACAACAGGACATCAGATTTTATAAAGTTATTTGATGTCCTGTATTTTTTATGCCCGGGACTCAAAAAGCTGCTAAAAAACAATGTTGAATAAGAGGATCAGATATTCATGAAATTTGCAGACTTCACATTTGCTAATGCTTACGATATAATAGGCAGTAACAGCTCTGGCGCCGCTGGTACTGACGGACTTTTGTGGGGGAAGCCTGTCAGAATGGATTATACTAAGGATATTAAAAGAAAGGAAGTTATGGTGTTTGGCTTCTATAAACATCATACAACGTAGAAATGAATATTATAATTATTGATGATGAACGCCTGGCTCTGGAGAGTCTGGCGGAGTTAATCGATTGGGAAGCACATGGATATCACCTGGCAGGTTGTCTTAAAAATGGATCCGAAGCACTTCGGATGATGAAAACCCTAAATCCGGATATAGTGATTACGGATATCAGGATGCCGATTATGGACGGAATCGACCTCAGCCGGGAATTGCAAAAGGACTACCCCCATGTAAAAGTAGTTCTGTTAACTGCCTATAAAGACTTCGAGTATGCACAGCAAGCTTTGCGATATGGGGTCACCGAATATTTATTAAAGAATCAGATTACTGAAGAAAAGCTTTTGGAACTTTTGGAACGCCTCTCTGGAGATATTTTAAAAAGCCGTCAGATTAATCTGGCGATTCAGCATAATTATTATCATGATCTGATGGCAGATATTTCTCCCCTTGATGAACTAAAGCCCATTCAGAAAAGAGAAGGAGCTTTGCAGGTACTGATCAAGATAAAAGAGCCGTATTTATTGAGCGAGCTGGTATCCTATCAGATGCCGGAAATTCGTTTGGATAAAGCAGCGTTAGTGGAAGCCGTTGCAGGAATCGGAGAGGTGAAGCTGCAGCAGATATTTGGCTTTGGACAGCAATGCTGGGGATTGTTATTTTCCACAGGACTGCCCGGGGGACAGGTGCCGGGACAAGCCTTGCTGATGGAGCTGTATGGAAGAATAAAAAAATATTTTGGAGAATTATCTCAGTTCGATATTGCGGTTCTGTATGATCATGGCGCGGATACGCCGCAAAGTATGAAAGAATCCTATCGAAATATGCTTAAGTATATGAAATATAGCATCTTCTTTCAAAGTGCCATGCCCTATGCATGCCGCAGTATGGAAAAATATTATGAGGATGTGGACAGCAATCACGGCTATGTCCAGGCTGAAATCGCAAAAGCCAAAGCGGCCATTCAAAGCGGAGACTATCAGGGTATGAATCAGATCTTCGACCAGCTGAATACCTATTTTAGCAAACCGCGTTTTAATTTAGGCGGCTTTCGGTATGTGTTTCGGAAGATGATAGACTTGCTGGATGCGATTCGCGCCAATAATAATTTAAGCTCATTGATGCAATATATTGCGCTGCACCAGGAGGAGATGGAAGGCATTTCCAGTGTCTGGGAAATCTGGAATTGGATTGTCTGTGAATTTAATAAAATTGGAATTCAGATTGGGTCAAATCCTGGAAGTATCAAGGACAAAAAGATTCTTCATTCTATTGATTATATTCATAAAAATTATATGAAAAAGATCACAGTAAAAAGTGTGGCGGAAAGTGTGGATCTAAGCGAAGTATATTTTGGCAATCTCTTTAAAAAAGAAACGGGATATACCTTTCTGGAGTATTTAACAATGCATAGAATGGAAGTTGCGAAATATCTGATAGGAGAAGGTAAGTTTAAAGTATATGAAATTGCGGAGATGACCGGATATACCTCGCCCCAGTACTTTAGCCAGATCTTCCAGAAATCAACAGGATATATGCCAAACGAATATAGCCGCAGAGGTGAGTAACATGAAGATAAGTACGAAGATTTCTTTTTATATTATTATCATAACCCTATTGATCAGCGCCGGCAGCGGAACCATGATTTACCGGTACTTTTCAGATATGATTGTTACACAGCTGAAGCTGGACAATGAAGCAAAGCTGGACCTGGTTGTCCGGGACCTGAATCATATATATGAGGAAGCTTACAAATATGGGCAGTATGTTTCCGTTAATAAAGAAGTGCAACAGTATCTTCTTAAGGATAAGAATCCATCGGTATTTGAATTGTTTTCAGAACACAGTAAGATTCGGCAGAGCTGCAACGAGCTGGTCTTCCTGTCTGAACATATTAACAGTATTGGCATTGTAAAGGATGAAGATGACATTATCTGGACTTATTTACCTTTTGATGATGCCTACACCAGTCAGGACCAAAAGAAATGGTATCAGACTTATATTGAGGGAGGCAGCGGCAAAGGTATTTTTAGTAAGCCCTATTCTTTTCAGGGCAGATACTTAGCCAACACTTTAATCAGCGTGGCTTTTCCCTGCCGTTCTGTTGACCAGGCGGGACAGGAACTTGGTACGATCGTTATTGATATAAACTGGAGCACAGTAGAACAGGTTATTCGGCGCAATCAGGGTACTTTTGATGCCATGATCTATGTAAATGGGGACAAAAGCGTAAGTGTAGGAGACCAGGAGTTAATTGACCAGAGTGAATATAAAGAAAATGAACCATTGATTTGCCGAAGTAATGACCTGAAGATTGGGGGCAGCCTGACAGCCATTCTGGATTACTCATATCTGGCGGATTCTGTCAGACCCCGGGCAATGATGCTGGTACTGGTTCTTGGCATTATGGTTGCTCTGATTATTGGAATATTGATACGGGTCATGCTGAATATCACAAAGCCGGTAGCGATCCTGTCCGCAGCAATGCAAAAAGTTGGAGAAGGTGATTTACAGACACATGCAGAAATTGCTACTCATGATGAATTTGAATATCTGGGCAGGGGCTTTAACAATATGGTGGATCAGATAGACCGGCAGGTGAAGGAGACTTTGCAGCATGAAAAGGATAAACATATGCTGGAGCAGGAGGTTCTGATAGCCCAGATAAATCCTCATTTTATTTACAATACGCTGAATACCATTATCCATCTGGCTCGAAAAGAACGAAACGGAGATATTATTACCCTCACCAATTCGTTTATTGAGCTGCTTCAGGATGGCATACACCTTTCCCAAAATAAAATCTTCTCAAGCGTTGAGCAGGAATTGCGCATTATCCAAAACTACATGTGCATTCAGAATTATCGTTATAAAGACTTATTTTTGCTGTCTATCAGTTGCCCTGATGAGCTGATGGAGGAGTTAATTCCGGCATCCATCATTCAGCCATTAATGGAAAATGCATTATTTCATGGAATAGCCCCCCTTGGCCTGCCGGGTAAAATCTGGCTGATTCTGGAGGAAGAGGAGCTTCCCTGTCACCGTGGGCTGAAAATCTCCGTGATGGATGAAGGGATAGGGATTACTCAGGATCAGGCAGACAGGATATTAACCCATGAGCCTCCAGAACAAAGCGGGCGTAATCACGTTGGCCTGTATAATGTGATAAAACGTCTTGAACTATTGTATGGAACGGATTATACCATACAGATTACACAGCGCGACGGGGGCGGTACAGTGGTTGAAATTGTTATTCCTTTGAAACGAGAAGGGTAGTACATAAAACTGTACAGCTCCATTAAAAAAGTGGTTTTACAAACAGAATAGTGGGAATAGCTACTACAATCCTTTTTCTAGACATGATAAAATGATGCAAATATAAAAAGGAAAAGGTGATTATAATGGAATTAACGAAAAGAGTAGTAATTGATACTGATATCGGAGATGATGTGGATGATGCCCTTGCCATTGCTTTGGCAGTTAAGTCCGGGAAACTTCAGGTGGAAGGGGTTACCACGATATGCCGGTATGCCAGCCACAGGGCAGTGTTAGCCGCAAAGGTACTTAAGTCCTGCGGAGCGGATTTCATTCCTGTCTATGAAGGAATCGGTACATTTATAGTTGACCGCCATGATGATAACGATCATGAGCTTCCCTGCCTGTGCGAAGAGCTTGACGGTAATTATGTAAAAAATGAAATGCATGCAGTTGACTTTCTGGTGCAGACGCTGAGAAAGTACCCGGATACAACCATTCTGGCAATGGGGCCTTTGACGAATCTGGCGGCTGTGGCATTAATAGCTCCGGAAGTCATGATTGGGACTGACATCATCGTTATGGGAGGGGCATTTGAGTCTCCTTACCAGGAATGGAATATCTATTGTGATCCGGAAGCAGCTGGGATTGTACTGCGTTCAGGGGCAAATATTAAGATGGTTGGATTGGATGTAACCACAAAATGTATCTTAGAAGATGCAGACTTAAAGCGCTTGAAGGACAGTCCCAAAGAAGATGCCAGATACCTGTCTACATTGATTGAAACCTATAAAAATGCCACCGGAAAAGGAATCATGCTCCATGACCCTCTTGTAATCGGACAGCTGTTAAATCCAAAGCTGCTAAAGTATTCTGCTGTCAGGGCAGAAGTGGAACTGCGGGGAGAGTTTACCCGTGGCAGCCTGATTGTAGAAAAGAATTACTTTGGCGAAGAAGAAAAAATTCCGAATATAGAAGCGGCTGTGGAAGTAGACAGCAAGGGGTTTGCCGAGCTGATGATGAGTGTTATCTGTGGCTAGAGCGTGTTTGAAAATTCATTCCCGCCATCTGCACGCCCCACTTTGCGGCATATTTGCCCCGAATTCAGGTTGCGTAGCCCGCTACGCGCCCTTCATCCGGAACAAATCTCCCACAAAGCGTGACGCACAGCTGCCAGAAAGCAATTTTCAAACACGCTCTAGAGGAGAGGAATGTAGTTCTGTGTTACAAATCTCCCACAAACTGTGACGCACAGTTGTCAGAAAGTAATTTTCAAATACGCTCTAAGCCAAAAGTAGTTGAGTCTCTTAGCTTTTAGAGCGTGTTTGAAGAGAATGCTTATTTTGTAATCCAGGGAATTGGGTTGCCTTGCTGTATTATCCCGGGACCAAAAGGTGTTGTTTCTCCTGTTTCTGGATTGGTAGGTTGGTCAATTTGAAACAAATACCCGCTCACCCCGTATCTGCCGAGTTTGTTTTGGTCGTATCGTTCGCTATCCATACAAATATTGACGGATTTCAATGCAACTGCGACTTCCTGACTACCCTCGAAAAGCTCATGTTCCCATAAATATTCACATTCGATATTCAAAAAACACTCTTTAATTCGTGGAGCGTTGACCTTTAAGGCTTTCTCTGCCGTTAAACCGGAGGCGGTGATTTCATCTGTATCAAACTGATTATTACCAATTGTTTTAATACATCGATCGTAAATGTCATTTGAGGGGAAATTTAACACGCATACCCTTGTTTCTTTCAATGATTGATACATATGTCCGCCTTTATGGACTTTTCCCATAATACAGATGAAGTTGTCGGCTCCGCTGCCCGCAAAGTTAGTCCAGGATTGCAGACAGGCGTTTTCCTTACCGTTGGATTTCCATCCTGTAACGACGAATACTAACGACGGCATGGCTGTCACAAAATCATACCATGACATATTTCCACAGGCTGTCAAGTATTGTTCAGTTTCATATCCAGCAAGTTTTCCCGGTCTCTCAAAAATAGATATATCCTTCTTCATTATCATTCCTCCCTTTATTTTGAACCTATTAAATTATTTTCATAGTTAATCTCTCATCTATTGACATTATAGCATAACCTCCATCATTATAGTAGCTGCAAACCTATCGGCAACAAATGTCTCTGCCATTTCCCACTCCCCCAACCTTCCGTACACAACATCCATTTACAAAGCATCATAATTCAGTATCCCCCCAATCGTTTTACAATGGTTGAGAGGATTTTTATTTCCATTATAAAAAAGTGGTATTACAAACAAAATAGTGGTAATAGCTACTACAATCTATTTTTTAATAATGCTACAATTATTTTACAAAACAAAGCAGATAACCCAAATTAATAGGAGGTAACAAAATGAGAAAGTTCGTACAAATGTTTACAGCTGTATCACTGGCAGTATCCTTGCTGGTTGGATGCGGACCAACACAGCAAAAGAATGAAACTACGGCAACTACAGCTCCAGAGGCAGACGATGCAAAAAAAGGTACTGCCACTGCTGCAGGAGATACCACAGCAGAGGGGGCAGAGGAGCTTTCGGGAAAGCTTACCATTTGGTGGTGGGCAGATCAGATGGAGATCATTGAGGATTTTCAGAAATTGTATCCAAACGTAGAGGTGGAACCGGTCATGATTGATGCAGGTGATTATCTTACAAAAGTGCAGAGCACCATCGCATCCGGCGGACAGTTACCGGATATTCTCATGGGGGAACTTTCTTTTAGAGGGAAGCTTTTCAGTATGGATATACTGGAAAATCTGGAGGCAGAGCCTTACAACTTTGACCGTACCCAGGTAGTTGACTATCTTATTCCGGCGATGACGGACGAGAACGACCAGGTGCTGGGCATTGAAACCTGCCAGAGTCCGGCAGGAATGGCGTACAAAAGGGATTTGGCGAAAGAATATCTGGGTACGGATGATCCGGAAGAGCTGGAAGCAATGCTGAAAGACTGGGATTCCTTTATCGAAAAAGGAAAAGAAGTTTCAGAAAAGAGCGGAAATAAGATAACGATGATACCATCTCTGGGTGATGTTTATTATATGATAAACGGACAGTCAAAGGCACCTCGTATCAGCGGAGATACGATTGATATGGCAGCAGTGACGGATACCTTTGCACAGGTTGCTAAATTCCGGGATGCAGGAATTGTGGATAAAATTGTACAGTGGACACCGGCATGGTTTTCAGCTTACGGTTCCGGCAACAGTATCTTCTACCCAACGGCATGCTGGGGCGTGGTTGACTATGTAAAAGCAAATGACGAGCAGGGCAAAGGAAACTGGGGACTGATTGTACCTCCGTCAGGTGGATTTAACTGGGGCGGAACTACCATGAGTATTACAAAGAGCAGTGAAAATAAATTAGCGGCATGGAAATTGATTGAATTTTATAACTTAACAAAAGAAGGAACGGAGACAAAAAAAGTACTGCAGTTAATACCTACTTCTAAGGACGGAGCGAGTGACCCATACTTTGCAGAGGGTGAGGATGAATTTTTTGCAGGCCAGAATATCGGTGATGTATGGATGAACAGAGTTATTCCGACAATCCACATCAATCCCATCACCAAATACGATATTCCCGATGTAATGGCAGTGGAACTCGTTCTCAGCAGTATGAATGCGGACACTTCGATTACGGCGGAACAGGCAGCAGAACTATACAAGCAGGAAATGGAGAATGGTGCTCCTGAAATAACAGTAAAGTAACTGATTTCACAAACCGGGCGTGGTCCGTGATACAACGCCCGGTTTTGCTCTAAAAATAGAAAAGTCAGGTGATTAAAATGGTAAAAGCAAAAGTAAAAATAACCAAACGGAAATGGTTTTGGCCGCTGATGTTCCTGCTGCCTTATTGTGTGATCTATTTGATCTTCAGTGCATTTCCTATCGTACATTCGTTTATAATCAGCATTTTTGACTGGAAGGTCATGGGAGGCAGCACCTTTGTTGGACTAAAGAATTACATTGAGCTGCTGACAACGGATAAGTGGTTTTTGAAATCCTTGTTTAATACGGCATTGCTGATGGTGATGTACATACCGGCATCAATTATTGTTGCCTTGCTGCTGTCGAATTTAATATTTACCAAAGGAGTCCGCTTTAAAAAATACTTTCAGCTTGCGTATTTTTTGCCCCACGTAACGACCGCGGTGGCCATTGGACTGATGTTTGCTCTGATTTTTGACTGGCAGACAGGTATCTTAAATAAATTACTTTTACAGTTAGGATTGATTAATGAAGGGCTTAACTGGCTTGGAACGCCTGGACTTGCCCGCTTTGTAACGGCACTTATGCTGTTTTGGAGCTATTTTGGATACTGCACCATTTTTTACCTATCCGGACTCTCCGGTATACCCGAAGAGCTCTATGAAGCGGCAAAACTGGATGGGGCAGGGGGCTTTCATATATTGCGCTATATTACGATACCCATGCTAAAGCCTATTACACAATTTCTCGTTATTACAAGTATCATTTCCGGATCCCAGATTGTGGAGGAACCGATGCTGCTGCTCAATGGCTGGGCAACCGTAGGTAATGCAGTGGGAGGACCGGAGCGTTCTTGCCTGACAGCTGTGTGGTATCTATATGACACCGCATTTGGAAAAAACAGTATGATGAACTATTCCAAAGGTGCGGCAATTGGATATTTAACGTTTGTGTTTATTATGATCATTGTGTTTATCAGAAACAGATTTAGCAAGGAGGATGAATATGAATAAGAAAAAAGTTATTCTCATTACTGTAGTGCTGTTTCTTCTGTCATTTGTTACAGTATTTCCATTTTACATCATGATTACGATGGGCACGAAATCCACAGAAGAACTCTTTCGAGGCATTTCTCTGATCCCGGGTACGCATTTACTTGATAATATTAAGACGATTGCAAGCGGAACGTTTCTGCGCTTTTACATAAACAGTTTGGTGGTTTCCTTTTCCGCCATGGGCATTGGTGCATTGACCAGCTCCATGGCAGGGTTCGCACTTTCTAAATATGATTTTAAATACCGGAAAATAATTATGAACATCATTCTCTTTTCCATGATGATACCAGGGCAGATCAGCCTGATTGCCTATATAATGGAAATGCGAACCTTTGGCTTACTGGATACACTATGGCCGCTGATTATTCAATTTTCCGCAAATGCTTTTGGCGTTTACTGGATGAAGCAGAGCATGGATGGAGGTATCCCGGACGAAGTTATGGAGAGTGCCCGCATCGACGGCGCATCCGAGCCCCGGATCTTTTTCTCCATTGCAATGCCTTTTGTTAAGGCACCTCTGGTGACCATTTTATTATTACTGTTCTTATGGTCCTGGAACAATTACCTGGTACCGCTCATTGCCATTAACGATCCGAATATGTATACCGTACCTCTTGGCCTTGCTATGTTAAATGGGCTTCACAAGACAAATTATGCAGCGAAGATACTGGCACTGAGTTTTGGAACCATACCGCTTGTGATTATGTTTATCTTCGGATCAAAATATTTTATCAAAGGATTAACGGCAGGAGCAGTAAAGGGCTAGAGCGTGTTTGAAAATTCATTCCCGCCATCTGTACGCCCCACTTTGCGGTATATTTGCCTCGAATTCAGGTTACGTAGCCCGCTACGCGCCCTTCATCCGGGACAAATCTCCCACAAACTGTGACGCACATCTGCCAGAAAGCAATTTTAAAACACGCTCTAGTCAGCATAAGATCATACAGATATCAGAAAAATTTGGAGGAATATAAATGAAAAGACATTTATTAAGAGATGAAGTAGCAGCAGTGATTGAACGCAGGGAAGCAGCCCAGGGAATTCCCACTTTTCTTTGCAAATGGTGGGGAGATGGAACCGAAGAAAAGTATGGACAGGAACTGCAGGAAGTGGCGTCCAGATATCCGGATGACATCTTTGATGCATGGGTAACCATGCCGGGAAGTGTAGAGAGTACCACCGACAATCCCGAATACCGTTTTGGATTTAAAGAAAATTATTCAGAGGCTGCTGTTCACAGTATCGGAAAAGACGTGGAGCTTTTAGATGATTGGGATGATTTTGAAGAATTTCTGGCTAGCTTTCCCGATCCTCATGAGCCGGGTATCTTTGATCATATGGAACAAAATGTAAGTGAAGTAGACGGGCGTTATAAGCTGGGCGGATTCTGGCGCGTATTCCATGAACGCTTCTGGACGATCCGGGGCATGGAAAATCTGATGATAGACTATTATGAAGAGATGGACAATCTGAAGATCCTGGGCCAGAGGCTGGTAGATTTCTATAAAGTAATTGTGGACCGCTACGCAGAGCTTGGGTTTGACGGCATTTTTACTTCCGATGATCTGGGTCATCAAACCGGTCCTATGATGTCACCTCAGGTGTTTGAAGAATTATATCTGCCTCTTTATAAAGAGCTGATTTCCCATATTCACAGCAAAGGAATGCACTTTTGGCTGCACTCCTGCGGAGATAACAGCCTTCTTATGGACTATTTGATTGAAGCGGGACTGGATGTCTTTCACCCGGTGCAAAAAGGCTGTATGGACAGAAAAGAGACTGCCGAAAAGTTTGGTGGGAAAATCACCTTCCTGTGCGGAATCGATGTACAGCATTTAATGCCGGAAGGATCACCGGATGATGTGAGGGCAGAGATAGGGCAGATGCGGGAAACCTTTGGGCGTCCTGACGGAGGCATGATGTTTGCTGCCGGAAACGGAATCATGCCGGATACGCCTCTTAAAAATATCGAAGCAATGCTGGAAGCGGTAGTAAGTGACAGGGAGGATGTTTAGATGCTAAAAGAGATGCAGTGGGTATCCTATGCCGATAACTTAGGCGTAGAGATACGGCAATGTGAAACAGAAGGTAAAGATATCACCGGATATTATGAAAAAGCAGTTTGGCTTAAGGGTCAGGGACTTCCCTTTAAAGAGGCGGAAATAGAAGCGCTGAAACTACATGATGAACTGGCGGGTCTGCCCATAAAAGAAGATTTTGGATTTGTGGAGCCATCCGGACTTTCGGAAATACGTAAGGAGTGCGAATCTGCACCGACTCTGCCGGCGTATCATGCAAATAGAGAAGAAGCTTATGACAAAATATATGGTGCATGGCTTGGGAGATGCTGCGGCTGCCTGCTGGGACAGCCCATTGAAGGCTATGACCGGGGCTACATTGTGGGGCTGCTGAAAGATACGGGCAATTATCCCATATCCTACTATATTTCCTCTGATATCTCCAGGGAACTTCGGGAGAAATATGAGATAGTGGATGAAGGGAAGATCTATGGGAGCGCCAGCGTAAACTGGATCAATAATGTAAACTACATGCCGGAGGATGATGATACAAATTATACGCTGATTGCCCTTAAGGTGATGGAAGAAAAGGGATATGATTTTACGCCGGAGGATGTGGCGGAAATCTGGTTGGACTGCCTGCCCTATGGACATGTTTGCTCCGCAGAGCGGATCGCCTACCGAAACTTTGTAAGTGTTATGGCACCTCCGGAATCGGCATCTTATCATAATCCCTACCGGGAATGGATTGGAGCCCAGATCCGCGCCGACCTGTTTGGCTATGTGACACCGGGGGATCCGGCATATGGCGCAGAGCTGGCGTTCAGGGATGCATCCATTTCTCACACTAAGAATGGAATTTATGGTGAAATGTTTGTAGCAGCCATGCTGTCTGCAGCAGCGGTAAGCGATGATATAGAAGAAATTATCCGCGCCGGTATGGCGCAGATACCCAGACGGTCCAGACTCTACGCGAAGATTATGGAAACACTGGATAACCGCATTAAATATACCGATTGGGAACAGGCGATTGATGCCGTGCATGAGGAATACGATGAGGACAGCACCCAGGATGAGAAGCATATCAGCTTTGACTGGTGCCACACCATATCCAATGCAGTGATTGTAACCATTGCCCTTTTGTATGGAAACGGTTCGTTGGAAGAATCCATAGGAATTGCAGTTGCTGCGGGATTTGACACTGACTGCAATGGAGCAACCGTAGGTTCTGTGATTGGTATGATAAACGGGGCAAAGAAGCTTCCTGGGAAATGGACTGCACCGCTTAATGATCAGATCAAATCGGGTGTAGACGGAATGGGATTGGTAAAAATCTCGGAAATTGCAGCCAGAACCTTGGCTGTGATGGAGAAAAACAAAGAAAAGGAGTGACCGATAGATGGAACTAAATATCAAAAGCATTCTGGAACAGATGACATTAGAGGAAAAAGCAAGCATGTGTTCCGGTGAGGACATTTGGCAGCTGAAAGTGATTGAGCGGTTAAACATTCCAAGGATTCGCCTGTGCGATGGACCCAGCGGACTTCGGCTTCAGAACGATGCAGACAACCATCTGGGTGTAAATGCCAGTGAAGAGATGGTGTGCTACCCGGCAGGAAGTGCTGCCGCGTCCAGCTTTGACAGGGAACTGATGAAGGAACAGGGAAGTGCTTTGGGAGAAGAGTGCCAGGCATCTAATATCGCGGTGGTTCTGGGCCCGGCTTTTAATATCAAGAGAAGCCCCCTTTGCGGGCGGAACTTTGAATACCTGTCGGAAGATCCATTTCTGGCGGGGGAAATGGCGGCAGCACAGATCAAAGGAATTCAAAGTCAGAATGTTGGCGCCTGTGTGAAGCATTTTGCCTGTAACAATCAGGAAGACTGGCGGATGTGGACGGACTCACAGGTGGATACCAGAACCCTGAGGGAAATATACCTTGCAGCCTTTGAGCGTGCCATTAAGGAGGCAAAGCCCTGGGCAGTTATGTGCAGCTACAACCGTCTGAATGGTGTTTATACAAGTGAACATCCCTGGCTCTTAACGGAAGTGCTTCGCAGCGAATGGGGATTTGAGGGACTGGTGATGAGCGACTGGGGTGCGGTAAGCGACCGGACAGCAGCCCTAAAAGCCGGACTGGATCTGGAAATGCCGGGGGGCAATAAGGACACGGATGCACAGATTGCAGCAGCAGTAAGCAGCAATGAGCTTAAGGAGCAGGTGCTGGATCAGGCAGTGGAACGGATTCTGACGATGATTTACCGCTATGCCAAAGGCAGAAACGGCATCGATACATATGATCGGGAGGCCCATCATGATCTGGCAGTGAAAATGGCACAGGAATCAGCAGTACTTTTAAAAAATGATAATCATATCCTTCCTCTTTCCAGGGAGTCAAAGACAGCCTTTATCGGGGAGTTTGCGAAAAAACCCCGTTTTCTGGGCGGTGGTAGTGCCTGTGTGAAACCATTTAAGATCAGTAATGCCCTGGATGAGGCAGCGGAATTTGCACAGATCACTTATGCACCCGGATTTTACGCCGAGAGCGATGAAAAGAATCCCGAGTGGTTAAAAGAAGCGGTTCACGCTGCAAGAGAGGCAGAAACTGTGGTAATCTTTGCAGGACTGCCTGATTCCTATGAAAGTGAATGCTGGGACCGCCATCATATGAGACTGCCCGATTGCCAGAATGAACTGATTATGGCTGTCTGCGAAGTCCAGAAAAATGTGGTTGTAGTGCTTCACAATGGCTCACCTGTTGAAATGCCGTGGATTAATAGCGTTAGCGCAGTCCTTGAGATGCATACTGCCGGCCAGGGGGTGGGAGCAGCAGCAGTAAATCTGTTATACGGAAAAGGAAATCCCTGTGGTAAATTGGCTGAGACTATGCCCATGAAATTAGAGGATAATCCCTCCTATTTAAATTTCCCTGGGGACGGAAATACAGTAGAATACCGGGAAGGCATTTACGTGGGCTACCGCTATTACGACAAGAAGAAGATGGAAGTACTGTATCCCTTTGGACATGGTATTTCTTACACGACCTTTGCGTACAGCAGCCTGCATCTGGATAAAAGTGTGGTTAAGGACAGTGAAACCGTAACCGTCAGCGTGAATATCACCAATACGGGAAAACGTCAGGGCAAAGAAATCGTTCAGCTCTATGTGTCCGATGCCACAGGAACCTTCGGGCGTCCTAAGCGGGAACTGAAAGGATTTGAAAAAATTGACCTCTCTCCCGGTGAGACGAAGACTGTCTGCTTTGTTCTGGATAAGCGCAGCTTTGCCTGGTATTGTACCGATATTCAGGACTGGTACTGCAGCAGTGGGATTTACAAAATTCAAGTCGGTGCTTCCTCAAGGGATATGAGGCTGGAGACTGAAATTGAGCTTGTATCCAGTGTAAAACTGCCACAGAAAATTACGATGAATACCCTGATGAGTACGGTCTTTCAGTATCCCCAATTGGCAGAAGAGACAAAAAGAAGTCTTCGGGCATCCTCACCTAAGGTGGAGCAGTTTATGAGCGGTGAAGATGAAACCTCTGTATACCTGCGGGAGGAATTGATGGAGCTTCCGTTTCATGCCATCCGAGGACTGTACGAAACACCACAGAGAGATTTGGATAAGCTGATTGACAGGCTGAACCAAATGCTCAATTCACCAAACCAGATACCGGCAGGCGCACAAGATGCGAAAGCCACAAAAGCATAAACGGGAGGAATCATGAACAGAGATCAAAAAGCGGGGAATAAGCAGATGCTGGGCAGTGTTATGCTTCTGATTATGGCTTTCATCTGGGGCACCTCTTTTGTCTTTCAGAAAATGGCGCTCAATGCAGATATCAGTGCAGCTGCCCTGATGTTTGGACGGTTTTTCATAGCAGCGGTGTTATGGGGAATCTTTGGAGCCAGGAAAATAAAGTCCAACTATCGGAAGGGGCAATGGAAAACAGGGGTTTTACTTGGAACCATGTTTTTTGGGGCGAATCTTGCACAAATCCTTGGCCTGCAAAGCACCACACCGGGAAATAACGCATTTATTTCCAGTGCGAATGTAGTATTTGTCCCATTTGTCTGCTGGATTGTTACGAAGAAACGTCCCAAGGCGGTGCTGATCCTGTGTGCACTTCTTAGTTTTGTGGGAATCGGCGTTCTATCAGTCAATCCGGGTAACCAGTTCTTATTTGCACCCGGGGATGTTCTGACCCTGATCGGAGCGGTACTGTTTGCGGCACATATTGTTGCTGTGGGAGAAACCGCTCCCCATATCCATGTCAGTGTCCTGGCATTTATGCAGTTTTCGGTCATCGCCGCCCTGTCTTTAGTGTTTTTGCTGATAGCGGGAAACGGACTGACGGGATTTGGCAGTGCAGAAGGAATAACCGCAATGCTTTATCTGGGGGTACTGGCTACCGGTGTAGGGCTGACGGTGCAGATGATTGGACAAAAATATGTACCGCCCGCAATGGTGGGCATTATCGTTTCAACAGAGTCCCTGTTTGGATCCATTCTGTCAGTTGTGATTGGATATGACAAGCTGAGTACAGGGCTTTTGCTGGGTGGAGGAATCATGTTTGGTTCCATACTGCTGGCAAACATATGGCAGTATTTCCAGGATGCCCGTCAAAAGAAGAGGGAAAACGGGAATGGAATTATGCAGATTAAGGAGAGCTGAACGATGGAATTAAATAGTAAGGAACGATGGCTTAGAACCTTGGATTTAGAGGAAACAGACCGCCTGGTATTCTGGCCGAAGATATTTGACGATAGCTATATGAGAGCGCAGCAGGAACCTTTTAAAAGCATGTCAGTCCGGGAAGTCCATGACTATGCGGGGACGGATATACAGATTTATCTGCCGCCCTGTGTGAAATTACGTAATCATGACTGCTCCTGTCAGGAAGTTGTAGAGAATGGAAGGATGATCCGCAGTTTTACAACACCCATTGGCACCTTAGAGGGAATTCTTCTTTATGATGCCTCCACAGATTCCTATCATCCTCATAAGCAGATTGTGGAAAACGAAAAGGACATTAAAATTCTGACCAGATATTTTCAGGATACTACCGCAGAGCCGGACATGGAGGCAGTCAGAGCCGGTCAGGAACAATATGAAATCCTTGGTGACCGGGGCCTATGTGTATCCAACATCAGTGAATCACCACTGATGGACTTTGTGGAGTGGTATGCCGGTATTGAAAATGGACAGTATCTTCTGTTTGATTATGAGGAGGAGCTTCGGGAGCTGTTTGCACAAATGCAGCGGGTAAACGTGGAAAGTACAGGTATCATGTGTGAGTACAGTCCGGCGGATGTTCTTTATTTTAACGAAAATACATCGACTTCAATCATCAGCCCCAGCCAGTTTGACGCGTATTGCCATGGACATTTAATGGAATATGCAGACTTGTGCAGAGGGTATGACAAAAGGCTTGTGTTCCATATGTGCGGACATCTGCAGGCGGTTTTGCCGCTGCTTGGGGACATACCATTTACCGGGATCGAAGCCCTTAGCACACCGCCCATCGGAAATACTGATTTTTTTAAGGTCCGCAGTTATTTGCCGGATAAAGCACTGATCGGAGGCAGTAACTGTCTGACCTGGTTAAAACCTGTGGCGGAGATTAAAAAAGAGCTTGCGGGATATCTGGCTGATATGGAGAGCTATCGCGGGCTGGTGGTGGGTACCGGAGGCATTATTCCACCGGGCTGTACACCGGATACTTTAAAGGAAATCCGTGAGTTTTTATTTGCACTGCCAATGAAATAACAGGAGGAATACTATGCGGGCAATTATGGTTATGTTTGATTCCCTGAACCGGAATCTGTTATCACCCTACGGCTGCGACTGGACACACACGCCTAATTTTCAGCGTCTGGCTGAGAAGACAGTGGTTTTTGATCATGCATACGCCGGGAGCCTCCCGTGCATGCCGGCGAGGCGTGAATTACATACAGGCAGATACAACTTTCTTCATCGCAGCTGGGGTCCAATTGAACCTTATGACGATTCCATGCCGGAATGGTTGCAGCAAAACGGCATTTATACACATTTGATAAGTGACCATCAGCATTATTGGGAGGACGGCGGCTGTACTTACCATCACCGTTATCATACCTGGGAAATGGTGCGCGGGCAGGAAGGTGACCGGTGGAAAGGTGTTGTGAAAGAACCGCTGATTCCGGACCACTTAGGGCAGGCGTGGGTCCAGGATGTTATCAACCGCAGCTATGTCCATACCGAGAAAGAGCATCCCCAGTCCAGAGTGTTTAAGCTGGGGCTGGAATTTCTGGAAAAAAACCAGGCAGAGGACAACTGGTTCCTGCATCTGGAGACCTTTGATCCCCACGAGCCTTTCTTCGCTATGGAAAAATACAAGGAATACTATCCCCATGATTATAAGGGTCCGCAGTTTGACTGGCCTTCTTACGGTGAGGTTACGGAAGAACCGGAACAAGTGAAGCACTGCCGCTATGAATACGCAGCTTTGCTTACTATGTGTGATGCCTGGCTTGGCAAGATACTGGACTTTATGGATGAACATGATATGTGGAAAGATACCATGCTTATTGTCAATACCGACCATGGCTACCTTTTGGGGGAACATGACTGCTGGGCAAAATCGGTACATCCATTTTATGAAGAAATTGCCCATATCCCTCTTTTTCTATGGGATCCGGGAAGCCAGGTCTGCAATGTCCGAAGAGAGGCACTGGTACAGACCATTGATATCCCCGCAACCCTGCTTCAGTATTTTCAGACAGAGATTCCAGGAGAGATGGAGGGCAAGCCCCTGGCAGATACCATTTTAAAAGATACACCGGTTCGGGAGGGCGCATTGTTTGGGATGCATGGGGGACAGATCAATGTGACAGACGGACGTTTCGTATACATGAGGGACTCTGTGCCAGATAATAAACCACTGTATGAATATACCCAGATGCCCACCCATATGCGAAGTTTCTTCTCCAGGGAAGAAATGTGCACCATGGAGATTTCACCACCTTTTTCCTTTACCAGGGAAATGCCCCTCATGCGGTTTGAAGCTGTCAGAGGGCTGGGTGACGGTCCTCCACGGCACTTTGGGACAAGACTTTATGATTTGAAGCTGGATCCTTTTCAGAACAGTCCCATAAACGATGAAGAAAAGGAAGCAGAGATGCTTGCGCTGATGATTAGGCTCATGGAGAAAAATGATTGTCCGAAAGAACAGTATAGGAGAATGGGAATACAGCGATAAACAACCGTTACAGCGTGTTTTGAAATTGCTTTGAGGCAGATGTGTGTAACAGTTTGAGGGAGATTTGACCCGGATGAAGGAGAAGACTATGTTTGATAATAATAACCGATACATCATACAGGATTACCATAAGAAACCGACTTTTGCAAGCTTCCTGCCGGGACTTAACGGTATACATGGGATTCCGGTCTGGTGCTTTTATGTGAATCGCGGCCAGGGCATCACCAGCTTTGGCTTAGAAGACAAAGATCATGCCCTAATGGAATTCTACCCTGCACATCAGGCTTATCAGCGGACCAAACGAATGGGCTTTCGCACTTTTATGAAAGTAAACGGCGTTTACACGGAGGCATTTACCCGGGACGCTTACGATAAAGAAATGCGGATTGGTATGAATGATTTGACCATTCGGGAGGAGAATACCGACCTGAACCTGGAAATTACCGTGAAATATTACACCTTGCCATCGGAAGAACTGGGCGGGCTGGTACGACAGGTTTACATCTGCAACAAAGGCAGCCAAAGGGCATCCATTGAGGTACTGGATGGGATGGCAGAAATGCTGCCCTACGGAATAGACTGGCAGAGTATGAAGGTGGAGGGACAGACATCCAAGGCATGGATGGAGGTATTAAATCATGAGACCGGAATTCCCTACTGTAAAATGCGTGTGAGTACCGACGACATTGCAGAAGTAAAAGAGGTGGAGGGCGGTAATTTTGGTTTTGCTTTCGCGTCTTCCGGGGAAGTGCTGCCCGCTGTGATCAATCAGGAGCATATTTTCGGATATGAAAATTCCCTGGAAAATCCACTCTGTTTTCAGGAAAAATCTTTGTCTGAACTGCTGGAAGGAAAGCAGATTGCGCAAAATATCCTGCCATGCTGTTTCTTCGCACTGGAGCGGGAAATTCTACCGGGAGAAACCTGCTCCTTTGTGGAAGTGTTTGGGCAATCGAAAAATCAAACATTACTAAAGCGGCTGTATGAAAAGACCTTACAACCGGACTATTTTAAGAATAAAGAAGCAAAATCCTATGAAATTACCATGCAGCTAACAGACCGGATTGCCACCAAAACTGCTTCCAAAAGCTTTGATCTCTACTGCCGCCAGACTTATCTGGACAATGTACTGCGGGGCGGCTGTCCCATGATTCTGGGTGGAAACAAGCTGTTTTACCTCTATTCCAGAAAACATGGGGACGTGGAAAGGGACTATAATTTCTTCCGGATACTGCCTGAGTTCTATACGCAGGGAAATGGGAACTTCAGGGATGTCAATCAGAATCGAAGAAGTGATGTACAGTTTTCACCCTTTGTCCGGGAAGCCAATATAAAGATGTTCTACAACTGCATTCAAATAGACGGCTATAATCCCCTTGGCATTGAGAAAACCACTTACCATATGCCGGGAGAAGAAACCTCCTTTACTCCGGGACAGTTCTATCAGGAGCTGGCAGATGCATACCCTGGACAGGAAATGAAGATAGAGGAAATGTTCCACCAGAAGATGGCCCAGGCGGAAAGTGACTGTAAAACCAGTTATATGGAAGGTTATTGGTCAGATCACTGGACTTACAATTTAGACCTGGTTGAATCTTATCTGACCATATATCCGGAAAAGGAAGAAAGCCTGCTGTTTCAAGATAATACGTATCTGTACAAACAGGCGGCGGTTACTCTTTTGCCAAGGAAAAAGCGCTATGTACATACCATGCAGGGCATTCGCCAGTATCATTACCTGAAGAAAAATCCCCAAGGGGATAAGAAGGAGTATCTGGAGGAGGAAAATGGCAGAAAAGTTACCAGTACCCTGGCTGAAAAGCTCTTTTTAATCTGTGTGGTGAAGACGGCAGCCCTTGATCTAAATGGCATGGGTATCGAAATGGAGGGAGGAAAGCCTGGATGGTATGATGCCTTAAACGGACTACCGGGACTGCTTGGCTCCTCCATGTGTGAAACCTATGAATTGGCTAGAAATTTAAGCTTCCTGCTGTCTGCACTGGAAAAGTATGATAGAAAACTTTCCGTGCCACAGGAACTGATGAACCTGGTTGTTAAGATGGTGGATGCTCAGACTACCGAGGATATGCTGACCCGCTGGAATCTGGTAAACGATGCGAAGGAGGCGTATTGGGAGAGCACCTGCGGCTGTTTATCTGGAAATAAAGCAATAATCATCCGTGAAGAAGCAGTACGTATCTTAAAAGTATTTCAAACTGCGGTAATAATGGGAATCGAAAAAGCCCTGGAGATTGGACATGGCATTAGCCCGGCTTATTTTTCTTACGAGGTGCTGGCTTATGAAGAAGACGCTTTCGGAATTCTACCGACGGAAGTCAAAGCCAAAATGCTGCCCTATTTTCTGGAAGGTCCGGTCCGTTTTCTGAAGCTGGATATGAACCGGGAAAAGAAATACCGCCTGTATCAGCAGGTAAAAGACAGTGGGCTTTACGATAGGGCATTGGGCATGTATAAGGTAAATGCCTCTTTAGAACAGGAGTCCTATGAAATTGGGCGTGCAAGAGCCTTTACCCCGGGATGGCTGGAAAATGAGTCAATCTGGCTCCATATGGAGTATAAATATCTGCTGGAACTGCTAAAGTCCGGATTGTATGATGCATTTACCGGGGACTTTCAAAGAGCAGCCATTCCGTTTCAAAAAGAAGAGCGGTATGGCAGAAGCATCCTGGAAAATTCCTCCTTTATCGCCAGTTCCGCCAATCCCGACCCGAAACTTCACGGGCGTGGGTTTGTCGCCAGGCTAAGCGGATCCACGGCAGAGTTCGTGCAGATGTGGCAGATCATGATGTTTGGGGAAAAGCCATTTAGAGTCTTAGATGGGACACTGACCCTGGCACTGCAGCCATTTCTTCCGGCATATCTGATTGACGAACAGAGGGAAGTGCAGGCAGCGTTTTTGGGAAGTATCCCGGTGGTGTATCATTTAGAGAACCAACAGGATTATATCCCGGGTAATTATAGTGTAAAGAAATATATCATCACAAGGAAGAACAGGGAAGTCATTGAGATATGCGGTGAGAAGCTGCAGGGAAGCATTGTGGAAGAGATACGGGAAGAAGGGGTCGATGGGATAGAGGTGTATTTATAGATGGGAAAAGACACCTGATATTGCCGCTTATGAGCCGGGCAAACGAAAAGCATCCTGCAAGACCGACAAAAATTTTTCAGCAGGCTTGGAAAACACCTGATATTTTTTCCAGATAATATTCATTTCATTATCCAGACAGGGAGAAAGAGGTCGGAAACAAAGATTACTAACACCTGTTGTATTAATAATTCCATTAAAAGTAATCGCATATCCAAGGCCTTCATCAACCATTATGGAAGCATTAAATATCAGATTGTAAGTAGCGACAATGTTTAAGTCAGTGGCTTTTTTATTCATCCATTGTAAGATACGTCCACCTTTGTCCTCCTGCTGAGAAAAGATCAGGGGTTTTTCCCACAAATCCTCGGGTGTAATAACTTCTTTTATCGCCAACTCGGAATCTTTTCTCATCAGGACACCCCAGATGTCTTTCGCAGGCATCTTTAAAGAATTAAATTTCGTATAATCCACGGTGGAAAAGATAAGACCGAAATCAATTAATCCTTTATCCAGCCGCTCGGTAACGAATTCTGCATTCCCGCTGGATATATGATAATGAATGCCAGGATGTGATTTCTGTAAGTTTTTTGCAGCCTTTGCGATTAGGCGTATAGCATCAGTTTCGCCTGTTCCAATGTAGATATCTCCCATAAGGATATCGTCCGAAAGCGTGATTTCCTTCTCTGTTTTTTTTACAAGATCCAATATCTCTTCTGCTCGTTTGCGAAGTATCATCCCTTCCTCTGTCAGTGTAACCTTCCGAGAACCCTTTGTTCCGCGGATCAGCAGCTGCTTTCCCAGTTCTTCTTCCATATTTTTAATCTGTGTGGAAAGTGTCGGCTGAGACAGATGCAGTGATTCTGCAGCCCCCACAATACTTTGTTCTCGCGCAATTGCCAGAAAATAATTAAGCACTCGTAATTCCATCTGAAAAGCTCCTTTGCAATTGAATTTATTTATACTTTTATCAATACTTTAACACGAAAATATATAGGTTTCAACTATGCTGATTAATATGATATAAGTACCTAAAATGAAATTTTAAATTCCATCCCCACATTTGTGGGTGGAATTTACTCCTGCACAGTAAAGGTTTACTCTTTC